>SDBU01004363.1_pt1 | contig 17370 bp, 31 predicted proteins | sample 2277071 | NCBI WGS metagenome assembly SDBU01 (sample SAMN10397929, study PRJNA504765) | marine sediment metagenome | isolation source: marine sediment core GS08_GC12, 126 cmbsf | place: Arctic Ocean: Gakkel Ridge, Loki's castle | collected 2008 | reverse complement strand
ATGTCCCTGGTACAGATATAACCGTGGAAACTTCTGGTACAGCCAATCCTGTTGAAGTCAAAGACGATGGTACTGTTTCGGCAAATGATGGCTGGGCTTTGTCGTACGAAAATAGCACAACATTCGCTGTTAGTGATTTGCATTATATAACAGTTGAAATTGCTGGTACTTATGAAGTTATTTGGGATATGTCTCCCAGTACTGTTGCTGGTGGAGGGACTGTAATACATGGTGGTATTACAATCGATACTACTACATTCCAAAGAGATAATGGTGAAGGTCACGCCCATACTTTTAATACTAATGACAATATACAAATAAACGGCGTGGGCGTTGTGGATTGTCCAAACGGGAACGAAGAAATCAGTCTGTGGGTTTCAAACAATGCTGCACAAAAGACGGTAATCGAACATGGAAGTATGAGAATAAAATTAATTGGAGGTACATAAAATGAAAAAGGTACTTTTGGGTTTGCTTTTGAGTATTGTTTTAATCTGGGGCCTCACTGCAATAGCAGCGCCAGGCGATGTGATAATAACTCTCAGGATTCCAGCGGCGAAAGTAGCGGACTTTGCGGCTGGTTTTCTCGCCAAATGTCCAATCCCTATGATACCAGACCAAGACTATATATTAGACCCTAACGACCCGAACGATAGAGTCCCTATAATCCCACAATACACACCGAAACAATGGTTCAAGGAATGGATAAAACGGGACGTTATGCGGGCGTACCGACATGGCAAGATATTATTGGCAAAACAAGCAGCAATAGTTGACCCCAATGCAATAGAGTAGGAAAATGGAAGAAGAAAAAAAGGATTTCGATGAACTAAAGTTTGTGAAGATTAACAATCCTGGTACGTCACCGGAGATTATTGATATGGTCTTCCGAAGAATACCACGAAAACTATTTGAGCAGGTCAAAAACAATACTCTTAATATTGACCTTTTGTACCAAATACCGTCGAAGTTTATAAACAACTTGAATACGATGTTCTATGTCCTTACGAACGACGAGGATAAAATCAAGGGAATTTTATGGGCTTACATAAATATTCTAACAGAAAAGATACAGATAAATGTTTTAAGTGTTGATAGGGAATACCAGTTTAGTAACGCTCTTGAAAAAACTTTGGAATTTGTCAGGAGTTGGCAGGGCAAAGATGAAAATTTGACGATACAGATTATGACAACTCATCCAGCCGCTTATGAAAAAGTAGGCTTACAGCGAAGCAAATTGATAGTTATGGAAATTTAACAGTTAAACAATCGAGGTACTTTGACAAACAAACCCTTGTATCGCAGACGTATCTGCGTGCAGGGTTTTTTTATTAGGAGATATAATTATGGGCGACATATTTGATCCGAGCGGTGGTGGTACTGAAAGAGAATCTACTTTAAGAGGAGGCCAGGAAAGTCTTTTAGATGCCATAACGAGTTTGCTTACACCACAGGTAGGACAGGGTGTAACGCCGTTTCAGGGCTTAAGGCCGGGCGAAGTACCTTTTGGGCCATTACAACAGCAAGGATTTGGCTTGGCTGGCGGTCTTGCGCCGGGTATAGGTGCTGGTCTTGATATTTTCAGCCAGACATTAGGCCAATTTGACCCATCACAAGGTCAAGGGTTCTTAGGTCAGGCTGGGCAGGCTTTAGGGGCTGGATTAGGCTTTGATCCAACACAAGACATCTTACAGGCATTTGAGCCGTCCAGACAGCTTGCTCTGAAGGGTTTTCAACAGGATATAGTACCGAACCTATTAGAACGGTTTGGAGCTACCAGTGGGCCGTCAGGGGCCTTAAACAAAGCGTTAGCAGAGGCGGGAGCCGATTTACAGTTGGGATTAAGTGCTCAGACAGCACCATTTATAGGCCAAGCCGCTTTGCAACAGCCTGGATTACAGTTTCAAGGGGCTGGTTTAGGTGGTAATTTGGCTCAAGTGCCAGGCGCTTTGGCCCAACAGGGGGCACAATTTGGCGGTTTAAGTACCGATTTGATTTCTCAATTACTCAATATTGGTGGTTTACAACAGCAATTGCCAAGAGGTGTAGCCGGTGCAGAACAAGCCCGATTCCAAGAGGCACAGCCTTTTGCAAATCCATTCTTAACTCAATTTTTGAATACTGCACTTGGCACACCAGCATTCACGGCATTTCAGCAGCCATCCGCGCCAAGTCCAGTACAACAAATAAGTAGCTTCTTTTAATCGAAAGGCGTTATAATGGGAATAATTTCAGATTTAATTAGACAGAGAAGCCAGCAAAAATTTCAGCAGGCTCAACAACAGGGTTTTTCGCAAGATATAGCAAACTTGCAACAATTCTCTCAGTTTCAACAGCAAAAACAAGCTGCTGAAAGTCAACTTGCTAAAATCAGGGCCTTGCCACTTCAACAAAGACAGGAATTTCAAGGGCCAGTACCTTCTTTTCCTGCCTTTGTACCATTTCCACGTGCGCAATCAGCGGCAGGAGGAGAAGAGTTTAGCAAGTTTTTATTGGCACAGCAGGGACAGGCAGGCCGTACTGCCTTGGCACAGGCAAAGCCACCGCCACGCGAGACAGAGTCACAATTTAGAGCACGTGAAGGACAAAGGATACAAGATATACCACCTGAACAGCGGACGGTTAAAGAACAAAAAAGGTTAGATGATATATTCTCAGGCAGACCATTAGTGCAAGTTCAGTTGCCTGGCGAACAAAGGCAAGCAGCCAAAGAACAGATAGGTATATTAAGAGATTTACAAACGGCAGCGAACGAGTTTAACGCCGAAGGGATAAGCCCCAATTTTGAAGCTATTATTAAAACAGATACAAAGGGACAAAATATCATTGCTCTGGAACCGAAAACCAAGCCAACCTCAGAAGAAAGAAACCAAGAAGTTTTATTAACAGCAGTAAGAGAGTCAATGAAAAACATAGCGGAGGTAGCTACTGCAAAACGAGTTGGTCCGATTCAGGGACGATTAACAAGCATTAAAGCTGAATTGATAGGTAGTGACCCAAGTGGAGCAGAATTGATTTCCGAATTAAATAGTCTAATACTTTTTGTTTATGGATTATCGGGTAAACAAGTCAATGAAACCGAGTTTAAAATACTTGGTAATTTGATGCCAAAAATAACTAATCCAGATTCAACTTTTACTAAAAGATACAATACATTTTTAAGGAGATTAAAAACAATATCCGGCATTCGTGATAATATATGGAATCAAATAGGCATTTCTCAAATAAATAAACAAGCACGGCCTGGTGTTGATATTAGAACACTGTCAGATGCTGAGCTTGAAAAGATAGCAGGAGGTCAATAATGCCATTAACACAAGCGGAACAAACAGAACTTGAAGAGTTGAAAGCAAAAAGGGCCGAATTAGTTAATACAACCCAGAGAGAATCTGTACAGCAGCCGATATTAAACAAGGAAGAGTTATTTCGACAGGAATACTCAAAAACGGCAAAAAGACTTGGATTAAATCCCAATCCAGATGACCCAAGGCATTTTTACAATTATCGGGCATTATTCAAAGAAACAGGTTCGCTTAGTGAGGGCTCTCAAAAACATTTTCCCAGTAAATTTAAACTATTAGGGCATCCAAATCTTATCGTAGATGGAAAAGATACGAGAACGGGCAAACCTGCAACTCAGAAATTAAGAGAACAGAACGTAGAAGCAAGAAAGTCGATATTGGTTACAGCAGAGCAGGCAAGACAGGAATTAAGGCGAAGGGCCGCTGTTCGAGAATTACAAAGGCGACAAAACAGACAGCCCCAACAAATACCGAGAGGTTTTCAGCCAGGGGCAATACCAGGTACTATATCGCGAACGCAGCCATTTGAATCCTCCCAAATAGGCCCCGGCAAACCTACCTTCGGTCAAAGAGTAGTTGAACCGATAAGAGAAAGAGTTTTTGGATTGCCTCCGGGCGCGCCGTTAGGAACTACTGGTGTTTTGGGCGAATTTGCAAAGCGAAAGGGTGCAGCGCTTGTTTCTGGTGTAAAAGAAGAAGGCTTGCCTTTTGTTGGCGAGACTATAGGTGAGATAGCAGGGACAGCAGGTGGTCCAAAAGGCAGGGCTTTCGGTGCTGGTTTAGGCAGGGCGGCGGGACAGGGACTTCTACAATTTCTGGAAGGGCTTGTAAATTCTCCTAACGCCCCTAAGACTGTAAAAGAAGCGGCGCTGAATGAACTAAAAGCTTTTGCGGTTGGTGCTGGGACACAAGTTGTTGGTGAAAAAATATTTAATGTAGCAAGAAGAATTGGCGGGGTTTTAGGTTTTAAGTCATCAGCGGTTAAACCGATACCGGATTTAGATGAACTGAATAGATTGGCTAAAGGTGCTGGGATAGATTTTACTCCAGCCCAAAAAACCACATCAAGGACAATAGATACTATAGAAGAAATGGCAGAAAATGCTTTTTTCGGTCGTGGCAGGATTAGGAACATAAAAGAAATTGCACAGCCATCAGGCGTTAGAAGATTAGTTGATAATATGTTAGATTCAATTTTGCCACGAGCGAAAAGAGTTGGCAGGGGCGAATTAGGCGAATTACTTAACGATGTTATCCTTGGTAAGGAGAAGGCTTTTCGTCGAACAGGAGGCGTTTTGTATCAAAAAGTAGACGATTTAACACGTGCTCAAATAAAAAGAGTTACTGTTAAAAAAGTTAAGACAGGAACTTCACTTAAATTGGGGGAGTTAGTTCCTATATCAGAAACAATACAAAAAAAGATAAAAAAAGAAGTTGGCGGAGCAACAGTTGATTTAAGGTCGATGAAACGATTTGCTTTATCTTTGCAAAAAGAACGAGTCAAAGAAGGCGGTACAAAAAAGGCAGTAGATGATATAATCAATGACATATTAGCAAGGCCAGATTTTTCGGGATTCAAAACTGCACATAATATTCGCTCTGATTTTTTGGAAATTGTTAGGAATGCACCTTCAAAAAAAGATAGAGCTGTTGGTGTTGCTAAAAAAGCATCTGCTATGATTGACCGACAAATGCAAAGTGCAGCAAGGCGACTAAGCCCCGAGGCGTTGAAACAATGGCGTATAGCTAATGCATTTTGGAAAAACGGGAAAAAGACTTTTAATTCAAGGATAGTAAAGAGAGTAACTAAAACTTTAGCAGAGGAAACACCCGACAAAATTTTTGATGCTGTTTTTAGGGCTAAATCTCCGAAACAAATAAAAACTGTTATGGATTTAGCTAACCCTTTAACGCAAAAAAGGTTACGTTTTGCCTTTGTAGATAATATGGTAGAGCAAAGTTCGACACAAATCCCAGGCGATATTTCCGATTTACGCACCTTGATTGGCAAAAGATTTATTGATAAATGGGATTCTTTTGGAGACGAAGCGCTTAATGCTGTTTTTTCAAAAGAGCAAAAACAAAGAATAAGAAATGTTGCAAGAATAGCTAAGGCTACACAAGGAAAAGCTGGTGGTGCTGGCGGTTTTTTGATTCAATTGATTCAGGCTGGCCCCATTGCGGGTGTAGCTGGTGGTGTAATTACGGGCGAACCCGCAATAGCTAAAAAGGCTGCCAAGGGAGCTTTTTTATTAGCTGGATTTACATCTGGTATGTCAAGACTTTTAGCCAGTAAAAGAGGTTCTAAGATATTAACAGACATGATGACGGTTCCGCCAGGTACTACACAATTTGCGAATTTGGCAGTTCGTTTGACACGAGAAATGACAGGTATTAGGAAAGAAATAGAGAAGGAATTTAGAGAATTAAAACAGGATAGGCGATTAATAGGGTTGCCAGGAGCCAAACAAGCAATAGCTACTCGCCGGCTACAATCTTTGGCAGGCAGAAACTTTTGAACTAAACAAAGGAGAAACATCAAATGGCAAAGAACAACGGTAGGATTTACAAAATCATAGGCATAGTGTTGGTGATTGTAGGAATGTTTGCCGGTGTAGTTATTACTTGGGGTGGATACGGCAAGGATATCGAGAGCAACGCAAAGGATATAAGAACATTAGGCATAGACGGTTGTAGCCCTGCCAAGGAAACCAAAGGCAGTATGCCGCTGATTGAATATAGACTTGATGCTATAGATATAAAACAACAAGAGTTCTCAACCAAGCAAGAGACAATGCGCAAAGAAAATGAGACATCTTTCAAGAAAATACTCGAACGATTGCCTAAATAAATAGTTCTCATTTTCTCTCCTCCTTTCACAAACCTCTGCTGGAACGAAATCTGGCAGAGGTCTTTTTCAAGCAAATAGTGGCAGAAAGTTAGACTCAAAAAAATTTACGGAAAATCTTATTTTTTGCTTGCATTATGTTTTAGAATAACCGATACTTTACAAAGCAGAGATGTACTCTATCCTACTGTGATTTTTAATACTAACGGTTTTCCGTCCAGGCTTTCCAGTGCGTTCTGGTATTGCATAAGCAAGGTGACTGTGTGGCATCCTTAGTGCCATACGTAAACTCCATTAAAAGCGAACTATTGTCATCTTGAATGGGCCGGAGTGTACCAGCACTCCGACCCTAACTTTGACGAGAGGTGGCGGTCGCGGGTACAATGAATATATAGTTGTGTGTTGTGCTATCCTTAGCAGCATACAAAATTCCTCCTTCATTTGAAACCTCTGTTGAAAAAGATTCCGGCGGGGTTTTTTTATTACCCAGATCCCATTTTGTTGTAAATTTTAATCCTTTGTGTGGCAAGCACTTACGGGTAAAAATCAAAGTTTCTTCAAGAGACGCCAAAAATTATCTGGACAGAATCGATTATAAGGTTATATTATCAAGCAGAAAGAAGGTGCAAAAAATGAAGTGTGAAATTTGTAAATGGTGGGATAAACTTGCTCATGAAGAAGAAGTGGGCAGTTGTGTTCAATCTTCACCTAAGATATTACTTTCTCAAGTTGTTAAAGATACTGAAAACTGGGGATGGCCAGAAACACACGAAGGATGCTGGCCTGTAACTAACAAAGACAGTTGGTGCGGAGAATTTGAGAGCAAAATAAAAGAAAAGATAATGAGAGATATTAGTTGTTTAGAATTCTCTACGCGTGTTGATAATTGTCTTCGCAGTAAAGATATAAATACTATAGACCAGTTGATATGCTGTTCCCCTTTGACATTAAGAATAATTAGAAATTTGGGTGCTACTTCACTTTGGGAAATTAAGAACAAACTCAACAATTTTGGTCTATCTTTAAGTTCTAAAGAGAAATAAATGAAAGAAAAATATGAACATCCCGTTCAATTCACAAAAACATGGTGGGAGTTATTAGCCATTGCGGCTGCTAAGGAACAAAAAAAGCAGAAAAAACCCATAACCATCGCTGCGTATGTGAGGCAGGTTATGGCAAGGCATCTAAATCACCTCAACAAAAAGGAGTAAGGAAAATGGCAAAAAAGAAATCCAAAAAGAAAAATGATTATTGGTGGGGCGTTACTTATACCGAACATACCAAAGACGCAGAAGTAGAAAATAAAAAGAGATGGGATTCGGTTGGAAAAGCAGTCGAAAAAAGAGAGAAACAACTGGCTGAAATAATTTCATTACTGAAAAAACTCTTGAAGACTAAATAAAGACTAAGAAAAATGACCAAAGACTGCGAAACTTGCGAATGGCTGGACGAATGTGAAAACGTAGGCGAATTCAAGGACGATGATTGCCTGCAATATGAGGTGGAAAAATGTGCTTAGACATAGTGGATAGCCCTGCAAAGATGAAGAAGTATCTGGCGAAGAAGCCGGATGTAATCACGGCTTATAAAGTAGTAGTGTCGTCAGGAAACAACAAGCTCTGTCCTTTTGTTTTTTACCACAAATCTTTCCGAAGGGGTAGCAATATAAGTAAGACAAAAGACAAGGGATGGTATGACTATGCCCCGTATTTTCATAGTTTTGTTACCAAGAAAAACGCTCAGCAATATTCCTATTATACATTTAATACCCATTCGCGCATTATTCCCGTTACAATCAAAAAGGAAGACATCACAGCCACTGGCTTCCAATGCGGGAGGAAAAGAGTAATCGTATCCGAACGAATTTACATAGACCCGAAAGTTTATGACAAGGCGGTATGGAAATGAGCAAACAGTATTTAGCAATGCAGCTTCACAAAAAACCAAAGACGAAGCCTTTTGTTCTTCTTACTTTGCCTTCGGGTTGTATTGGTATTATGTTTGTGTTCAAAACCAAAAAAACTGCAAGGAAATTTAGCGGGAATAATGTTCTGTTGTTGGGAATAAGTGATGTAAAGGCAATAAGATGAGACTAACACGAAAGAAATCAATCGAACTCTGCATTGAGTTGTGGGAATGGTTGGCCGAGACAGGTGGGTACAAGGAGGACTGGCCTAAATGGAAGGAATACGGCACAATCTCCAATTATTGCTGGTTTTGTGAGTATGACACGCGAAGGAGTCTCGGAGAAGGTCATTGTAATCATTGCCCCTTCGAGAAGCAATACGGCCATTGTAATACCATAACCGAAGTATCATATTATCCCAAGTGGATTAAAGCCAAGTTCTCAAGAACTCGTAAGAAATACGCCAAGCTGTTTTTGGAGCAGATAAAGGAACTCAAATGACACCTAAGCAAAATAACTTAGTAACTATTGTCTATTGGTGTTGCATTGGCATTGTGCTCTGCTTCTTGGCAGTGATTCTCAGGGATGGATGCAGGGGTATACTCTGTAAGGGCACGGATGCCCAATATAGTTTTTCATCTTCCTCCGCAGTCAGGCCGGTTTCGGCTGGCCTGGCTATATTTGAAACTTTTACTGAAAGGAGAAATTGTGATTGAAGTGTTGGCACTAATTGGATGTTGTTGGGTTATTAGAGTACTTTGGAAAACAGGAGTTTTAACTATGGACAAACAAAAAGTATTAGCGGCAATCGCAAAGGTGCGAGGGGGTATTGTACCTGCTTTGGGACAGGATTGGCCTAAAACTGTTAAATCACTGCATGATTCACTTGACGAGGTAATTGCAGCCGTTGGCGAGCCTGAAAAAGTTTTGGAAAAATCAGAGCAATCACTGGAAGAGCATATTGTTACTCATCTTCTGCTGCGGAAACAACAGGAAGAACATTCACAAGTAGCCCAAAAAGCCAAAAAAGTTATTGAGCAGCTTGAGCAATAAAAAGTTAATAAGGGCAGTGACGTAAAGGGAAACGTAGGCGAAACACAGAGCGATTCGTCTGGTATTGACGCTCACGGTACCCAGCAGGTTCGACTCCTGCCTGCCCTTTTTGACAAGTGAATAAAGGACAGTGGCGGAATGGTATCGCATTATCCAAAGGTATGTGCACGGGTAAGTCTCTATCATACCAGTCGAGTGCAGGTTCGACTCCTGCCTGTCCTTCCATGAATAGAGTGTGATGGCAGCATGCTGGTAAAATCTCGGCGATTGGTCACGTAAAATGCGTGTTAAATTGATTGCATCGAACACTGCCAATCCTGCCTATCACGCTCTTTTTGAAAGGAAAACGAAATGCCCTTATATTGTAAAAAATGTGGTTATACGTTGAATGTTTTTGGCGGTTGTATCAGGTGTGATGTTGGACGAAGAAACAAAAACAGACTAAAGAAAAAGAGAAAGCAAAAGTAATAGATCGGCGGCGGCGTGTGTGAAACGCAGGGCAATGAGGCCCGTAATCCAGCTTCCGCAAGTAGAGGACGCTCGTAAGGCTTGGTCTGTAGCCCGAAAGGATTACAAGCCCGCCGGTCTGTTCTTGACAAGTTAATAGAGTGTGATAGCGGCGTGGTAGTAATAATGGCTGGGGTTGGGTCGCCGAAAAGCGGGTTTGTGGTGGGCCTCCTGCCTATCGCACTCTTTTTGAAAGGAACTGAATTATGGCGAATTACAGAATAAGAAGCTTTAATGGTAAATGTATAGGGGCACATCGCTTGGCTATGGAAAAACATCTTGGTAGAAAGCTTACCTCTAATGAAGTTGTGCATCATATAGATTGGGATAGATACAACAATGAAATAAGCAATCTGGAGTTGATGGATAAAACTGAACACAATCGTTTGTCTGGTCGCAAGAATTTGACTGGGGCAAAATTGACAAAAGAGGATATACTAATTATCCGTAAAATGTTGCACGATAAAATTCGGCAATGGTTGATTGCTTTAATTTACAATGTCAGCCAAAACGCCATAAGCAGTATTAGAACAGGGAAAACATGGTCGTGGTTATAAAAAGCTGGCGGCGAAGCAACTAATTTACTTTGATTCGGTGATTAGTGTGAAACTGTAAAATCTCTGGGCTTAGGCACGTGCCTGCCGCCGCTTTTTTTGGAAGGTAAAAGGAGCAAAAATGAAAGCAAAACCTAATCTATGGCTGACAAAAACAAGATATGGTGGATATGAGTTATGGAACAAAGACCCATCTTTTGATGAGTTTTTCCGCCGTTACCAGCGTGAGGGTTTCAGAATTAGGCGGTTTTGTAGAGCAGAATGGGAGCGTTTTTGTCCGCAAATGAAATTAAAAATGAATGAGAAGCGGCGTCTTGTGGCTACGAAACGAGGTATCAGTTTAGCGAGGAAGAAAAAATGAAACTCGTAAAAGTGATAGTCTTTGCCCGGCTCTGTATTTTTGTCTGGGAATTTGGACGGGATTGCGGGGTAGAGCCGGAGGTGGAAAAATGACTTTAGAAGATTTGACATGGCAATTCACAGAGGATTTGGAATTTGATGCTTTGAAACATTGGGCGGCACTTCTTGGTGTAGACTACGAAGAGCCTCCAACAGACGACATGTATCCCGATTGGGAAGCGGAGTTAAGGACTGAATTAGCCGAGGTAATGATGTTGATTGGTACAAAAGAGGTGAAAAAAAATGGATAACTACCAAGCAGTTTATGATGCAGTAAGAAGTAGAATAGGCCAACTGGACACAGGGACGTTAATGGACAGGATAGTTCGCTGTTTTGATTATTCTCACCAAATCTCTTCCATGTTAGAGAGCATTGAATACGAAAACGCCCGTCCGTGTGTACTGCTGAGACCAAAAATATCTATTGATGGCAACCAGTGGTGTGCTTTGTATGGAGACAATCTTCAAGATGGCGTGGCTGGTTTTGGAGATAGCCCTGCAAAAGCAATGCAAGATTTTGACAGGAATTGGCTACGAACTCTGGAGGTGAAAAAATGAACCGAGTAATTGAACTATTGAAAAGATACAGAAAGGAATATGAAAGAGTGCCAAGTCGAAGAATTGAACTTGACCAAGCCATTGCTCTCCTCAAGCAGCAGCCGGAGCCGGGCAAGTTTACAAAAAATTTGCGATACATTTACAACTCTTTTGTGAAAGCTGTGCCTATTTGGATGCGCGATTTTTGTCCTGCCCCCATTAGAACGGTGCTTGATAAAACACTTGAAGCCTGCAACCTTATCGACTGTCTTGCCGCCAAGATAGAAGAACTTAAGCAGCAGCCGAAGCATTGCGAAACCTGTGATGGGTATGGCAAAATAAATAAACATAACTATTCCACAGGACGAATGGAAGCTATCCCTTGCGAAACCTGCGGGGGAAGTGGGGAAGTGCCTAATCCTCAAAATTATGGTGCAGGCAACAAGTGGGATTGCCCTGACTGCAAGCCGGAGCCGAGTGAGTTTGTGAAAGATATACGTGCTATTATTCTTAAACGTAGTCGTAACTCCGTAGATAGACGAGAGTTAGACGACAACAAGATTCTTTTGGCCTGCGACATCATCGACCGCCAAGCTGAAGAAATCAAAGAACTCAAGCAGCAGCCGGAGCCGAGTGCTTTTAAGTGTTCTTGTCCAGACCCTGACGGCTGCGATATATTCAAGAAATATGCAAAAGCCTGCAATACCATAGACCGCCAAGCCAATGAAACCAAGCCGCTGAAAGAGATTATCAACGACCTGGAAAGTGATGAAGAATGTAGTTTTGACCATCACGGCTATTGCCAAACACATTGTTGGTTTTATATAGATAGGCCATGTCCCCAAAAACGTATTAAAGCACTAACAAACTTTGAAAGAGAAGAAAAATGAAAGGTCTGGCGGAACGCATACTCTCAGCTACAGCCTTGCAAAAGCATCTCAATGGCTGGCCGTACCACTGGCGGTTAAGGATACCAGACCACGAACGGTTAATGGCCAGACTCTTACATAGCGCAAACTTGGAAACGTACTGTACGGCCTGTGGTCGAGTCTGGGACACGGCTGTTAACCATATTGATTGTGAAGTATGCGGGTCACGTGATACCACCAGCCCATACTATTGTTGAGGTGAAAAAATGATAGATAGAAAATGCAGAGGCAAGCGAGTTGATAATGGCGAGTGGGTGTACGGGTATTACTTTTGTGGTTCAAGTAATAACACGCATTGGATACATCTATTAGATGAATCTGTGGGTAATCCAGTTGTTAGCGTAGACCCCAAAACAGTAGGCCAATCCACTGGCTGCAAGGACAAGAATGGCAAAGAGATATATGAAAACAGTATAGGTAGTTACAGGACCCTTGGCTCTCTTTTTACTGGGCCTGTTGTATGGTGCAAAATAAATCTTACTTGGGTTGTAGAAGCCATTGACGGGGACGGATTAAGACAGCGGATGTTCTTGGCTTACGTAAAAGATTTTGAAGTTCACGATAACCCAAAATTCCCAGAGGTGAAAAAATGAAAGTAAAAATATCCACAGGTTTTTCAGGTGTAATTGCTACGGGTTCATACCAAAACGCACGGCCAAGCTATACGGCGGAAGTGGAACTTGAAACGAATCCTGGCGAAGATATAGTAGCGACTATAAACGGTTACCAAAAACAACTTCAGGAAATCTGCTACCGAAACTTCAAACAGGACGAGCAAATCCAGACTATCGAGCGAATCCAGCAGGAACGCAAAGACTTCAGGATATATCAGGGCGGCTTTCCGTCAGTAACTTCTATTCTCAACTGGGATGCTGATTTTTGGGTGACTGCTATTGAGCTTCAACAGTATGCCTCTCAGGGTAGTCTTATCCATGCCCAGGTCGCAGAATATATCAGAACGGGGGAATGGAAGCCTCCTGAGAAGATAGACGGCACTTGGTCGGACTTGGTCATTGTGAAAAAAGGTGAACTACAACTGCCTATTAGCGGCTGGAGCTTCCCTGATTTTCTAAAGAAGCACCCAATAAAGGATATGGTTAATGGCAAGCCGATTGTATGCAAGGAACACAAATTCGGCGGCACACCGGATATAAGAGTGTGTTCTTATGAAGGCAAAAAGACCCTCGCCGACGTTAAGCGAACTTCGCAGAAACTCAAAAACTTCAAGCAAATCGCCGCCTACATAATTGCCGAAGAAGAAAATGGCGAAAGCCCGTACGAGCAAATGATGATAATTGTGCTGAATGATAAGACAAAACAGGGCTTTTCCAAACCAATTATTTCAACGGAAATCCGTCAATATCAACAAATGTTTCTCAAAGATAGGGCTGATTTTAAGAAAAGGTATGGAATTTGATAGGAGAATAAAATGGCAATGGAAAACTGTAAAACGGAAACAAGTATTCACCACGTCCAAAAAATAGTAATTACACCTGAAAAATTGGCACGCCTCAATTCTACGAAAGAAGTTTATAGCACAAGAAATTTGCTTATTTATAAGTCTGATGGCTCAGTTATAGGATTCAACCTTTTTAGTGATGGAATTAACCCAATAGAGCTAAAGGAAAAATAAAATGAAAAGACCGGACTTCGACAAATTGACAGAAGCGCAAAAACAAATGCTCCATACTTATGTAGAACGGTCTCTCGACCGAGTGATGTGTAGACAAAAACTGAAACGTAAACAAGAAAGTGAGACGAAAGATGCGAGTTAGATGTGCAAATTGTGGAATGGTTTATGAACTTTCTCTAAATCCGTGTGATTATAGTAATTCGCACGGCCCACCATCGGGTCACTGCCCTGGATGCAAAAGTAACGCTTACGACAAAACCGAAAGAAAAGAAGGGGTAAAAGAATATTACTGAAAGTGAGGTAGAAAATGAATAAGACTAAATTAGAAAAAAAGTTATCAGACATACTTAATAGTGAAAGCAGAGAAGATGATTCCAATACCCCGGACTACATACTTGCTGAATTTATGATGAATTGTTTAGATGCTTTTGAACTTGCCAACAACAAAAGAGAGGTGTGGTATGGTGTAACCTTAGATGTATCAAACGATTGGGAAAAATTAATTATGACGGCTATTGGTGAGGCATCTATGTGTTGGAGCGAAATTCCAAAAGGGGTTTTTGATAGTACAAAAGCTGTACGGATTGGCAAAAAATTATTAAAAGATATAAAGTCTGGACCACAAGAAAGCGAGGTAAAAGAAAATGAAGATAGCAACAGTCAAGCAAGAATGTAGTGATGGCGACAAGGCTACGATTACAGGTGAGGTGAAGTGGATTGACGTAGTAAAGGAGCATCAAGGACGGGAAGGTCCTTTCCACACGCAGTCAGTTTTGGTTGTAGATGGAGAAGAAACTGACGACAAACGCAATAGCATATTTTGCAGATTCTACGCCGACAAAGGAGATTGGGGCCACCTTAAAGGCGAAATCTTAACAATCCAAGGCAAAGTAAACATTTGGAAGGGCAATATGGGCTTGCAGGGTTGCAGTGTTAAGCCTAACACCCAACAACCAGACCCACCGGATGCCCCGCAAGGCCCCTCACAGCCCGCTGGGCCGCCTAAAGATGACAAAGAGGCCCGAATCATCAGGGTCGATAGTCTCGAAGCTGTACTGGGCGCTACGGACGTACCTCTGGATATGGTCGGCGATTATCTTATTGCCAGCGAAGAGTGGATTAAGACGGGTGTTTGGTCGTTAGCTCAAGAGCCGGCAACACCGGCGGAACAGGGCCAGTCGGAAGTAGTCGGGGAGGATATCCCGTTCTGAAAGGATTACACAAAAGGATGATACCTGAATTTTACGGACAAATTAAAAATGGTAGATTTAGGCTGAATCGCAACAATGTTTTTAAAGCCTATGCTAAAGGTCTCAGGGATGGTGCGTACTATTTCAAGCTCTACAAGCTCAAGGGCGAACCCAAAACCCTACCACAGTTGGCCTATTATTACGCCGTTATCATACCTACTGTCTTTAAGCAGATGACAGATGACGGCAACGACACCTTCACCGTCAATATTGCTGGCAGAAACAAGGAGATACCTTTGACGATGGATGTTGTTAATGATATTTTGAAATTATCTTGTGCCAAGTTTGACGGTAAAAACGTGACTAACAAAGCGGATATGACCAAAGAAGAGGCATCGGAATTCATTACTGATTGTATCCGGTGGGCTGCGAGATATTTGCATTGTGTAATACCCGAACCGAAAGAATAAAAGGAGAAATGATATGAAGCAACAAGTTGAAGAAAGCCCTATTGATAATATGCTAATGTATGAAAAAGAGAGAGGTTTGTCTCGCAAACAAATTAAGGAGCTGACAGCAGAACAAATTGTATGGCACATACACCGCTTGGCCAGCGACCGCCAAGACCATTTTCTTTGGGAAGATTGTGCGAGGTGGCTCGACTGTAAAATGAGGGAAATCGAAAAGTTAAGTTCACATTTAGAACAAAGCAAGCCCCGAAAGGAGAATGAATATGGATGCAGAAAATATCAAGCAATTAGCAACCGGGATAAATAATATGGCGAAAACTTCTTTTCAATCAGGCATAGAACAAGGTGAAAAGCCACTGTTGGCTAAGATTGAGCGGCTCCAAGCCGAACTAAAAAAGTGGAAGGAACAAGCACGAATGGGCATGAAAAGTGGTCTTGCAAGGGTAGCTGAAATAGAGGATTTGGAAAGGAAATACGAAAAACTAAATAGTGAAACTTCAGGCAAAATAATAGGACTCCAAGCTGAGCTTGCAGCGAGGAAGGAAATCATTGAACAAGCAATAAGTCAGCACCATCGAGTGAGGCCAAGCACTATTGTAGATGGGATAGCGAGAAAATACGAAGCCCTGAAAGGAAAATAATATGGAATTTACAACATCAATAGACGAAGAAACAGGTGAGCCAATTGTAGATGTAGTTGACGCCCTGCCCTGTTTCTTCTACAAGTCGGGATACGTCTTTGAGGCTATTGATTTGGGGATACACCATGGCGTCAAGATAACTATGTCATATCCTCACGAACACTCTACAGCGATACTATTCCCACCGGAAAAGACGGAAGAACTCGGCCAATGGCTGCTGAAGTCGATGGGGCTAACAGTACCCCGGCTACCCCAGAAGTTAGAGGGCCTTTTACAACGGGTAATCGACAGCAAGGACAAGATAATGCCCCTAAAACGGAGCGATAAAAATATGGCTAAAGATGCGATAAAAACCCTGAAATGGTTCGAGGAAGGAGCTTAAATATGGGTGCTTTACGGTACAAAAACTTTGACAAGAGATGCACCATCCCCTTTTCGACAGACCTATCCAGCTATTGCTACTCCTACGCCAGTCATGTTGATGGCTATCTGAGTAAAAAGGAGATGGAAAGGGCGTGCGAAATCTGCAAATACTGGACAGTTCCTGAACAAAAACCTGAGATTGATATTGACAAGTCGCAGTAAAGGCTTATGATACCCGTATGGTAAATGGGACTCAAAATATGGATATTCAAAAAACTGGCCGGTTAGAAGTTCATTTCCCACTTGGGTTCTGTTTGCCAGCTTTTGGCCGGTCTTTTTTTATTTGAATGGAGTCCGTAAATGGAATATGTTCATGTAAAAGATATTGAGGATTACCACCCAGGGTATAAAGACAGAAATTTGATTTGGGCTAAAATATATTTCAAATTTGCTACCCATCCTAAATATAAAAGCATCCCTGAAACCGATAAATGGCGGCTCGTTTGCTTCATTATTTTGGAGCTTATGCTACAAGAACCAGTTCCGCTCGACTTGGAGTACCTAAAAGGGTTCGGTTGGGACTTCAAGAAACGACCTATCTCTTTGACGTTACAGATGTTACATAAATATATAGAAGTCCGTAACGGGGATAGTGAAAAGCCTGTGCCGCAGATTAGAGTATATACTAAGAGTAGAGTATATACTAAAGAGCAGAGTGGCGTAACAAAGAAAATACTTATTCCACCACTTTTGTTTGAAAGATTCTGGTCAGCTTATCCTCGAAAGCATACAAAATCCCGAGCAGAAGAATGGTTCCAAAAGAACACTCCTACTGAAGAAGACTTGAAACGGATGCTTTATCTCCTCTGGCAGCAGAGTTCCAAAGGCGGAAGATTGTATTGGGGCCCGGAACATCGGGAATTTGTGCCGCTGCCGGCTACCTGGCTGAATGATGGGGACTGGCGGGATGCGCCGTGCGTCGATTTGGTAGACCCCAAAAAGGCTGCCGAGATACAAGAGCGAGTGAAGGAAGAGAAG
>SDBU01004362.1_pt1 | contig 17373 bp, 12 predicted proteins | sample 2277071 | NCBI WGS metagenome assembly SDBU01 (sample SAMN10397929, study PRJNA504765) | marine sediment metagenome | isolation source: marine sediment core GS08_GC12, 126 cmbsf | place: Arctic Ocean: Gakkel Ridge, Loki's castle | collected 2008 | reverse complement strand
TAAAAACAAAACTGACGCCTTTGGAATTCAGACGTCAGAATGTATAATTTACCAAAAGAGGGGCTTTATTTATTTGTCCATCTTTTGGGGTGCAGTCCACTGCATACCGGGGCTTTATTTATTTCCTCTGGTATTTTTTGAATAACGCCCCCTCATTTAACGGAATTTTCTCCGTTTGATCCAGGCAGCTGTGCTGAAACCCATCACTCCCAAACCGAATAGAATTTCCAGAATTCGCAATATCGAAATCCCGGCATCTCTCACTGGACTATAAACTTCTTCTTCCGGATAATATTCAACGACAACTGGCGGCGGTTCCGGGGTGAGGGATGGTAAAACCTGTCCTGTGGATTGAAGGTCATCTCCACCCTGAGCCCGATTCGCCCCGGTTGCAGCATCTGCATCTGCATCCTGGGTTTTTTCTTCCTGTTCCTCTACCGCTATTCCTTCTGCCAGTGACTCTTCCACTGCTTCCGCTGCAACAGCTGGAGCTTCCACGTCAGCGAATTCCTCTTCATATTCAGCTATCGCCTGGTCTTCAGAGATCTCCTCTGCAGCATCCAAAATTACTGGCTCCTCCATTGCATCTGCAGCAGCTTCGGGCATGGATTCCAGCTGGGATTCAAATGACTTTTGAGAAGATACTGCTGACAACGCGCCTGTGAATAGGATTCCTCCAAAATCAAGGATCAGTACTCCAATCAATAAAAATGACATTAGAGCAGCAGCCAGACGGTATCCTGAAAAGGATGGTTTTTTGGATCTCATCCCGATCATCTCCGGTGTGAGTATAAAATTTCTCGGTGCCGGGATCTGGGGGGCTGCTTGCAGGATCTGTCTGGTAATTTTCAACTGTTCCAGAGCAACTTGGAGCAAAGGATCAGTTTGAATTTTTTTCCTCAATTGCCTCAATTCCCGTCCGCTCAGCTCGCCATCCAAATACGCAGAGAGCTGCGCCCAATCTCTGTCGGTGATTTGCATTTATTTCATACCTCACCTAGATGACGAAATTCCATCGGTAAAAGTTCCCTAAAACCCTGTAAACAATCCTTCAAGTTTTTCCTTGCTCTTGCCAAACGGCTTTTTACTGTACCCAGAGGACGGTCAACCACTTTTGCAGCTGAAGCATAATCCATGCCCTGTAAATCCACCAGAACCACAATGGTCCGGAACTCAAATTCCAATCGATCCAAACAGGTTTGAATGGCTTCAGATAACTCATTCCGCAGCACAAATTCCTCTGGCTTTTCCTCGGTATCTTCCAACCAGGAAGCAGATTCGGTTTCATTTCCGTTTTGATTTTCCGTGTACAGAGGGGTTACTGGCTGACGCTTGCGGCGACGGAACTCATCATAACAGGCATTGCTGACAATACGGAGCAGCCAGCTTTTAAACGAACCTCCTCGATAGGTATGGAGCTTTTTATAGGCTGAGATGAATGCCTCTTGAACTGCATCTTCTGCAGCATCAGGTTCGCCGATAATTCGATACGCCTGGTTATAGACCAGATTCTGATATTCGAGAACAATCTGATTAAAAGAATCCAGATCACCTTGCAGCGAGTTTTTAATCTGATCCTTAAGATCCATAGTTCAAATTAATCCGGTTTTCACTCAGGTCTTTTAGAAATCATAACCCGGTCTTCAACTTATCGTTATCCAGTAGAATGACATTCAGTTCTGTAGCTGTTCAAGAAGTTTCTGATAATCTTCAATATTTGATGGCGAATGGGATATGATATCCTGGATTACTTGGATAGCCTCTTGTTTTCTCCCCGCTTCAAGCAGCATATCCCCGAGACCGTCCAACTCGGAAATTGCCTGATCTATCAGACCCAGCTGTTTATAAACGGATACTAGTTGCCTGACAATATAATCTTCATCAGGTTTCTCTTCTTTGAGCAGCTCCAGGTATTCTTTTATAGAGTCCAATTGACTTTCCGGATCAAATTGTTTGGTAAAGCGGTCAATTTCTTTATCCGCGGCAGACTTATTTCCCAGGCGGTAATTCAAATCAACGATTGTTATACTTGTCTTTTGATTTTTCGGTAATATCTCACTTATCTCCAGATAGGTCAGTAAGGCTGAGTCCCAATCTAAACGCTGGATATCAATGTCTGCCAGGCGTTGATGAAGTTTGATTCTCCAACTGGTATCACCTGGGAGAGTTTTCGCCAATACAAGGGCTTTGGAATACGCAGATCTGGCGCTATCAAGTTCAGCCAGGGGATAAAATACATCCGCGATATTGATATATTCTTTGATCGCTTCTTCTTTCTTCCCGTACTCTTCCAGCAAATCAATATAACGCTGGCGGACTTCAATATTCATCGGCTGCAGCTCGATCACTTTTCTAAGCATCGATAATGCTCGTTCGGTTTTACCCTGGACTGTATACACATCTGCAACAGCCAGGTATTTGGTGACTGCACCCGAGATTATATTTTGTTCCATTAATATATCCCCAATCGTGACGTGGAGAGGAAGGAAAGTAGGCGCATTCCGAAGGGCAAAAAATGCCTTTTCCATGGCTGCGCCGTAATGTCCATTCTCTACCAGATCTAGGATATTTCTATGGATACCCAATATTTGAGTTCGGCGATCATCCAATAACCCATCCATTTTGGGGAGTAGGACTCCATCTTCCCCCATGCCTTTCCCTCGCATATCAGTCAGGATATCTCTCCAATCAGTTCTGAGCAGCATACCTTCAATATGCTTACTCATTTCAATATATGCTTCATCTCCTTCCTGCGCCTCCAGGTCATCCATCATCACCTCATAGAGATGAATCAGATCTTCTACATTTTCTTCCTCTACCAAGGATGTATCAGCAATTCGCAATGCTTCAATGTATTCCTTGCTCGCTTCCACCCAATTATCTATACTGCTATAGTAGCTTGCCAATAACAACCTGGATCCAAGCGCAAATTCTGAATGAGATACCGATTTGACAAGGGAGCGGGAAGCACTTTCCATGCGACCCAAATTAATATATAAATAACCTGAGAAAAAATATGCCGCAGGATTGTTATATCCATCATCAATTGCTGATTTTATATTGTCCGAGGCTTCCTTTTCATTGCCGGATGAATAGTGTTCAATTGCCTGGCTGACATGAAGTTTCAGCAGACTGTCATCCGTGAGGTCCGTTTCCCCATCGATGTTCCAGCTTAATGCAGAGTCTAAATCTCGGTCCTGGTCTAGGTTCTCCCCTTTACCAAAAATAGCTTCCTCAAAAAGTGCTTCTGCCAGAACAATCATTGCTCGATCAACTGCTTCTGCTATAGGATTCTTATACTCTTTTTGTTCTTCCGGTTTTGGTGGTTCAAGCTGTGGTGCATCAATAACCAGCTCTTCTTCCGGTTCTTTAATAATCGGTTCTGGTAAAGGAAGCTGCCTGCCCTGATGAAGTATCTCTTTTGCACGGAGAGCAATGATATTCTCAGGTGAGAATTGCAGTGCCCGTTCAATCGCTTCTGCTGCTTTTTCAGTATTTCCTGTTAATTGCAGCAGGCTGGCCGAATTTATATATTCACTAACTGCAAGTTTTTTCTTTCCCAACCGTTGGTAAACCATAGCCAAACGAGCATGAGCTTTGATATTTTGAATATCTAGCTCAACTACTCTCTTCCAGTTTTCGATTGCTTTCTGGATATCCTCATTCTTCAGATGAGATTCAGCAGCTTTGAGAGCAGCTTTTACAGCCTCAGCTGGTTGACCAATCTCCTGGTAAATCAGAAACATTTTTTCATAAGGGGCGGGATCATCCGAGTTAATTGCAACCGCTGTAGAATAGGATTTAAGGGACGCTGCAAAATCACGCATTTCGAAATATGCCAAACCGATATTCGAAATTGCTTTAAAATTTTCGGGGTCAATTTCGAGAGCTTGCTGGTAATAAGAAGCTGCATCTCCCCAATTTTGGTCCCATGCGGCTGAGTTGCCTTTTGATAATAAGTTTTGCAGCTCTTGAGTTCGTTCAGTCATAAAATACTCTCTTGTTCAATTTACGTTCATCCAATTCCGGTTAGTGTACCCCAATTCTCACCATATCTAGCCTCAGTTGTCAGAGGTATGTCCAATGAGTATACATTCTCCATACAGGATTGTACAAGTTCAATAGTCTGATCAACTTCCTGATCAGGGGCTTCAAGGACCAACTCATCATGAACCTGAAGAAGCATTCTTGCAGATAGTCCGGATTTTCCCAATTTCTCTGCTACCTTAATCATTGCCAGTTTCATTATATCTGCTGCTGTGCCTTGAATGGGAGCATTAATTGCTTCACGCTCTTCGCGGCGGCGGAGATTGTAATTTGTAGTGGAAGCCAGGCCCGGGAAATACCTTTTTCTTCCCAGCAGGGTTTCCACATATCCTTTATCTTTGGCTTGTTTCTTTATTTTATCCAGGTAATCCCTGATTCCGGGAAAGCGCTCAAAATATGTCTCCACAAAGGTTTCAGCTTCAGCCAGAGTTAGATCCGTTGACTGGGTTAATCCATATGCGCTCATACCATAGATTAATCCAAAATTAGTCGCCTTGGCATCCCTTCTCTGTTGATCGGTCACTTCGTTCAAAGGAACGCCGTGAATTGCAGCTGCTGTTGCGGTATGGATATCTTGTCCTTCTCGAAACGCTTTTAGCATCGCTTGATCACCCGCCATATGTGCGGCTACCCTTAATTCAATTTGGGAGTAATCAATCGCTATTAATGAGAAGCCCGGCGCTGCCACAAAGGCCTTTCTGACCATGCGGCCAAGTTCAGTCCGGATAGGAATATTTTGCAAATTTGGATTGGAAGAGGCAATCCTGCCTGTGACTGATCCCGTTTGATTGTAGGAGGTATGCACCCGTTGGGTATCCGGATTAACCTGATCCTGTAGAGCATCCACATAGGTCGATTTCAGCTTCGCGTACTCCCTGTATTTCATTACCCAGACTGGCACGATATGATCATCTTTCAGCTTCTCCAACACGTCTGCAGCTGTAGAATAATAACCACTGGGGGTTTTACTTTTCCGATTTGGTGGCGATAGGTCAAGAGTTGAAAAAAGAGCTTCGGAAAGCTGTTTGGGGGAATTCAAATTAAACTCATGCCCAACTGCTTGATATATCTTCCCTTCCAGTTTCTGCAATTCTTCTTCGAGCTGGAGAGACATATCCTGAAGAAACTTTTTGTCCAGCCCAATTCCCTCCATTTCCAAAGAGGCGATTACGGAGACTAGGGGCATTTCTATCTGGTTGTACAGGTCCAAACTTCCTACCCGGATTAAATCCTTTTCAAGAAGCGGCTGCAAAAGCAGTACCATCACCGCGTCTTCGACTGCATATTTGGCGGCATCCTGAATAGCTACTTCAGCCATCGTGATTTGGGATTTGCCTTTCCCGATCAAGGACTCAATTTCGCTCATTGATTGATTTAATCGGACCCAGGCTAATTTCTTTAATCCCAGGTTACGTGAAGACGGGTTGATCACCCATTCTGCAATCATGCTGTCAAAACTGAGCGGATGAGCTTTGAGTCCGGCTCGAGCAAGAAGAATATAGTCGTATTTTATATTGTGACCTATTTTTTGAATTGACGGGTCAGTTAGCGGGTTTTTGAGCGCAGCCAGAACCTGTTCAAGCGGCAGCTGGGTCCCTTCCTTATGACCCACAGGAATGTAATAACCACCTTCACCCGACACTGCCAAAGAAATACCTACCAGTTCTGCCTGCATTTGATCAATGGATGTCGTTTCTGTATCAAAGGCGATTACCGAAGATTCTTTAAGGGTTTTTTCAACGGCATTTAGTTGTTTTTCCGTGTTAATTATTTCTACTTTGATCCCTCCGATCTTTTCCTTTTCGATTAGAAAATCCGAACCTTTTTCATCTTCTGCACCTGATAAAAAGGATATTTGCTGACCAGGAACTGTTTTTCCATATATTTCTTCTATGATGGATAATCTTCCAAGCAGGGATCCAAATTCCAGGGTCCGGAATAAATCGCGCACTTTCAGCGGATCGAATTTATCCGGCCGGGCCTGTTCCAGATCAATTTCTATTTCCAGATCACTAACGATGGTTGCCAATTTTTTACTTAAGTACGCACTATCCCGCCCTTCAGCGAGCTTGGTCTGAAAACGGGATGGTACTGCCTCTAGATTATTGTAGATCTGGTCTAAGGTTTTGTACTCTTCCAATAATTTCACGGCTGTTATTTTCCCCACACCATAAACCCCGGGGATATTATCCGACCTATCACCGATTATCGCCTTAAAATCCACCACTTGTTCCGGCCAGACACCCATAGATTCTTTTACATCATCCCGGAAATAGTCTCTGGCATCACTGAGAGATTTTCCCGGTAAACTGACTGTGATTCGGTCATTCACGAGCTGCAGTAGATCCCGGTCTCCAGTGATTATTTTAACTGCAAGTCCCTGATCCACTGCCCAGTTTGCCAAACTACCGAGGACATCATCCGCTTCGTATCCTTCCATCTCTGCCCGGGGAATATTAAATGTATCCACCAGATTTCTTATACGGTCAATTTGCACCCTTAGGTCATCTGGCATTTTTTCCCGAGTAGCTTTGTAGTCAGGGAACAGGTCATCCCGAAAAGTCTTCCCAGTATCAAAAACAACCGCCAGATAATCAGGCCGTTCCTGCTCCAGCAAACGCAGCAGAACGCTGGTAAATCCGTAAATCCCGGCAGTTGGTTCCCCTTTGCTGGTTAACCAGCGGGATGAAGCAGTACCTCCGCTGGTCAGCGCAAAGTAGGTTCTATATGCCAGAGCATGTCCATCAATTAGATAAAGGGTAGAAGGCATATCTTATCCAGATACCAGGACTGAAAGGATGAAACCCGGTTCTTAAAAGATTATTATATCTTTAACACAGGGAACCCGTAAGTTCCTCCATCGGATTCATTATATCCTTTCCAGCAGGTCCCCCTCCTGATAAAAACGTTAGGATTAAAAAACCCGCCGAAAAATGAGGTGCGGTGATTCTCTGTAGTGATGTAAGTTTAACATGGTTAAATCACACGAACAAGGTAAGGTGATTTACTCATCCGTTTTATGCATAAAACTCCCAATCAGTATCTGGCTTCCACTGAACAAATTACAAGGAAAGTTGATCTCAATCCAATCAGCACTGACAATCAATGTTCATTTTGGATATAATTGACTCGAGGGTAAAGCATTGGACTCCGGCGAAGAGAAAAACTCTAAGATCAACAAGGAAATATTTATGGCTAAATTAATTGCTGCGCTGGATCAGGGAACAACCAGCACCCGTTGCATCATTTTTAATCAATCTGGTGAAATTGTCGCAAGCAATCAAAAAGAACACCAACAGATCTTCCCTCAGCCAGGTTGGGTAGAACATAATCCAATAGAAATCTGGCAGAATACAGTTGAGGTAATTGAAGGTGCACTTTCTGAAGCAAATTTAAAAGTTTCTGATTTAGCCGCACTCGGAATCACAAATCAGCGGGAGACAACAGTTGTCTGGTCAAAATCAACCGGTATACCAGTATGTAACGCCATTGTCTGGCAGGATACCCGAACGGATACTATCTGCCAGGATTTAGGGCTTGATGGAGGACAGGATCGTTTTCGTGCAACAACAGGTTTGCCTCTATCTACCTATTTTTCAGGTCCAAAAATAAAGTGGATTCTCCAAAATATTCCAGGGGTAAAAACTCTCGCAGATCAAGGAGACTTATTATTTGGGAATATTGACACCTGGATTATCTGGAATCTAACCGGGAGTGTAAATGACGGCCGGCATCTCACGGATGTAACCAACGCCTCGCGAACAATGCTGATGGACCTGAAAACACTTGACTGGTCTCCGGATATATTAAAATCCATGGGGATTCCCGCTCAGATACTGCCTAGAATCTGCTCGTCCAGTGAATTGTTCGGAGAAGCTGTCAGCCCGTTTGAGGGTTTACCCATATCTGGAATTCTGGGAGACCAGCAAGCCGCGCTGTTCGGGCAGACATGTTTTGATCCGGGCGATGCAAAAAACACCTATGGAACTGGTTGTTTCTTGCTGTTGAACAGCGGCAGCAAGCCTACGATCAGCAAACACGGTTTATTAACCACACTTGCCTATAAGATCGGCAACCAGGATCCAGTATATGCACTGGAGGGCTCGATCGCCATTGCCGGCGCCCTGATTCAGTGGCTCCGGGATAATCTAGGATTGATAAAGAAATCATCCGAGGTTGAAGAATTGGCCCGGCAGGTTACCGATAATGGGGGGATTTATTTTGTGCCGGCATTTTCAGGTTTATTTGCTCCGTATTGGCAGTCTAATGCCCGGGGAGTGATTACCGGGTTAACCAGGTACATAAATAAAGCCCATATTGCCCGGGCAGCTCTCGAGGCGACTGCTTTCCAAACCAAAGAAATTTTAGAAGCAATGGAAAAGGATACCGGGATTAATCTCAAATCCCTGAAAGTGGACGGCGGCATGGTCAGGAATGAATTACTGATGCAGTTCCAGGCTGATCTGCTTAACGTACCGGTAATCCGCCCAACAATCACAGAAACCACCGCTTTGGGTGCTGCCTACGCCGCAGGCCTCACAGTTGGATTCTGGAAAGATTTGGATGTTTTGCGGGAATACTGGAAGGAAGATCATACCTGGATTCCGGATATGTCCGACCAGGATCGATTGACCCAATACAATCTTTGGAAAAAAGCTATCAGCAAGTCATTCAACTGGCTGAGTGAGTAAACTGCAGGGACCGGACCCTTTAAAAGGATCCGGTCCCTCTAATAAGAAGCTCAAAGCACCCGTCCATGGGTACGTTCTAGATTAATCTTCACCCGGGGACGGGTTCAGGAGCCCAAAAATAAGTAAGAAAAGTGCGGACGCTTTTAAAACTCTCGCACCCTTCCTTTATAAGGATCTACCCCTTCTCCTCCAGAAGCAGTTCTGCCAGCTGCAAGAATTCTTCCCATTCTTCAGCAAAAAAATGGACTGTCAGGTTATTCAGTTCAAGATGGAATGTACTCTCTCCATCCGGTTCGTCTGCCCGCCAGGCAAGAAAGCTTTCAGTTTCTGCGATGATTTCCGTTTCTAAATCCTGATCCTCATAATCTTTACTCATATCTTCTCCTTTAATAATTGAATGATTGCAGCTAGGGAGGCGGCAGCACAAACCAAGGATTGACGAATCCACCCTGGTACCGCACCTCAAAGTGCAAGTGCGCTCCAGAAGAATTACCGGTACTGCCGCCCGAACCGATTGTTTGACCTTGAACAACACTCTGTCCGCAGGATGAGGTGACAGCGTTGAGGTGAGCATAAAGGGTTTGGTATCCATTCCCATGATCAATTATTATCACATTACCATATCCACCAGTTGACCAACCCGAAAATACAACTACTCCGGAATCGGCCGCTGAAACCGATTCTCCCACCACTAATCCAATATCAATTGCCAAATGTCCGGACCAGTAATCATTTCCCGACAGGGTATGACCGAGAGTAGGCCAGATGAAACCACCAGATCCATACAAACCCTCAAAAGGTCCGCTGCAGGCCCCTCCCCCATAAACACCAGCGGATACTCCAGCTGTCCCTCTGGCAATCGTGGGGATGATCCACTGCTGGAATTTCCGCTGTCCCCCCGGTATCATCACCAAACTGCCCGGTTTAAACTCCGGATTCACTAAATCCAGATCATTCCCGATCCAATTTATAATGAGTTCCGGATCGGTTTTAAATTTCGTTGCCACTGTCTCAACATCATCCCCTTCCTGCCACTCATAAATAATTCCATCCAATGGCGGGATTACCAGTTCCATCCCTGGTTTTAAAGTATGGGGATTATCCTGGAGCACATCATAATTGGACCAGAGAATTGTTTCAGGTTCCAGGTTATATCGCGCTGCAATCCCAAATACAGAATCATTAAACTCAACCTGGTGCTTGAGCGGCTTGATATTTTTTCTCGCCGGAATCTCCGTGTTCATCAATGCTGCTCGACGAATTGAGGTTTCCTGGTTAATCCACACAAAATCAGGAATCCTGATTAACCCCAGGTTCTGACTATTATCGGTGGACGGGAGGGAAATTTGGGGCTGGTTTTCAGAGGTAAGCTGTGCTGGGCTGAAGTTAAACCAGGCAAGATAAGCTGCCCCAACCAAAAGGCTAATGGCAATTATCCAGAGAGACCAGGAAAGATAAATTTCTCTTTTATTTTTCACAGATTTTTTCTCAGCTGGATATATTATTCGTTCAGGGTAGACAGGAATTCTTCGTTGTTGCTAGTTTCACTGATTCTTTTTAAAATCGTTTCCGTAGCAGACGCTTGATCCATTCCTGCGCCATGCGGCGGATCTGTAACCATTTGATCATACATCCTTCTCATCAGCCAAACTCGGGGAGTGAGATCAGGACCAAGCAAAAGTTCTTCCCTTCTGGTCGAGGAGCGAGCAATTTCAATTGCCGGGAATACCCGCCGTTCCTGCAAAGTCCGGGATAGATGCAGCTCCATGTTGCCAGTACCCTTGAATTCCTCATAAACTACATCATCCATGCGGGAGCCAGTATCAACCAGACAAGTAGCGAGAATTGTTAATGATCCCCCATCTTCAATATTCCTGGCAGCACCAAAAAATCTTTTTGGTGGATAGAGGGCTGAGGGATCAATACCACCGGAAAGAGTTCGTCCGGACGGTTGAACTACAAGGTTGTAAGCCCGGGCTATACGAGTAATGGAATCAAGCATCACTACTACATCCATTCCAGATTCCACCAGGCGTTTTGAGCGTTCCAAAACCATCTCCGCCACTCGGACGTGGGAGGAGACCGGTTCATCAAATGTTGATGAAATCACTTCCGCATCCACAGACCGGTCCATATCTGTCACTTCTTCCGGCCGTTCGCCAATCAAGGCCACAATCAAATGAACTTCGGGATATTTGGATGAAATCGCGTTGGTTATTTCCTTCAGAATAGTGGTTTTTCCGGCTTTCGGCGGAGACACGATTAATCCTCGCTGACCCTTGCCAACAGGTGTAATGAGGTTGATCAACCGGGTAGATGTAATATGAGAGGATGTCTCAAGGTCAAATCGCTCCTCAGGGAAAATTGGAACTAGTGAATGGAACTCCGGTCTGCGTTTTGCCTGGGCTGGCTCCAATCCATTTACACTCTCTGCTTTCAGCAAGCCGTAATGCCTTTCAGAATTCCGTGGAGGGCGAACATGACCAATAATCAGGTCCCCGCTCCTTAAATCAAAACGCCTGATCTGAGATTGGGACACATAGATATCATCCGGTCCGGATTGATAATTTGCGGACCGTAAAAATCCAATCCCTTCACTCATAATCTCCAGGATTCCTCCCCGGACCTCACGTCCCTTTAACTCTGCATCAGCCCGTTGAATTTCTAAAATCAGAGCTTCTTTCTTCAGTCTGTCGGATCGATCAATATTCAATTCATTGGCGATTTGACGCAAATCGCTTAAAGGTTTCTTGAATAATTCTTTAGTTTCCATATTTTTTCTCGTTTGGGATGACCTTATTAACTAGATAATACAAGACAGATCCAATTGGAATAATTTCCAATAATACGCACCAACTTATATTCGCCTAAGCGGGAAATGAGGATAAACCAAGTTTAATCTGACCTTAACGTGGGGTTTGAACGACCCCATTATAGCATTAACACCTACCCTGCGCAAGCAATTTAGTGGCATTGTTATCTCTTAATGAGGCCTCAGTGCATGTGCTTGTTTGGCATCAAAGAGAAAAAAGAGTCGTGACTTGGTGACTATGAGACTTGGAGTCTGTGAGACTAGGTGACTTGGAGCCAGGGATTATATCATTAGTAATCTTACGATGCTCACTCCACATCACCCGGTTCCCAAATCACCCAATTGCCCAATCACATGGCAAGTATACACCTATAATATCCACTGACCCAAGATGGTATAATTTCCCAGCGTAAATAAAATTGATCCTTTAGGAAAAAACAATGTCCATGCTTATTGAAAAATTAACCGGCATTGAAACCCGGTATGAAGAAATCAACCAGAAGTTACTCACCGTTGGTAATGATTACCATCTAGCTGCTGGTTTAGGAAAAGAGAAAGCTGACCTGGATCCTTTCATTGAGGCCATCCAAGACTACCGGGAATCCCTGGAGCAGCTTGAGGGCGCAAAATCATTGGCGGAATCTACTGATGACGAAATGCGGGAACTGGCGGAACTGGAAATTGACGATCTCAAATCTAGGATCGAAGATTTGGAAAGCCAGTTAAAACGGATGTTAGTTCCTAAAGACTCCCGCGATGAACGCAATGTTATCCTTGAAATTCGAGCCGGGGCTGGAGGAGATGAAGCGGGATTATTTGCCGGCGATTTATTCAGGATGTACAGCCGGTATGCCGAGAGGAAAGGCTGGAAATTAGAACTGCTTTCTCTTAGAGAAACCGGTGTGGGGGGAGTAAAAGAAGTTTCAGCCCTGATTAAAGGAAAAGGAGCATTTTCCCAATTAAAATATGAGTCCGGTGTTCACCGTGTGCAGCGCGTCCCGGATACTGAATCACAAGGCAGAATCCACACCTCGACAGCCACTGTGGCTGTTCTGGCGGAAGTGGACGATGTTGACGAAATAGAAATTTCTCCCAGCGATATTGAGATGGATGTCTATAAAGCCGGCGGTCCGGGAGGGCAAAGTGTCCAAAAAAACTCAACCGCAATCCGGCTTACCCACAAACCCACCGGAATTGTTGTGCAGTGCCAGGATGAGAGATCTCAGGCACAGAACCGGGCCAGGGCACTGAGCATTCTTAAAGCCCGCTTATTTGAAATCGAGGAAAATAAAAGGAACCAGGAACAAGCTGATGACCGAAGGTCCCAGATTGGATCCGGAGACCGGTCGGAAAAAATCCGCACCTATAACTTCCCTCAATCCCGAATCACCGATCACCGGATCAATTATTCGTCTCACAAGCTGGCGGCAGTACTGGATGGAGAGATTGATGATTTCATTGAAGAGTTATCCACCGAGGATGAAGCAAAACGTCTGGCAGAAGCAGGATTTGAAGAAAATTAAAATGCCCCCAAGCTCTTTACTGGGGCAAATTCGGAATAAAATCGACCCTCACAGTACATCCCCCTTTCTAGATGCCCTGGTTTTATTAAGTCATATTTCATCACAACCTAAATCCCGCATCCTGGCAAACCCTTCTCCAAATCTCACACCGGAACAGCAAACTGAACTGAACCTTGCCCTTATTCAAGTCAAAGAAGGAATTCCCCTACCCTATATCCTGGGTGCCTGGGAATTTTACCAGCTCCTGTTTTTCCTCACTGCGGACGTGCTCATCCCCCGGCCGGAAACGGAAGGATTAGTTGAAAAGGCTATCAAATGGCTGCAGATTCACCCCGGTCGACGGACCTGCCTGGACCTGGGTACTGGGTCAGGCTGTATTGCTGTGACCCTGGCAATAAAAATACCTGATCTTAATATAATTGCAACCGATCGCTCCTACCCTGCGACCCTCGTGGCCAGGAAAAATGCTCAACATCACAAAACTGAAAAGCGAATTAAATTTCTGGCGGCAAATTTATTAACCGGATTCCGGACCACTGTAGATTTACTTATCGCCAATCTTCCCTATATTCCTACAGAAAAACTAAAATCTCTCAAGGTATACCATACCGAACCTCGCCTGGCCCTGGACGGGGGATCAGACGGGTTGTCGTCTATCAGAAAGGTATTGGAAAAAGCGCCCGGAATAATGAACCCTGGAGGACTGATTCTCTTGGAAATCGATGAATCCAAAGGACATGAGTCTCAGAAACTCGCTCAATCTATTTTCCCCCGGGCAGAGATCCGGCTGGAAAAGGATTTATCCGGGATGGATCGTTATCTCACCATCCAAATCAAATGAAAAAAGAAACCCAAATCCTCCCCATTAACCAATCCCAAGCCCTTTCCCTGGCCGCTGATATCATCAGGTCGGGCGGTGTGATTGCTTTTCCTACCGATACGGTGTATGGGATCGGCGCTTCGGCAATTGATAAAGATGCGATCGAAAAACTCTATCTGGTCAAAGGGCGTTCTCAGGATAAAGCTATTCCTATCCTGTTGGCAGACATGGAAGAGCTGACCCAGATCACTCCCACTCCGGGAGGGATAGTGCAAGTTATCATGGATAAATTTTGGCCCGGAGCGCTTACCTTGATTCTCCCTCTGCTGGCCGGATTGCCATCCAATCTCTCTCCCACTCAAACAATTGGGATCCGGATCCCAGACTTTGATTTGACCCGGGAACTTTTACGTCATACCGGACCGCTGGCAGCCACCTCAGCGAACCTGTCTGGGCAGGAAAGCGCCCGAAATGCAGAACAGGTTAAGGAAAATTTAAAAGGGGAAATCGATTTAATCCTTGACGGAGGGTTCTCACCGGGAGGGGTAGACTCCACAGTATTGGACTGCACCAAAGCGGAACCTCTTATTCTGCGGACTGGTCCTATCTCCTGGGAGGAGATCATCAGGGCAATTGCGGAGTAATGCAGCAATGCAGCAAATGACTCTTAATCACAGGGGATAATGTATATACTGTCCAAGGGGGATTGTAGTGTCCACGTGTCAACAAAAGAGGGGAAAATCAGTCCAGAAAGTTTATAGAATCTATCCGTTCCACCCTGTTTGCAAAAAAAAATGTGCCAGAAATTCAGTTTACTAACCAGGAAAGGCAACTCGATAAACACAATATACACGGTTTGAGTCCATCAATGCCTACTCGCGAAGCGGAACTGTTCTCCTGAAATGAAGGGCGGGGGTATTTCTTCAAAATGACTTAATCAATTGGGTATAATAAACAAGTAGAGAACCAGGAGTTATTGAATATTGTCCAATAATTCCTGATACTATACGAATAATTAGCGCGATAACATAATCGGATTATTTTAACTCTAAAAAACATTTTTTACGGGTTGCGCATTCATCTGGAAATAGTATTTTAGGTCAAGGAGATGAGCAAACCAACATTATCAAGCCCTATCGCACTTCACCTCCCATTAATTCTTGTGATAAACAGATTGCTTGTGCCTGATTGTGGCAACGATATGATTATGACGTCTGCTACGCATGAATTATCTTTTACTATTTTGGATCGGATAGTGAGTTTATGAAAAATGGAAAGAAATCAATACTTCTCTTACTGATACCATTTGCAATCACAATTTTCATCTTCCTAAAGAATGCCTGGGTTTCTGACGATGCGTATATATTGTTTAGGAGCATCGACCAAATCTTTGTAGGCAATGGACCCGTGTGGAATCCGCATGAACGGGTTCAGGTTTATACAAGCCCATTGTGGTATTTTGTTTTGATTATTGTTCGATTATTCTCTAATGATGTTTACCTTATTACAATTATTACATCTTTTATTTTGTGGTTGGCTACTGTTGTTATCATAAAGAAAATCTTTAAGAACAATTATATTTTCTTCTTATCAATTTTATTGTTCGCTGCATCAACTGCTTTCTTTGATTATACAAGTTCTGGATTGGAAAATGTGCTAGCTTACTTATTAATTGCAATTTATTTATTAAACTATCTTGGGTTTTCTGGTTATGCCAATACCGAGATGAAAGTTAAACCTAAGTTAAGAATGAAAATTACTCTTCTATTGCTAGGCTTGATTCTTTGTGTTCGCCATGACTTGGCATTACTATTATTACCTCCAACTATTCATGTGGTATCCAAGAATTCTAATATTTTTTCGAAGAAACAATGGTTTTTTTGGATCACTGTCAGTTTGTCACCCTTTATTCTATTTACACTATTCTCCTTAATCTACTACGGTTTCCCGTTCCCAAACACAGCATATGCAAAGTTGAATAATGGCATTAATAAGGTCGAGATATTTATACAAGGATTTGTTTATCTTTTTTCATCATTGATAAACGACTTTATTACTCTGGGAGTCATTACTGGAGCATTATTATTAACATTTTCCACATCTTTTGATACTTATCTCAAATATATTGGTTATGGCATAATTCTTAATTTAATGTATGTTGTTATTATTGGTGGCGACTTTATGCAAGGAAGGTTTCTGTCTTTTTCTTACCTGGTGTCCGTCATTATTTTGCTTCTATGGTTCAATAAATTCCAATCTAATAAAACTTTACTCGCAACTTTCACTTTGGTATGCTTCTATCTTCTCTTCTACCCACACACGCCATTCAATTCACCCCTAAACTATAGCAATAAAAGGGTAAAAATGGGAATTGGTGATGAGAGGGGATTTTATTTTGATGACCTATCGCTTTATAAATATATACAACGAGATAAGGATAATAATGTTTTTCCAGACTATCCCTGGTCTAATTTTGGAAACAAATTCAAAGAAGCAAATGCAAATATAATTATTAAAGCAAATATTGGGTTGTTTGGATACCATTCTGGAACTGAAAAAATAATTATCGACCGATATGCAATTGCTGATCCACTATTAGCCAGGTTGCCTGCACTCAAACCGTGGCGCATAGGCCATTTTCGCAGAGAGATACCAGATGGATACGTAAAAAGTGTAGCTGATGGCACAGAGGTAATCGATAATCCAAAGCTAAATGAATTCTATAAAATAATTAAAATTATTACCCAGGACAAGGATCTATTCGCACCTCAGCGGATTAAAACAATATTTCTATTCAATCTTGGCGCATATAATCATTTGGTGCCAAGATAATACAGTCGTGCTAATTCACTCTACGCCATATAGCAATTTCATTACGATCTTATCGCTCCAGATAATCCTGCCCTTAGTAATAAATAAAGTTTGAATAAAAGCTCAAAATCAGAGACCGATATAAAAAAGTAACAATACTTATATACCTGGAGAGTACATTAAATGAATAATAACTATCCAGAGGAAAAATCTAATTATAAGAAATTGATAGTCATCTATCGTTTCCTCTTATTATTCTCTATTTTTGAAAGTCTGATTGCATTTTCAATAATATCAAAATATTCCATGTCAAAAATTGGCTTGTTATTTGGTCAATCAGCTGGACGTTTAGTTCTGGTCTTTTCATTAATTCTTCCCCTTCTTTTCTTCGCGTATTTACTTGCAGAATCATTCAAAAAGCGAACTCTGTTCATCAAGATAAATCAAAAAATATCACAAACCGCAGATAAAACATTTTATGGAATACTCCTAACCGGTGTAACTCTTATTATATTAGCCACTGAGCTATTTATTCTTTTCCCTACAACTGAGTACTATCTAGATAATGATCTTTTTCTATTCTTTTATGGGGCTTTTACCCCAAATCTAATATTAGCCATTCTCTTTGGCATTCAGGTATTGGGTTTTGTCACTTATCTGAGAGGTCCA
>SDBU01004361.1_pt1 | contig 17378 bp, 17 predicted proteins | sample 2277071 | NCBI WGS metagenome assembly SDBU01 (sample SAMN10397929, study PRJNA504765) | marine sediment metagenome | isolation source: marine sediment core GS08_GC12, 126 cmbsf | place: Arctic Ocean: Gakkel Ridge, Loki's castle | collected 2008 | reverse complement strand
GCTATGACGCTAACCACGCAGACCGCTAGGGTTTCCATTACTCAGCTTCGAGGCGTTTTGACTGCAATCGCTCGATCCGATTCTCCCGCCGCTCAATTAGCCGCCAAGGGAATCGGACTCGAATTTTCCGTCGCGGCATTGAAGGCCAAAGGTTTTGCGAAATTCTTAGACGAAATCAGGATGAAAGCTCAAGGCGATATTACAGTTCTTCGAAAATTATTCCCCGACGTTGAGGGCTTGAACGCGATCCTAACTTTAACAGGAACACAGGCCGAAGCCTTCGCCGATATTTTGGACGATGTTCGGAATTCATTAGGGGCGGCGGATATAGGCTTCGCTCGTATTTCGAAAACCCTTAATTTTATGAGAGCTCAAGTAACAGCGTTTTCGCAAGTTATTAAGCTTAAATTTGGAGAAGTTGCTCTTCCAATTTTTGAATCTACGACTCGAATTATGCGAACGATGCTAGAAGTTTTCGCCTCGCTTCCTCCGGGTGTCTTTAAATTAGCGGGCTCGTTCGTTGCCTTCGCTTCCGTATTGGCAACCGTAGGCGGTAGTTTTTTGATTGTCCGCGCGGCGTTTAGATTTTGGCCCATAATGGCAAAGTTTCTTGGACTGAGCGCAAAAACAATGGGCGCGGCCCTTCTTCCTTTTCTTGTGCTTATGCTGAAAGTTGCCGCCGTTACTTTGCTTTTAAAAGTCGTTATCGAGAAGAGATTCGGCCCTCTTTCTAAGATTTTCGAAAAAGCCGGAAAAGCTCTCGTTATTCTTTTCACTTTGTTTAGGCAAGGAGGAAATTTAAGCGGTCAATTAGCGGATGATTTTCTCGCTCTTGCGGACCCCATTCAAGGGATTATCGTTACTATTTTTACCCTTGGCAGTAAAGCGATCGCCTTTTTCTCAGGTTTAGGAAACGCTCTTGCTCCGATCCTTGATCTTATTAATCCTCTTTTAGATTCTGTATTCGGATTAGTGAGGGCGATTGGGGAGCTTGCTTTTGAGATTCTACGGCTTATATTACCGCCAGGAATGTTTGAAGATTTTCAAGCCTTTTTTACCTCGGGGACTGGCGGATTTAAAAAACTAGGAGAGACAATCGGCCTCGTTGCCGGATTTATTATTAATGGCATCGTAAGAGGTATCCAAATTGCTATCGCTCAAATGCAATCTCTCGCGAAAATTGCGTCTTCTATATTGAAATTCTCTAGAGGAGATTTTAAAGGCGGTTTACAAGCGCTTAAAGATATTGGAAAGATTCAAGTGACAGCCTTTACCGGAGGAATTAACGCCCCAAGGCCTCCCGCATCTTTTCAAGATGCGGCTCGCGGCAGTCTTTTGGAAAATCTCGGAGGCCCGAGCGCTTCTTCGGCTTTGGGCGCGGGCGGCGTACTTGGGACACCCGATCCCGAGGCCTTTACCGCTCCGATTGTTGAGGCCATCGAGGAAGGTAACAGAAATAAAAGCGGCGAGATTCGTGTGGATTTTGACGGACAAAGAATTGCCGGCGCGCTCAGAAAGGCCGCAAATAGAGATGGTCTTTTCCGTAATGTTTCCGGAGGAGGCCGGAGTCGAGGCTCCGGGGCTTCGGGGAGTTTTTAACTAATGGGACTTAATCCGGCTGGAATAGTAACAATTCCTCCGATCGATCCTTTAGGGATTGCGCGAGGCTCAGCGCTCGGCTTCCTCATGGGGCGGACTCCGCTCAAGAGAGTGAAACTATTAAATACAATTACGAATAAGTTTTTTACGGTGCAATTTAATCCGAGGAGCTATAAGGAATCGATCGACGTAAACTATACGAGACAAGACGTCCGCGGGCTTGCTCATCAACCTTTGGATTATGAAAATACGGGAAACCTTATCGTTAATATGGATTTTTATGCCGATGATGCCATGAGGTCCGGTGTTATTCCGCTTCTTAACGTTCTTCAAAGACCACAAATTAAGATATTTCGTAATTTTCTCACTTCGCTATGCTATCCCCCAATCGGAAGTCGAGGTCCAGGGTTGGCGGACGCTTCGCCGCCAAAAGTTCAACTTAGCTGGCCTAAGAATTTATTCATTACAGCCGTTGTTCGGAGTTTAAAATTCGATATGCTCGATTTCGATTGGAAGGATTCCAGGGTTAAACGGTATGTCGCCAAGGTCGTTTTTGAAGAGGCCCGAGTTCAACGTTGGACTATGGAAGATGCTCTTGAATTTGGAAACGAGGATCGAGTCGCTTCGGAAGGCACAACGGCGACGGCTCTATCTAAGGTTTTCTTCCAGGGCGGTTTTTCATAAATGCCGCCTCGAAAATTCTCACGTTATGAATTCACTCGCCTTTTGGAAGATTCGGAGAATAGAGAACACTTAGGCGAAAGAGAACCGTTTCGATTCAGGGCGTTTCCCGATACTCAAGTCCATACAGTCGCAGAAGGGGAAACTCTCTTTACGTTAGCCGGGAAATTTTATAGCGGGATGACACGACCCGCCGGATTCTGGTGGGTCATTGCTGATTTTCAGCCCGACCCTATTTTTGATCCTACCGTTCCTCTCGCTTTGGGGCGGGTTCTTTTTATTCCTTCGACTCAAGTCCTTCAAGACGTTATCCTCGGAACGGAGCGGTCGGAGGTAATTTGAGTAACCCCATTTTTAATTATGCTCGTTTGACTTATATCCCGTTTGGAGTAGCTCTAGACGAGGCAAATTTTATACCCTTTGAATTTGAAGATAAAGTCCTCGGGGTAACGATTGATTTAGAGGAAAACGTTATTCCAAAAATGTCGCTTCAACTTAAAAACCACGATTTACAAATGTTTAATCATCCATTAATCGAGCATCAAGCTATTGTTGGTATTCGATTATTTCGGACCGGATTTGATCCGAGTATTCGTTTCGTGGGATATGTCGAGCGGATTAATGGAAATTGGGAGTTATCGATTGATTTTACCGACCTTGTTTTTAAGGGCCATTTTGTAAATTCAGCTTCAAAGAAAAAGATCCAAACGGACGGGAAAAGTCGTAAAGAAATCGTCTCAGAATTGATAACACGCTTAGGATTTAAGACGTTTCAAATTGAATTAGGAGAAATATCCGAAGAAAAGAAGTCCGAGGGTATCGCTTTGGATGGAAGTGAATCGATTTGGACTCTCCTAAATAATTTAGCCGATGAAGAAAAAGCTTCAATTATTATTACAGGCAGAGAAAAATTCTTCTTCGGCAAACGACCTCTCGAATCTCAGCCCGTAGCTATTTTCAAAGTAGAACCCGCCGCGCAATCCTCAGAAACCGAGGTTCTCGATTGGAACATTGACGACGATTACCTCGGGCATCCCGCCGAAGTTGAAGTTAACGGCCTCAATCTTCGTAAAAAAAAGGTTATCAAGGAAAAGGCGGACGGGGATTCGGCAACCCGAACGACGTTAGCGCCTCAAACTAATAATTCTAAACCTGATGCCGAAGGGCGTCCTCCTAAGTCCGTCGCCGAGCGGACCGAAGATGAAACTAAAACCGGAGTGGCAATTCGACGAGGAACTTCTTTATCGTTTATTCTTCCAAAAGATTCAGGAAAGACTAAACAAAAACGATCGGCGGTTCAAACCGAGGCCGGCGCTAAAGATGAGGCGGAGGCTGAATTTCGTGAACAAGAAGAAGAACAAATTAGGATGCAACTTGTTACAAGGTTTCGTCCTGATATGCTTCCAGGGATTATTATTGAGGTTCTAAATATTGGAAAAGCCTATTCGGGGAAATGGTATGTCGCTAAGGTGTCCCATGAATTAAAGGCCTCAGCGACTACGACTATGGAGCTTCTTAAGAATGGGCGTAATGATGTTCCAGGGGTGATTAAACGTCCTTCGGGCGATGTGGCGAAACTTAATACCACGGAACCCAAAGACGATAAAGAACTTAAACGCAAAACTTCGGTTCGTGTCTCAGGGGAGACGGGAACGGTTTTCGTTCGGTAATGGGTAACGCCGAAGATAGACATAAATCAATCGAGGGGTATTATGGAATGTACGCCGGAATTGTTGCCGATCGTCAAGATCCTCTCGGGCTTGGGCGGGTTCGTGTTTCGATAGGCGGTCTTTTTGAAGCTCCGAACTTGTCTCCTTGGGCTTGGCCTATGGGAATCCAAGGAGGAGGAGCTCCTCAACAAGGATTATTTCATCCGCCTATCCTTACGGCTTGGGTTGCAATTTGGTTTATGCTTGGGGATCTCAACGCTCCTTATTATCTTCCCGCTCATTGGGCGGAAGGTGAAATTCCAACGGGAGGCGTTGTCTCAGGGGACGACGAGGGTCTTTATCCTTCGGAAACAAAGAAATGGCTTGTCGAAACGGACGATCGGGATCCGGATATTCTTAGAGTTACCAACAAGACGACGGGCGATACGATCGAATTTCATGGGGTCGATCGAACTTTTACCGCCACGCTGAAAGATTCCTCGATCAAGGTGGACGGGGCCAATGATACCGCCCTCGTTAAATCTAAATCGGTCGAGGTCCTCATTGATGGGGGGAATGATAAGGCCACGGTTAAGGCCCAATCGACAGAGATAGAAGCGGACGGAGCGGGCGATATCGTAACGATTAAAGCCGGAGAAATAAAGCTAGGAGCGGCGGCAACGGAGGCCCTAATCAAAGGAAACGTCTTTAAAACCTTCCTAGATTCATTTCTAACGACGACCTATAATGGTCATTTGCATCCGGTAACAACGGCCCCAGGGGTTACAGGAGCCCCAACACTCTTAGCAACTTCGATACCGGCTTCGAATTTGTCTACGGTATCTAAAACGGAGTAACGATTATGGCGAACATTTCAGGAACCGGATTATTGAGCCCTCTTCGTCGATCGGGAAGTTCCGATTTTGAATCGGGTTCCGGTATTGATCTTCTCAAATCCAGGGTTCGGGAAATATTGGGAACGATTGCCGATTCTGGAACGAGCTCCGGCGAACTTCCTTGGGATACGGAATTTGGATCGTCTCGTCTTATTAGTTTGAAACATCAGAATTTAGATGGGATAGAAGATTTCGCGCGGGCTTTTATTTTTGAAGCTATTCGTACCCATGAACCCGGTGCTATTGTCTCCCGTATTGAAACGGATAAAGACGAGAGGGCGAAGACGCTTCGCCTTAGAGTTTTTATTCGTGAAGCCACTCAGGATACTCCAGAGAATTTAATTTCAAACATTGACGAAGAAGCCTTCGTCGATATCACAATATAATGGCCGACGCACTTATTGCAAAACAACTTGATTTTACCGATCGAGATTTTGATTCTCTGCAAAAACGTTTGGAGAATCTTGTTCGAAGTGTTTTCCCTGATTGGACGGATTTCAATACGGCAAACTTTGGAAATATTCTTCTTCGTCTTTTTGCCTTTGTTGGCGACGTTGATAATTTTTATTTAGACAATCTCGCTCGGGAATCAAGAATCCTTACCGTAACCCAACGGCGGAACATGATTGCCCTGGGCAAGCTAATAAATTTCGAGCTCGCGGGAGCGACGGCGGCCTCGGCGGATGGCAATCTTACGCTCGTTAATGGCCCGCTTGCCGGAGATCTTTCACTTCCGGCGGGAACTCTGATTCTTACACGATCGGCAACAAGTCCCGTCACGTTTCAGCTTCTAAGCCCGATAACCATTCTCGCGGGGTTTGTCGCTGGCGTTGGGGTTGTCGAAAATTCTGGTCCCGCCGACGAATCTTTTCTTTCGGCTGAAATACCGAACCAAACTTTTAGACTTGGAGAAACTCCTTTCCTTGATGGCTCACTTCTTATCACAGCGGGGAATGGGGTTTATACTGAGGTCGATGATTTTCTAAATTCCACATCAACCGACCTCCATTTTACGGTCGAAGTCGATCAAAACGATCGGGCTACGGTTCGATTTGGAGATGGAACGACCGGAGCCATTCCCACGGGAACGATTACTTTTGATTATAAAACCGGAGGCGGGACGGTTGGAAATGTAGACGCGAATACCATTACAGAAATTGAAGGATCGTTTACGGATTCTCTCGGGAATCCCGCAGAGCTTGCTTTTACGAATCCGGTCGCGGCAAGCGGAGGCGTTGATCGCCAAACAATCGCCCAAGCCAGAATTCTTGCTCCGCTTTCGCTTCGAGTTTTGGAGCGAACCGTTACCCGAGACGACTACGAAATCGGTGCTCTCCTCGTTCCAGGGGTCGCGCGGGCGCTTATGCTTACTTCGAATGAGGACGTAACAGTCGCGGAGAATACGGGGGATCTTTACGTTATCGCCGAGGGAGGTTCGGGCATCCCGTCCACGGAACTCAAGGATAAGGTCCTTATTGCGGTTACGGTAACGAGGCCGAATACTCTTACTTTTGTTGTTACGATCGTTGATCCTATTTTCAAGACTATTACAGTAGATGCGACCGTCTTTTTATCTGAGGGTGCGTCCGCCGCCGTTGTCAAAAAGGCGATCGAGGATAATCTCGCCGCATTTTTCGCGGTTACTTTGGCAGATGGAACTCCGAATCCGAACGTCGATTTCGGTTTCAATATCAAAAACGCGGACGGAACCGTTGCCGCCGAGCTCGCTTGGTCGGATGTTTTCAACGTGATTCGAGATACGACCGGAGTTCGGAAGCTGGAAGACGACCTTGAATTGGACGGGGTCGTCGATGATATCGCTCTTTTGAATAATGATTTCCCGAAATTGGGGACGATTACGTTAACTAATGGCGATACAATGGGGCCTTTGTAATGGCAGGATTTCTTTCAGGACCCTTTGCGCAAGCTAAGCTTATCCACCCATTTACCACTGAGGATGGGGATGAGGTAGGTCCAGGTGCGTATACTCTAAGGGATGGGGGAGTTATTAACCCCTTTGGGCCATTTACGCCCGCAGGAGTTTTGCGTACTAGGCTTACAACGGAACGTATGACTTCAGATTTAGCTGTGGCTGGACTCGACATTTCTGATACATCTAAGTCACTTATTCAGTTCTTTTGGACCCCTCTTGCCCCATTATTGGGAGCAGAGAATACGTTCCTTTCGTTTCGTAATTCAGGGGAGACCGACCACAAGCTCAGAATTGCTCGCGATACTGCAACCGGAGGATTCTATGCTCGATATCATAGAAGTGCTGACCTCACTCCTAGCAATCCTACGATCGAGATAAAGGCATCAGAGACAGATATCGTAGACGTAAACGCATTTTACAGCAGCATCCTTTACCTCGATGCCAATTCTGTCGCGGAGGGGAAGTGGTTTATAGACGGAGTTGACAGAACCACCTCGGTGGTCGCAACTTCCGCCTCCGGCGTTGTCGCGACGGGGTTCGATTTTCTTACTTTCGGCAACCATCCCGAGGGCTCAACCCATCCGGCAGGAATTTTAGATCACGTTACAATACTTCAAGATCCAGGACTGAATAATACCAGAGCCGCTGCTATAGCGACTCGATACCATGACACACGCGGTCTTGGATTCCGCCCAGCTTTTATTAGCTTGAATAAACAGATTGGAGAAATTGGAACTGCCATTACGCTTTTGGGATCGGGGTTTGGTAATGATGTTGTAGTTTCCATAGATGGCGTTCCCGTTGATTCTCAGGTGAGAGTGTCAATCGGTAATATGCATGATTCTAAAATAACCTTTGTGATTCCCACTGTTTCATCAGGGATAAAAAATCTAAAGATATTGAATGTTGAATCAGGAGTTGCCTTTGAAGAGATAGCCGCTTTTTCGGTGATTCCAAATTTAATCTATGCAGGCGCGTTTGCAGATTTGATATTGTATCACCCTCTAGGCACAGAGAATGGGGATATTATAGGTCCTGGGGATTATGATGTCACTGGAACTTTTACAGAAACCGGAGCTAAATTCGGGAAAGGGTTTCAAGCGGCAACCTCGTCTGATTTCTTTGCTTCAAATGTAGGCGTATCTGGGTATGACGGTTCAGATGGATCAAAAACCATAATGCATTTCAATTGGACTCCCACAGGTGCCGGAGGAATTCAAACTCTCATGAGTTTTATTAATTCCGGTTTCACTGGCGCGGGTATAGCTTTTGATTACAATGCGAGTGCGGGTGAAAGACTCAAAATTTTAAGAAATAGAGCTGTGAATCTTCCATCAGGAAAGAATGAAATCACAGTAAAAAGTAAGGTTGTAGATACTACTCCTGCCTCATTACTTTCCATTGCAGCATATATCGACGGCGGAAGTATCTCCCAGGGAAAGATTTTCGTTAATGGGGTGGACGAGACGGACGCCGTCACGGAGGACTCGGTCGCCGTGTCGGACAGGGGCGACTTTCTGCTCATGTCAACCGACATCATAGGGTTCAACACCCCTTCCAATGTAATGGATGAGCTTGCAGTGATTCAAGATTCCGCTATGACTGATTCTAAGATGGCTACGCTTGTAACAAATTGCGATGATACCCGAGCGTTTGGCTATCGCCCCATTTTCATAAATCTTAGCGTACTGTCTGGATCTGCAGGGACATCTGTTTCCCTAATAGGGCAGGGATTTGCAAAGGATGTTCAGATATTTTTGAATGGGATTCCAGTTGATTCACTTGTAAGGGTAAATGAAGGATTGGTAACATTTGTAGTGCCTGTCATGGCCCCTGGTTTGGCGGATATTAAGATAGATAATGTTGCGGCAAATGTTCAAGTAACAGTTCAAAATGCTTTTGGGGTTAATCTGTTTGGGGTACTTTCCGCTAGTGCGACTGAAAGAAGAAAATGTACGGTAACATTTGATCAAGATATAAAACAAGCAGACTCATCCAATCCAGATGATTCACTCAACCCATCTAACTATAGTTTCAGACCGGTAAATAGACCTGAATTCAGGGCGGCATTTACGCCCACCGTGATTAAGGTGAATATTATAGATGCTGACACAGTAGAACTTTGTGTGGATGATGATTTTAGTTACGCTCACGATTATGAGGTAGCAGTTTTAAATGTCCAAAGTGTGGCTGGTGGTGACTTAGATCCTACTTCTAGGGATTTTGTATTTACTTCAGTAGACCCCAGGCCGGAGCACAGGATATGAGTTTTAAACTCATAGATTTCGTAGCCAAACATTCTATCCGTGAGGATGAAACCGGAGACTTACGGCGTTTCTTATCCGTTTTTCAGGACGTCCACGATATTCTTCTCGTCGAGAAGGATCGTTTTCTTACGATCCTCGATATTGATACGGCCCCCGAAATTTTCGTTGATGCTATCCTTTGCGACCTTGGGAACCCGTTCTTTTTCGACCTCGATCTTGTGGGAAAGAGGAAGCTTGCTCGTATCCTTGTTCCAATTTATAAACAAAAAGGGACAAAGCAAGGGATTCGGAATGTCGTTCGTTTCTTTTTGGGTTTTGATGTTGTCGATATTGTTAGCGTTCTTGAGGATTGCCTCATTCTTGGAGAATCTGAGCTCGGCCTCGATTGGACGCTTTGTCCGAGCGATTCGTTTTCAAGATTTGCCTTTTCCATTATTGTTGATCGTGTCCTTACTCAAGATGAGAAGGACAAACTTATAATTATCGTAGAATATATGAAGCCGGCTCATACTCATTTTCTAAAAATTATCGAGCCTACGGACCCCGAATTCGTCGATCATTGGGAGCTAGACGTCTCCGCATTGGACGATACGACCGTTCTACACGCATGATATAATAGGGAGCCCATGGCAGACCGTCGCGACTATTTCTTCAAGCAAAAAGTAACAGAGGCCGAATTAGACGTCGGATTTGATACTCTCGAACAAGCCGAGCGAAATTTTTCCATTGATTTAGGCTTTACGGGCATTGTTAAGAATGGCGTCGTAACCGAAAACAGCCCTCAAGATTTACAAGTTCTTGTTACCGGCCCCCTGACGGCCCGAAGTCCCCTCGGGGAACGTCTTACATTCGTCCCAACTCTTACAGTCGATTTAGGTACGGACGGAAATCTTCCCGTAGGCGCCGGAGGTACGGGCGACGGGGTTTCGACCGCCGTTGTCGGGGGTAGTAATGAGCGTTGGATTGGCATATTTATGGTCTTCGATCGAATCCTCTCCGATCCTCGGACGGACGGGAACGGGCTTACGGTCAACTTTGTTCGAACGGAGAGCTTCCATTTTGTAATTGTTGCGGGCGCGGAGGCCGCCGCTCCAATTCCGATCGCTTCGGCCCCTGCAACTCCGGCGGGCGCTATTCGTTACGCCGACGTTCGACTCGCGTTTGGACAAACTCAGATCGCGAACGCTGATATTGATCTCACTAATCGCGACGTTGTTATTCGCGGTCCGGCCTCGGAAATTTCCGTCGTCGATACTTTCCCGAATCTTGATACCCCCGTATCGAATGTTCAAGAAACTCTCGAAGCTCATATCGCGCAAATTGAGGACCCCCACGGTCCCGACAATACTTTCTCGGGACAAACAGTCCTCGGGCGGACGGGGGTTCCCGAGCCCGCTACGGTTCGCGTTTTGGAAGGTCAATTCGAAAGCTCGGTTCCTGAAAATCTTGCTCTCCATGATGTAGGAGAGGAAATATCGACCGTTCCATTTCCGCAAGGAGGATCGGGAATCTTTGGATTTTGGGGAACCGCGCCTAGCTTTTTGGCTCGAATTAATATTCCGGCGGGCGCCACTGATTTAGACAGTGTCGCTTTCCAGGTCAGTGAAGTTCAGCCCGCACTTCCAAATAGTCCCGCGCTCTCGATGATCTCCGCGGCGGGAATGATAGGTCAAGGCGTACTTTCTCCGGGTCCCGGCATAGCCGCTAAATTGCATCTTGTTCCGGGGATTCCAACGGGACCCGAGGCGGATTTTTACTCGGGACTTAATGCGGCTAAAGTTTTCGATGTCCAAATTCATTCGGGGTCGTTGCTGACCGAGACCATCAGCGGTATCACGGCCGTATTGGGAAATATTGTCGCCACGGCGGGGAGCATGACCGCCCAAACTGGCATGACTTCTAATACCGGAGGCATTAGAGCCACGACGGGGGAAGTCGAGGGCCTTGGCTTCAAGCCAACGGATAACGTTACAAACGTTACGCTAACCGCTACTCAGGCCGCAAGGGTTGGCAAAGGACAACAAGTCGCGTCCCTTGTTCACTCCAATTCCGCCGGATCTATTCAAGGCGCGGCGGATATAAATATTGCTTCGATCGTTAAGAATGGGACGGGGGATTATACGGTCAACTTTGATCGGAATCATGGGAGCGCCACTAACTATGGGATCAATCTTACCCTAGATGGCGGCGGGGCCGGACAAATTGCGATCGGAACCGTTGCCATTGGTAGCGTTCAAGTTCTAACTTTTGATTCTAGCGGAGTAGCAACGGACCGCGGATTCCGCCTCACTACTTTTGGAATCTTAGTCTAAAGGGAACTCATGGCAGATAGACGAGATTATTATTTCAAGCAAACAGTAACCCAAGCGGAACTCGACTCCGGATTCGACGGGATGGAAGAAGCCGTTAAAGATATTATCGTAGATCTTGGACTCACCGGGATTAAAACGAATGGGGTCGTAACCGAGCAAAGTCCTCAAGATTTGACGGTTAATATTTCAGGGCCGTTGAAAGCGCGAAGTCCCCTCGGGGAGCGGTTATTCCATTCGCCGATTCTCAATATTGATCTAAGCAAGGACGGGGATCTTCCAATCGGAAGCGGAGGACTCGGCGACGGGGTAACGACGGTCGTTAGCGGGGGTTCTAATGAAAAATGGGTTTCCATTTTTCTCTTCTTTGATCGTCTTCTCTCGGACCCAAGAATTGACGGCCTCGGGAATACTGTTTTCTTCGTTCGGACTGAGAGCTTCCGTTATCAAATTATTCAGAGCGCCGAAGAGGCCGCTCCGATTCCCATCGGCTCGGTCCCCGCGACTCCGGTTGGGGCTCTCCGATTTGCCGACGTTCGACTCGCGTTTGGACAAACTCAGATCGCGAACGCTGATATCGATATTACGAACCGGGACGATTTCAACGCTTTTTAATTGTTATAGGAGAGCCCTAAGATGAAATTTCTTGAACGATTCGAAGATTGGATAGAACGCAACGCCCAAAATCGCGCTTTCGTCGCCGCGACAAAAGATAATTTTCAATCGCGCCTATCCCAAGAGGAGAGGCGGATCATCCATGAGCGGAGAGCCGAGGCCCGTAAACTTGCCTTCATTCATAATAATGAAGAGGCTCTCGATTATGCGAAAAAGACTCTTATCCTCATTTCGGATCAATATCGGCCCGAGCTCCTTTTCGATGATGGCGAATTTTTCGGCTTTAAGCCCCAATTCTCGACGTTAGGGTTTTTCAAACGGAAGGGATGCTTCCTCGCCACTTGGCGGGATGATGCGGGGGATCTTGCTTCGGATATCATAGACAGCACTTGCGATGGCGTCGGGCTCGATCAACGAGTCATCATTCTTTCTCTGCAAAGGGAACAATCCGCCGTCTCGAAAAAGAAGGCCCTCCCCGCTCGAAAAATGAATCGAATCCTTGGTTATGGGATGCTTGACGGGAAGAAGAAAGGCGATCGAGGCGTCGATATCGTCAAATATTATGGCTTCCGAAAACAGATTGAGAGCGCGGCCCGCGGGTATATCAAGCTTGCCAAAGGCTTTAAGAAAGATACTCCGATTTCGGTTAATTGGAAAAAGGCTATCGTTACTCCGCGCAATGCTCCGACTTGGGCCTATTACCGCTATACGCCTCATATTCATGCCGGAAAAATGTCTTACTTAATAGGACGTAGTTATTTTGGATTCTAAAAAGGGAGGTTTGTTATGTTGACGTTAGAAAAGATGATTCGATTCTTCAAGCCCGTTCGGGCGTATTTTGCCGGAGTTTTTACAATGGCCTTCGTCGCCTTTGGCGCGACTTTGTTATGGGCTCAGGAAGTCGCCGTTCCCGCCGTTGCTCCGACTTCGGGGGGACTCAAAGATCAACTCCTAATGATGGGACTTGGGCTTCTTACCTTAGCGGCTGGAGTTATTTATCGTACCGTTTCTAAGTTTATTAATAAGGGCGGGGACGCTTTGGATCGTTGGGTTGAAAATAAGATTCAAAATGAATTTCTCGAAAGCGCGATTATTCGCTTTACGACTCTCGCTCGATCGACGGTCCTCAATGTTTGGAAGACTCAAGTTAAATTTTGGAAAGTCGGCCTCAAGGATATGATTAAGGACGGCAAGATTACGAAGGAAGAGGTCGCCGAAAAAAAGCGTCTTGCTAAGCTTACAGCTATGGAGCAACTCAAAATGATTACTCCGCGAACGCTTCTTGATACGGTTCTCGGGAAAGATGCCAAGGATATGGCGATCGATGCCTTCTTTAGTGCTGGAATTGAGTCCGCTCTCCATGATGCCAAATCCGAGGCCAAGGTCGTTAAGGCTCAGGTTAATGGGAGCGCAATAAAAAACTAATAAGGGCTTCTCGAATACTCGGGAAGCCCCTTTATTACGGGGTCGGGATTGCGGGCGGCTCTGGAACTAGGCGCGACGTTACAATGGAGCTCTTCAAAAAGAAGAATGTCCTCGGCGGAGATCTTGCAGTCTCAGCCGGATTCGCTAAAGAGGCGGGGGGTCGATCCGATCCCTTAGCCCTTCTCGGTTATTATCGGAAGATTGGGAAAAATTCTCCGATTAGAGCCGGACTCCGGGCTGGAGCGATGTTCGATATCGACGATAAAAAACTTCGTCCTTATATAGGTATTGGAGCGAGTATATCGTTTAAGTAGAGGCTTGACATTGGTAAAGTAATTAGATAGAATTTGTTTCGCTACTATTTACGAACTACGAAAGGGAGAGGGTGTCTTCGATTAAATCCCCTGATTCGCCTCCGAGCGAATTCAAAGTTAAGCCGTTTGCTCATCAATTAAACGCTCTCAATGCTTGGGGCGATATCGCGCGTTTCGCGCTATTTTGCGAAATGGGGACTGGTAAGACCTATATTGCTATCAATAAAGCGGTCCAGTGGGCGCGGGAAGGCAAGGTACGGGCTGTCGTTATCCTCGCTCCCCGCTCGTTGCTCGGCGTTTGGGAAGCTGAAATCGGGAAATATTGCGCGATCGATTATTCCCTCTATATCCTAGACAAACCAAAAGCATGGGCGAAGCTCCCCTCGCATTTCCTCGAAAAGAAAGACCGTCCTTTTATCCGTTTTATCATCACTAATTACGAACAATTATTAACCAAAAAAGGCGACAAGCTCGGCAATACGGAAGGGATCGATCTTCTAATTATGGACGAGTCGACCATGGTTAAGAATTCTTTCGCCAAGAGGTCTATGAGGACGAAAAAGCTCGCGAGCAAGATATCTCGGGCCGTGATTTTGACAGGGAACGCGACTCCCAACGGCCCTCTCGACCTCTATTCTCAATTTGACATTTTGAAGACTGGACTTATTGGATACTCTAATTTTTATCCTTTTAGGCATCGTTACGCGAAGCTTCAAAATCAGCCCGTAGGCGGGGGCCGAACGATAAAGAAGGTTATCGGATACCATGAAGATCGCATCGAGGCCGAGATAAGGCCTCGGATTTCTCCCTATGTTTTCCGGATCCAAAAACACGAATGTTTCGACCTCCCTCCGAAGCTCTATCAGATTCGCGAGTTAACTATGGGGCCGGATCAAGCGCGGGCTTATAAGACTCTTCGGGACGCCGCGATCGCGGAATTCAAGGGGAAGACCCTCAAAGCTCCGATCGTCATTGCCAGAATGACGCGCCTTTCTCAGCTTGCCGGCGGATTCTTCCCCCATGATGAGGGGGATCTTGAAGTTTTTAATCCGAATCCAAAGCTAAACGAGCTCGGGGCCATTCTGGAAGAGATCGACGGGAAATTTATAGTTTGGTCCAGGTTCCGCGCGGAGCTCGACGCGATCCACGGCTTCCTCGAAGAACGGGGGATTCAGCTTGTCCGTATCGATGGGGATAAGAAGGTTGAGGAGCGGACCGATGCGATAAATCAATTCCAAACGAACCCCGACGTTCGAGCTTTTATCGGGATCACTTCGGCCGGAAAATTTGGACTCACTCTAACCGAAGCCAAAACCATGATTTACTATTCAAACTCCTTCGAATTTGAGGTTCGAAATCAGTCGGAGGACCGGGTCCATAGAGCGGGATTGAAGCATCCGGTAACTTATATCGATCTTGTCGTCAAAGGGACGATCGATAAACTTATTCTTCGGGCTTTGAATGATAAGAAAAACCTATCCAACTTTATTAAAGACCTTACAGCCGAGGAAATGTTTTGAGTACGGTTTGGGTCGTCCATGACAAAGGACACGACCTAACAGGGGCCGAGCGATTCGGCACGATCCACCCAATTTTTAGCGGACAAATAAACGTTTTCGATGTTTCAAGCCGTCTCCTCGATATTCGGGAGGCGCTCAAGGACGCCAAGGAAGATGATTTTATCCTCCTCTCGGGTTATTCCCTGCTAAACGTCCTCGCCTCGAACGTTCTTCTTGAGAAATTCGGAGGTCTAAGGATTTTAATCTTCCATGGTAATAAACGGGAATATCAACTCAGAACCCTGAATCGATCGCAACTAACAGAAAGGAAGGCCCCTAATGGCGGAACCTAAAGGCCAAGGCGGAGAAATGGATATCGATGAGGAAATGGCAAGCCTCGCGAAAGCGTTCAAAGAGGCCAAAGATAGGAAGGCCGAACTCGACAAGGAATCAAAGGAGAAAGAGCAAATTATGAAAGAGGCCGGAGCTCGTCTCTTAGAAATCTTCGATTCAAAGACCATTACACAAATCAAATTCGAGGAGCTCGGAACGTTTTTCATCAAGCCGAGCGCGTTCCCGAAGGTTGAAGATCAAGAGAAGTTTTACAAATGGTTACGAGCGACGAATCAAGATTCAATTATAAAGGAGACGGTTCACCCTCAAACGTTGAGGGCCTTTGTGAAAGAACGAATCGAAAAAGCTGAGCCAATGCCCGACGGGGTCAAGCCGGGACATATGATCCGGCAGATTTCTAATCGAGCATAATAGAAAGGAAGGGTAGAGATGAGCGAAACAAACGATAAATCGCTCGCTCCCATAACAGGGTCGGAAGTTCCGGCCTATATGAAGGATGCGAACGAAGGCTTAGGTATGGAGGCCGTAACTCAGGAAGATTTGGTTCTTCCTCGGTTAAAGCTTCTCCAACCCCTGAGCCCGGAAGTTACGGAAGGAAAAGGTACGGCGGGAGATATGGTAAATTCTCTCGATGGTTCCATAAATTACGGGAAGGAACTTATTTTCCTTCCTGCTTTGTTTATGCGTTCCCGTATTCGCTGGACGCCGAGGGCTGAAATGCCTCCGCCCGATGCTCCCAAGGGGATGGAATGTACGAGCGCGAATTCGCTTACGGCGCGCGATCCCAAGGGGTTAACAAAAGCGGGACAACCGACGGGGGATTGTAGTAAATGCGTTCATGCCGCCTTTACGGATGATGGCCAGTCTCCGAAATGCTCGCTCTATCTGAGCTTCGTTTCGATGATTGACGGGAATCCGATCGTTGTCTCCATGGAAAAGACGAAAATTCCGGCGGCGAAGAGTGTTATTACCTTTGCTCAGATGCTAGGCGGGGGCAACAAACCGCTTTGGGCTGGAATGTATAAGTTGTCAACGAAGATGATTACAAACCCGAAGGGAACCTTCCACGTTTACGAAGTAAGTCAGGCGGGATTTACGCCCGAGGGTCTTTACAAGAAGGCCGCAAGTTTGTATGAGAGTACGAAGACCTCGACCATCGTGGTCGATCGAGACAGGGACGAAGAATCATCCGTTCCGGTACCGGAAGGGAGCAAAGACGAAGCCCCCTTCTAAATCCGATGAAGATAACCTCTCTTTCTTCTCTCGCGTTTTACGGTTCGACGCTTCGTCGGTTGGCGATGATGGCGAGATTCTCGTCCTTTGTCCCTTCCACAAAGATTCGACCCCTTCTTTCTCCCTCAACGTCCGCTCGGGCCTATGGAATTGTAAAGCCGGCTCTTGTGGGCGTTCAGGGAATAGGGAGCGATTCGAGGAACTCCTAAAGGACGGACCTGGACTTCCAAAGATCGAAATCTCGGAAGACCTTGTCCGAGATCATCATGAAATTCTTCTCCGCTCTAAGGGGAAGGTTTTAGATTACATAACCGAAACGCGAGGGATTTCGGTTGAGGCTATCAAACGGTTCCGTCTTGGATTCGACGCCGATCGAATTTGGGTTCCCATTTATTTGGACGGGAAACCTAGCAACGTTCGACGGTTTGCAGTCCCAGGGCGGGGGAAAATACGCCATAAGGTCCTAAACCTCAAGGGTAAAGGTGACGTCGCCGTTTATCCCGAGGAGGTCCTCAAGGCCGACGAGAAGTCGTCGGGTCCATTTTTGCTATGCGAAGGGGAATGGGACGCGCTCGTCGCCAACGATCGAGGCATCCCCGCGATC
>SDBU01004360.1_pt1 | contig 17380 bp, 40 predicted proteins | sample 2277071 | NCBI WGS metagenome assembly SDBU01 (sample SAMN10397929, study PRJNA504765) | marine sediment metagenome | isolation source: marine sediment core GS08_GC12, 126 cmbsf | place: Arctic Ocean: Gakkel Ridge, Loki's castle | collected 2008 | reverse complement strand
GCCCAAGCATTGGCTACATCCGTATCAAACTTTTGGTCAATCCATCTAGCCGTTATAGTATGGCCCATCTCTTCCACCCTATCTTTAATCTTCCCCATCTCTTCTCGTCTATTCCAATTCGCTGCTAGGTATATTTTCATTCATCCCCTTCTTTCAATATCAAATCTAAGACCACCATATGTTTCTTCATCCCCCTCACACCATTCCACAGATGTAAATTCTAAGTCTGAATTACGTTCAATGAGTTGAAATAATGTTTGTATAAACTCAAAGAGCCGTGGGACTTCATATTCACAGTCATATACCATATGTGTCCCATAGCCTGGTATTGTAGTTAATTTCATTACTCCATCACCTCACTCAACACCTTAGCTATTACATCAGGCACAGACAGATTGGCCCCACCTTCACGTAGAGATATAGTACTGCCCTTAATCCCTCTCAACTGTTTAATGATATACTCCGGGTCAACCCCCGCCTGCAAACTAGTATTCAACATCCTTATCATCCCCTCCATCATAGCCACTTCATCACTCCCACTCTTTTTATAATATGTGAAAACTTCTATTGGTCTTCCATCCCTCACCCCTACTACTACATGTATATTCTCATCACCTAGTGGTTCAACATATGTGAGGGAGTCTACTTCTTTAGGTCGTTCTGTCAGGGGTGTGTATACCATCCTTTAATCCTTTATCATACGCCCTCCCCACCATAACCGCCATCCTGTCCAACACAGACTCCGTAAATGTTTTTAGCCAATCAGCCCTTACACTCTTCTTCCCATTCCCTAACACAATCTCCTTCACTTCAAAAAATCCTAGTTCATTCATCACTACATGACCCAACTCATGCCTCACTACATTCTCAATCCCACCTTCAAGCGCCCCCGGATGGTCATACTCATAATCCCCACTCACCACTATACGACTCACCTTTGTACCGTGTGCACTTTCCATACCACCAACACAAGTGTCACCACCTGACATAAGGTTCCCATGCTCCATACTCTCAACTTTAAATGTCCACCCATCCAACGTCATGATTGGGGCCCAAAACTCTACAGCCGACTGAGCCATATCTTTCACCTTATCATGGGACGAAGGACTTTCCTCTTTCATTGTCTCTCTCACCAACTTGTCCAAATCTCCCGGCTTCCCATACTTCCTTTCCTGTCCATCGCCTTGAACAGATGATACAGTGCCACTCTTGCCCTTCTTGGTCATACACTACTCCTAACCCACATCCTCTCGGACATATATTAAACTTTAATTCTTCTAGTCTCATAATTATATACCCTTCAACCCATTACCCCAATCCTTCCCGACTTTAAAATCAACTGGTAGGTCTATACCAGGAATTAGGGTTTTGGCCATCTTCTCAATATATTCCTTCACCTCTATAACCTCATCAGGTGGACAGTCTAAAACTAACTCATCATGTATTACTATACTCATCCTTGTCTTCCTACCGTCACTATATAAGAAAGCATCTAGCTTCACCATCGCTATCTTTATAGCATCTGCTGCCGTACCTTGTATTGTAATGTTGGTAGCCTCCCTCCCTATCTTCGCCTTTGCCGCCCTCGACAGACTCTTATCAAACACTTGAGGGAACCATCGCTTCCTACCGAATAGCGTGCTAACACAACCATCTCGTTCCACTGCTTTCCATACTCTCTTATGGTAATTGGTAATTCCTGAATACAAAGCGGACAGTCTATCATAACCTGCCATTCCTTGACTGCTCGTAAGAGTTGGGTCAGCTTCATACAGCTTTTTCCATCCCCCACCGTACACCCAGCCGAGCGTGAATGTTTTAGAGTTGAACCGCTCCTCCGGGTCATCATCTTTATTAATCGGCCTATCATATATCACACTCCCAATCTCTGCATACACATCATCCGACTTCAAATCTTCAGTCAATTGTTTATCATCGGCTACAACGGCAGCAATCCTTAATTCTTGCTGCTCGAAGTCAGCTACTAGGAAGACGTTTCCTTCTCGTGGTATGATGCAGGAACGAATCCTAGCCCCCCAATAAGGGTCCGAGTGTTTGGGTACCTGCATAAGATTGGGACTGCTACAACTAAGTCTCCCGGTGACAGGCGCATTAGTGCTTTCCCCACTAGCTTCCTCCCAGTGTCCATACTGATTAAAGGTGGCGTGCACTCTAGCATCTGGACCACGCTTTTTAAGAAATCCCTTAGGGAATGAGGACAACTTTTCCCATTTCGCATGGCTGAGCAATGCTTCGATGAGTGGTGAATTCCACCATCTAATTCCTTCGAGCGTAACTTCATCTGTCTTAAGAAGGTTCTTCTTTTTTGTTCTTTTCTTAATGGGTGCTCCCAATCGTTCAAGAGCTGCTGAGAGTTGGTCCCGTGAGTTAAGATTAATCTCTGCATTGCACAGTATTTCTTTAACTCTACCTTCACTCTGCATGGCAGCGTCTTCCAACTCGGCAATGATCTTAGTGCACTCTCTGTCATTAATCCCAATTCCAATATCCTCCATTTCTGCCAACACAGGAGTCAGGGGTAGTTCAATATCTCTATAGACATGAAGCACCCCCTCCTCCTCTAACTCCTTCAATAATATATAATATATACGTCTGGTATGGTCTGCATCCGCAGCCCCATACTCATAGTTATTCTCATGCACTTCCCTATGTACTTCAATATCTGCATCCTTTGGTATATCTAATTCCTTATACCCGACAGCCTCTACACCAAGCAACTGCCTAGCCAAGTCTTTCAAATGGGTGCTATGATAACCCAATACATATGCCATCCCTTTAGTATCTTCAAAGTCTCGTAACGTTATTCCTGCCCGCTTCAACACCCGATACTCAAACTTGGTGTTGTGACATATCTTGGGCCACAAACCATTACCCTGCTCCAGCACACCCCTCATCCACCCAATATCGTTAGCGGTGTATAGAGCTTCATATGGCTTAGTACTCACGCTAAACCCAACCACATCTAACAGGTTGGGCTGTAAACTACCATCAATATTTACAACATTAGTTTCTATATCAAATCCTATTGGCACGCCCAACACCCTACTAGAATAGTCAAAGGCGGTGTACTCATCCACCAGCTTATAGTTTACCTTCGGCTTCACACTATCTATGGTTGCTATCCGATTCCAAAACTCATTAGCATCTTCAATTAATACTTCATACAGCTTAGGATTTCTAAAGCTTGCTGCCGGATGATACCAAGGCATGAGTATCCTACCCTCCAGCCTATGATTCTTCGGGAAACGGTAGGGTCTGCCATGTGTATTCTTTAACTTCAACCCTTCCCACCCCACATGTTTAAGTGGCACGGCCCCCAACGTCACAATGATGTCAGGATTAACTGCCTCAATCTCTTCCCATAGATACGGGACACATGCCTTAATCTCTGCCACATATGGATTCCTATTATCTTCTGGCCTATGCTTAACCACATTCGTTATAAACACTTCATGGCGTTGAAGATTCAAGCAACCAGATAGTATTGCATCCAACCTCTTCCCTGCCCTACCAACGAACGGCTCCCCTACCATATCTTCTGTAGCACCGAGGGCCTCACCCACAAACATGATGTGTGCAGGAGAGGCCCCGATGCCGGATACAGCTAGAGAGGAGGGGAAGAATTGTTCACATTCAGGATGTAGTACTCTCATCCAGACCCTATCCGTGGAGTGTTGGGCCCACCCCACAACTTCACTGCTATGAGTAGTAGTATTAACGCAATTATAAATCCTATAACATTACCCACCCTTACAGTATCTCACCTTCAGGCGTAATACCAACCATCGGAAGTTTGCTGGTCCCCTCACCCGGAGGTCTGAGTACAAACTCTTCAGTAATGACTTCTTTCAATAGCGGAAAATAGAATGTCTTTACAAACTTATCACCCCTATTAAAAATATGAAGTCCATGCTTTTTATCTTCCCTAATCTGCACATCCCAATCCATAATGTCAGGCTCAGTCTGCCAGATATCATCAGCATCAACTGGAACACTAGTAGCTGAGTTTATAATCTCTCCCGGTTCAATACTATCACCCTCTTTCCCACTAATCCTACGTAGTATCAATGGCTTACTATACTTAACATCTTCATACGGCCATTCACTTGTAACAGGTTTCTTACCCTTCACCCTATAAAACTTAAGCTCAAACCCATGTTTATCCGGCTCATTCACTTCAAAGAAGAATGATTTGGCCCGGTGAAGGTCACTGAATATGTTGAGATGTAGCAATCCATCAAGGAATGGGCCTACCCATACTATGTTTGGGTCGGGAACCATCTCCCCATCAACCTCTATCCTCCCATACTTCTCCTGTATCAATTTCAATGCTTTTACTGTCGATTTTCTCATTATTTAATTCCTATCTATGGTTGTCAACCGCAGGCAGGGGTGAAGGATTCGTATCTCCTGTTGCGCCTAGGAGAACCAACCATACACTCCGCTGCGGTTGTCATATACTAATTAAAGACTAAACACCTCATCCTCAACCCTAGCACTATATCTAAGGTTAGGAAATGCTGCTGTCTTCTCACCAGTATCCTTATCTTTCCGATGCTTGACATTGACTGTGACAGGTAGGTTCACCACATGCTTCACCCAAGTCTTCATCACCCTAGCCACCTCATCATAGTCGTCATCGGGTCCAAACTCTTCAACATCTTTAGGTGCATCCACCCATTGTTTCCCAAACAACGCCGTCATAAAGCCTCTAGTCTGACCCCGAATAATCCCTTGCACCATCTTCTTAGTCTCATCAGCCGTGTCCCACTCCGGGTCCACAAACCATTCGAGACGGTCGAAGATGTGGCGATTCTCATAAGGTCCACTAACGGCCTTCGTCTCCAGATACGTAAACGGCCTACCATCCTCAGTCTCTCTCACCTCAGCCTTAACAATGGTGGCCGGGTGATTCCCTTCAGGTGGGCCAGTCTCAATACCCAAGCTCTCTTCATGTGCTGCATAGTTCTTAATTGCATCTCGTTTCATATTAATCTTGCTCCTTATTTACGTACATAAAGTTTAAACTAAAATCGTCCTCACAACTGTCACACAGAGCTACATAAGGTAGATAGCCCTCCTTCACAACTGCCTCATACAACTCGAACAGCTCCTCCTGCTCATATCCACATCTATCACACTTCATGTCCTACTCCTTACTATCTAACCGCTTTATTATATTAAGAATGTCATCGAATGAGGCGTTATCCATTATGTCCGGTGCCTCGTCATCCAACACCCACTTATGCTCCCATTTATTCTTTATTAAATACCCTGAACTCGGTGCTAGGTTAATCCTATGCACCGGGACATTATTCTTTAACACCCCCTTTACTTTCTTTGCTATTACATCCCGTTCCATATACAATACCATATCAAAGTAGTGTGGGAAACTGCCCTTAAACTGTCCCCTAAGTGCGGGGTAGAACTCTTCAAAAAGGTTTTCAGGGTCTGCTCCTACTACCTCGCCAGTCTTTTTATTTACAGTACCTTTCTTCCTTTCCTGTACCCTAGCACTTACTATCACATGACAGCCACCTAACTCCACAGGGTCTAACATCTGTACTATAGCAAACTCTCTTACCAGCAACTCGTTCCATCTATCATATGAACTACTAGTGGATACTGCATTTTCATATGACTGCTCAAAAAGCAGGTTAAACTCTGTCATACCATCAAGGAAGAGACTTTCTACTACTAGCGGCTTACCCTCCTTCCGTGCCGCCATATTCTCACGTCTAATTTGCTTTAATAAACTCCACAAATCGTCTGCAAACTTTATAGATGACAGGTCAGGCGATGTTAATCGTATCCTCATCTCTTCTGGTACATCCAGTGCAGTATTATCCTCCCTGCCTATCGTCACCCACTTCCCGTCTCTAACCTTCTTCCCCTTAAGGAAGTCCCACATACTAGATACACCTAACCCAGTCTTACCTGCATGTGTGTAACCATATACGAGGAGGCTAATTCCCTGCTCATATACTATCTTCTTGTCTACCATACCCCCTCCTTCATAGTGTCCCAATGCCACAGTCCTGTATCAGCCTCATCTTTATCTGGAAATGGAAGATGATGAAGCACACTCAGTTCATAGTGCAGATCGTCATTTATATAAATATCATCTTCCTCTGCCTCCGACTTGGCAGCACATATTAGTGTACCATCTATCCTCCATCTAAGTGCCATACCTACTCCTTCATCAAATGTTTTATTCATTCATACCATTGTACCACAAATCCAGTCGTTTGTCAAGCCCTATTACAGGTTTCGCAGCGTCTTCATGTCATCCTTCCATTGATGTATATAACCAAAGAGGTTGTTGTAGCAGTCACCACATACCCAATACCTTATTATATCTATCTGTAAAACCTCTAACTTATACTTTGGTTTAAACCCACATATGTCACACCTATTCATACCATATCCCTCCTCACAAATAAGTCACCCTTCACACTATCTTTATCCCTAATCATCTATTGGAAGAGAAAGGAATGCTCTCTCCAAGACCAGATACGCAAAGTATATATCGCCATCCAGTCTTCGGGCAGTTTGCCCCCTATCTTTCATGACCCTATGAAACCTGTCTAAAACTATATCGGCCTCACAAATATCTCGTTCTGAATACTTATTGTCATCCAGTATGATTATCTTTAACATTATATCATGTCCCTTCTTACAAACTGCTCTTCTCGTATACTCACTTTATCTCTAGCCCCAGTTATATCCGGTACACACAACTCTTTATAGTCACAGAAGCCACAGGCACCACTATAGAATGGGACGATGGGCAACTCCCCAATCTCCCTCGCCGCCGCAACCATATGACTCTCAGCTAAGTCGAGTATACTGGTCTTCATCAACCACTCACTGGTCATGCTGTTACCACTCTTGCCTGTATGGACGACACCATATCTAACATAGATAGGGAGGTCATCACCATATATCTTCCTTATGATGACAGAATAGTAGCGGTGTTGAGGGTTGAATAGCATATAATCTAATGGCACTTTACTAGTATTGGATGTGGATTTTAACTCAGCCAATAGTATGCAGTCATCCTTCTTGACTACTACGAGGTCGGGGATGCCGAACAGACAAACGTCGTGCATGTGCTTTGTCTGTATGTTTACTTTCCACTCTGCTTCAATCTCTTGCTCCACCATCCAATCCTCTTCCCACACCCAATCTGGTATCCTTTCTAATGCCCTTTGAGTACCCGGAAAGAACTTAGTCACCTGCTCGTCTATATCATCCCGCCATTCCAAATTCTCCCTCAGTATCTGCTCTGCCTTCTCATGTTTAAGACTGAATGGAATCTCTTTCTTAATGATGGCTTCCATCGTACTATGTATAGCCTTACCACTAGCTAAATAGATGGCCTGTTCTGGCTTGGCTAACATGTCTTGATACCTGTATGTCCATTTCTGTCTACATGCCATCCAACTATTTATTTGGGACATACTAACTCGTTTCATAGTATAACCTATCCATTCTTCTATAGTATCCCAACTGTTCAAATAATATACTATAGTTTCTTGCGTGACAAATGTTACATAAATCCCATACTCCGGTACTTGAGCTCCCAAATTGTATCATTACAACACAATGGTCCTCTTTTTTAATTTTTACACCACATACATCACAAACATATGTCTCAATTGTTTTTGTCTCAGTCTTCTTTGCCATTATAGTAACTCCTTCCGACTAACTAGGCCCTGTTTTCCACCACCAGCCTTTAAGAATGCCTCATCACTACAAGTTAATATTTTATCTACAGATTTGAAGGCCCGCAATAACTTATGACTCCGCTTCCTACCCACACCTTTCAGCATGTCCTGCACCACTTGCTGCTTCCTTGAGCCCAATACATATTTCTTATCCTCCCCACTAAATATAGTCTTCAAATTTTTATGCCCTCTCAATATGTGAGCAATTTCACCAATGAACCCCTCCATATCCTCATCTTTATCAGGTCCAAATAGTATGTATCCACCTTCTACCTGAAGCTTTAGCAGGTCTGTCCTCAAGTCTTGTTCCAATTCAAACACCCAAAACCCTTCGGTACACCTTATCATTAGCCCCCCGACCTCAAAGTTGTGTCGGATGAATCTCAATTGACGTTGCAATCTGTGTGCCACCCAACTAGTAATCAGATCAGGAGTCTTCTTAACCTCCCATCCAGATACTTTGTCTAGTTCTTCACCTACTGCAAAGATGAGGTCCACTCGTTCGGGCAGCATCATACTTTTGCTACCATTAATAGAATATGACTCACCTTTATCTTTATATAGCCCTGTCGATGGGCCAATGATTATATCTTCAGCGTCCTCAACTCTATATATAATATTACCATCTTCTATACTAAACACAACTGGCATCTACTCCCCCCACTATAGCACGAAGTTCATCTGCGCATGAAGCCAGTGTTAGACCTATCTCCGGATAATCATTATCATATACTGCTTCAGACTCCTCGTCCCACTTCTCTAGCAACTTCTCTATGAGCTCCATCACATGATCTACAGAAAGAGTAAATTTCTTGCCACAGTCGCCACACTCTAAGAATTCTCCATGTTCATAGAACATTGCCAGTCTATCTTGTGGCTTTATGCGACCATCTTCCCTTACAACCAATACACTGTGCTTACACTTACTCATACTACTCCCCCCAATCTATTCTCATATACATAACCTCATTCTTCTTCTTCGGATTCTTATATGCCTTCACCCTTCTTTCACTAATCAATGCTTCAATATACCTCTCCACCTGTCTAATACTCACCCCCAACACCACACTCACCTTCTCCTTCAAATCCTTAGCGCCAATCGCCTCCTTGCCCATCATACCCAGCAATATATCCTTTGGCATACTCTCCGTCTGCATCAACAACCCATCAGCATTCAACACCATCTTTATATCATTATCCAAGGGCCCGAACCTAGTCTTCTCCCACTTTAATAATACCTGTCCATCACCCTTATCAATCAATTGTCCGGATACATCGGGCCAGTTCTGTGTCAGGATGGTACTGCCCCTCGCCTCATCCAATCCGAAGTTAGTCTTCCTCCCATCACTTACCATCCCTTGCCTACTGTTATGAATGAGTATGAATGCTATCCCATAGTCCGCAATCAGTCTATCAAATGTATCCCTAGCCTTAATTGAATCCTCCTCATTGCTTGCACTCCCACCCATAATCTTATCCAATGGGTCAACGATTAAAACATCACACCCAGTATCTTCAATGGCTTCACATATATCCTTATACCCTTGTCGAGTAGTAAACTGCAAATCCATATTATGCCACATATATAATGGGGATGATAGCTCATCATCCATGTCAATGCCATATGCCTCAGCCATGACATGACAACGCAGCCAGAACTCATCCTCTGGTATCTCTCCTTGTATAAGTAGCGTTGTCCTTGGCTTAGGCACTTTCAACCCCAACCAAGGCACAGCCTTAGCTAATGAGAAGGCTGCGTTTTGGGCCAGAATGCTTTTGCCAATCCCCGTTGACCCGAACAGGAATAAGCGGGAGCCTTCTACAAGGACTTTGGGCTCTATATACTGGTCTACATTTGGAGGGTTATATTTCAAGACCTCCTGTATCGTCTTGTATTGGCTCAATATCTTCTTCCTTTGCGTCAATAATGAATATATTTGTATCTTTATCGTATAGTGTATAAGATACCTTGGCCTTCTTACCCACCTCCCATACGCCTATGATGGATAGGGTACTACCTTCATACTTGCCGCCTAATACTTTGACTCTCGTACCACATTCAAGCATCTTTAGTGTCTCCCAAAAACCAAGTAACTAAAACGAACACAAAAAATGGGAACATCAACACCCATATAAACCCCCTCCATGCTAGTATAAGACCGTCCTTTTGTTGTTCACTTAGCATCAGATTCATCCTCCCCACATAAGCCACATATACGATACCCATAGTCCCAACTGTCTAATCCTAGCCACTTATGTCCACCTACTACACATGATAGCAGTCTTATGATGAGTTTGATAGCTCTCATTTCTTCTCCTTATTGCGCCATGGAAATTTATTCCATAACCATAAAAGCCCTATCCCAACGACTCCAAGGAGGCCCGTAACAACAACTGCAGAAAGAAATATAGTTGCTACTATCCCTACTATATAAAATACCCCATCCACAACACCTCCAAAAATTTCATTGATACAATGTTCCATCTCATTCCTCCTCCTTACTAGCCCAAACTATCTCATTCCCTACAGTATCCTCCCACCACCAATGCTCACACCTAACACATTGTCTAATTATCATATCATGATTAGCATCATACTTAAACCTCGTCTCGCTGCCTGAGCACTTCAAACATCGTAACAGTCGGCCATACACCATCATACCACATCCGCCAATCGTTTGTCAATAGACATTTTATACTGCATCCCCTCTCTCTGTTACCCTTTCCAATTCATCTAACTCATCTTCGCTAGGACACGGCGCTAGGACACGGTCACACCATTCCCCGATGCCCTCGTGGTCGCCCTTGATACGTGTCTCGTCCGTATTCTGGGTCTCTACGTCATAGGCATGATCCCGTGCAGCAGTAAGGCACGCCACCACTTTCGCAAGCTGGTCCTCTGCAATATCACGCTTATTTGATACACCTCGTAGGTCTAGTATATTCGCCTCTGCTTCCCTACGCAGACGTAGAACCTCTCGACTTAGCTGCGACGTAACACTGTTCGAGTACCCCTTACCTGTGTTGGCCCACGCATCAATCATCTCGTCAGTGACTTTCATCATTCCCACCCTTCATTCTCATCCTTCATCCTGCTCCATACCCTATCTGCTTCACTCAACTCAAATTCCATCTCCAACGCCTCACATATACAATCCGAAAATCTAACACTACATGCTAGGCTGGACACATTACAGGCTAGGGGCACATTATCAAAGTCTGTTACATTTGTATCACACATGGCACAGTAAGTGGCCTCTTTAACTATCTCCTTACCACATTCAGAACAAACATATCCACTTGCATCCTCATGCACTGGACACTCTTCATAGTGCTCATAGATGTTTGGGGGGATTAGATGGTTTTCCATCACACTATAATCCTTTCCTTATAAGACTCTAGTATATCCAAGACCTCAGCCTTTGCCTTACCCATGTCAGTAACGAGTTTCATTACCCTAATACGATCTTCTTCAGACACATATGTACTGGGATAGTCCCACTTACCTGCCTCATCTATCCAAACTTGGTCTTCGTATAGGCTAACGCCGCCGGGCTCTGTCCATTCCCTCCAATACCATCCGAGGTAAGGAATAGTTTTTCCAGTATTCATTAATGCCGGTGGGTCTTGGTCGCCTGATGCAATACGACAGTATTCTTCATCAGTTAATTTAGCCATCATTCCTTCTCCAACTCCTCATTACCAAACCATATCTCTGCTGGCCTGTCGAATTTTATTTGAAACGTGTCCCCATCAACACTAGTAATCTCTCCTACCTGCCCCTTCCATCCATCGTCCACTATCACCTTCACCCTATCCCCAACTTTAAACGTCACTTCTTTACCAGACATAGTACCCTCTCTTTAAAAGTTTCTTTGTCACATTCCCCATCAATAGATTCAGCCCAACCCAATGATTGTGTCTCTGACTCATGTGCTGCTGCATCCTCCCACCAATCAGGATTACCCACTCTCTCCCTCCTTATCTCTGGCCCCACATCTATATATATTATTTTGAACCCATACCTCTTCAACATCTCTACTTCATTAGGGTATCTCACATCATCAATGATGATTGGTGCATCATCAGCATACTCAACTATTCTAGCAACCGTCCGCTCCAACTTCTTCACCCATATATCAAGGTCAATCCCCCTCATCCCCTTCCCTACCCGTTGCAACAACTCCCTTGGCTTAACCCCCAACTCAAAAGCTGCCCTCATCTCATCTGGAAAGAAATCCCAAGCCACATCCCTCACCGCATTGGCAAACGACAACCTTTCTACTATGCCTGTTGGGAAGGCAAAATAACCGTCATCCCCTGTCCCATTCTTTACGTATTCCGTAATGGTGTTGGCAGCGAGGGTTTTCCCCGCCGCCATGCCACCACAGAAACCGAAGCGGATAGTATCCATTACCTACACCTTTTCTACTTCATCAAAACCTAACCATCTGTCCTTACCTACACAACCAAAGGACACACTTACCTCATCGACGTCGGCGTCTACCTTTGTAACCTTGCCAATGTTTCCTTCCGTCCTTCTAACCAAGTCACCTACTTTAAATTCACAACAAGGGGACTTAACAAGTTCGAGATGTTCATTAGCTACCAGCCATGTGTAACCAACATCTAACTTAACATCCCAATCATAACAACCATCATCCCATTTTGTACAAATAACTCCTATCTTTCCAACCTTTTCACCGTAGTTATCGCCACCTTTCAGTAATTTAACCCTATCACCAACCATAAACTTATTGGGCTGCTCAATAACTTCCATCTTATCCTCCTTCACTAGTTCAAATTCCCCTTCTCTAACTCCACTGCTACCACCGTCTACCATATACCACTTTGATTGGCCGTCAGCGTTTGCTTCTAAGATAGTATGTGTAGTACCTCTCATCCTTTCAGCATCATATGTAATATTAGCATCATCCTTTATCCTGATTCTATCTCCTACCTTAAATACATCCTTCACCAATTCTAACTCCCCCTCCCAATATGGAATCTCATCCCCTACATCAAACTCCACTATCCAATCATAGCCAGAGCCCTTCCTTATTATCCTACCTTCTGACCCTTCTCTGATGTGGGTATTCTTCGTCCTCACTCTATCTCCTACCTTAAATACATCCTTTACTGGTTCCAACTCCTTCTCCTTGAGCGCTAGTGTACATTCATCTACAAACTTCACCACCCAATCATAGCCACATGCCTTTTCCGTTATTGTACCAACAGCCCCTTCATGGACAAAGGGAGTGCCTACTAACTTCACCTTATTCCCTATCTTAAACTTCATCCTTCTCTCCTTCCTTCTCATCCTTCACTCTTATCCATTCTAACCAATTACAATTCCTACATAGTACACGAAGGTTACTTGGGTATCCTGCCTTAATAACTGCATAATGAAAGGCAAGACTCCCTATCTTTCCCTTCTTTTTCCTATCCTTTGTACCACCACCTTCTATATGATCTATGCACAAGACAGAAATGTTATCTTCACCACATAGAGCACATCGTGGGGGGCTACCACTGTAGTGGGTTAGCACCAATATTTTCTTTTCTTGTCCCAGTTCTTTATTATACTTCTTTATACAAGGCTTACACTGAGACCTCTTATTATCATACTCCAATATTGGTTTTTTCTCTCCACATCCAGTGCATATTTTGAATCCGCCTACTATTCTGTTACACTGCCTTGGTGGGGTGGTCAATGCCCTTTCTAAATCCCACCCCCAGTTCTTTATCCTACTATCTACGGTGCCAGGAGCAATACCATGTTCTCTTGCAAGCGCACATAAACTATTATCTCTATCATACTTAATCCATTCCATTGTAGTCGTACCTCCATACTATCTATTATAGCACAGAGTTTACGTCTTGTCAAGCCCCCCACTAAAATTGCCGTGAAACTACTCGACGCTTTGCCCTTCTTCTTATAGATGTGTCGTCCTCTTCGGTGTCGTGGAGTTTCCTTCTATATAGGGAAAACCAATCTCTCCGACCGACATCACGACACTTTCATGTCGTGAACATTATTTCCCCCTCCTATATAGAGAATGTTTCCGACACGACATCGCCCGTGTCGTAAAGTTTTTGAGTGTCGTGAACATTATATTTGGCGCAGCAGGGAGGAATCGAACCCCCGAATCTGGTTTTGGAGACCAGTGGTTTGCCACTAGCCTACTGCTGCTGGCTCCGGGGATAGGGCTCGAACCTACGACCTGCTGGGTAACAACCAGTTGCTCTACCACTGAGCTACCCCGGAATGATTGGTGCCAGAGGCAGGAATTGAACCTGCACGCCCATTACTGAGCAACGGATTTTAAGTCCATCATGTCTACCATTTCATCACTCTGGCACATATCTAGTCTACCAAGTAGCTTCCAAGGTTAGTTTATCCGGATAATTGCCGTCTTTAAATCCTTCCTTTTTGAAATATTGTGTCTCGATTGGACTACTACTATCCGTAGTCTGATACACAACTTTGTTAGCAGTCTCCTTTTTCAATACCATTTCTGTCTTAATACTGTTTGCCATATTATCCTCCTCTATTGGTGTTCGTAAATGTCGTCAATCTCAGGGTAATCACAATTAGGGTGCTCATCAACAAACCTATCCATAGCCTCTTTTGATGCATCATCTTCATTTTCAGCAGAGACGTAATAGGTTTCAGTCATAAGACCACCCAGTGTTACCACCCAATCAGTAGCCATCAGCTTCAAGTTACAGTCACCACAACTGACGATGACTAGTGGGTTGTGGTATGTACCCCCCTTAAGACTGTAATACTCTGTCACCTTCTGAATGACAATCTCTTCGTTATCATTCTTGGCTGGCACACATACTACTTGAAACTCTACTCCATTATAACTAATCCCCCCCATAGGCTCTTCATCATTCTCTGCAAACCTGTCTTGCATGTCATAGAAATTGATACTCATATTAATCATCCTTCTCATCATAACTACTATCATCGACTTCCTTCACATCAATAATTTCAACTGTTGCATCTTCTCCATATATACCCATAATCTCATCTTTAAATCTTGCCTCAGCATCCTCCTTGTCTATGGCCCCATATATCCATCGTGAAGTTGTATAGGTTAGGGTTGCCCTCACACTAAATATCTTCTCCCTTTCAACCTCCATATCAACTATCATAACAAGCTCTGTACAAGTATCGTCCCCCCTAACAAGGGCCACACCACCCTTCTCTTCTATAAATAAAACCTCCCCCCTAACATCTCCATTACCTATATAGTATGACTCCCCAACCACTACGTCTTTGATATCCATCCGATATCCCTCCTACTAGCCTATGCCCCGCTCCGCATTTCGCCCGATAAACCATACCACACGGCGGATTCCGTGTCAAATGGTTAGCTACACGTGAACTACTACTCACCAAGCGTACTAAAGATCATTATTAGAACAACAATGCTACCTAATAGTAGTGCCAACCCTACTGATTCTAGTAGGTTCTTAGCATGGTTCATTATACTCCACTCCTCTTAGGCTTTGCTATCCCCAATTGAACCGCCACATCTGGCACCAATCTTTGCTCCACATCCTCATCCACACTACCTCTCTTATACAACCTCCTCTCCCTGTCCACGTCACCCTTACACTCATCACACAAACCCAATTGGTCATAATACTGGTCCCGGCTTATCTTATTGCCACAATCTTTACACCTCCAACCCGGCCTAGCATTAGATGGTGGGCCCAAATATATATGCTTAGTGTAATCATCGTTCCAGAAGAAGGGTCGAATCATGGCTATTCCTTATACTAGTTCCAACTCATCTTCATCGAAGTAAGACTGGTCATCTTCTGGGTAGTATGTGAACTCCTCTTCTTCCTCCTCGTACTTATTTTCTCCTCTCGGAAACTGTATAAGTAGTGGGTCATCGTGTCTTCTCATTGTCGGGTCTTCTATAACAACTCCTACTAGATCAATCAAGTGGAAGGGGCACGCTACCCAATCACGAAGTCTTACCTTATCTCCAACATTCATATTATCACCAACTCTGTCTCATCAAATATCTCTTCACTATCCTTCAACTGGACTAGGTACAGGACAGGCCCATCAACATAGGCATCAATTATGTCAACCACTTCTCCTTCCAGACTATGCAACCATTTATCACTAGGCATATTGACTCTAACTTTGCTGCCGATGTTCATTACGTTACCTCCTTCTGTGCCTCTCGTAGTTGTCCTTTAAACTGCTTCTCTGTTGCAAACTTGATGCCCATTACTTTACCTCTCCAATCCCTCCTACTCAGTTCCTACAACGTAACGGCTGTATATCCTATATCTAAGATGGTCTGGTGGGTCGTCTCTAACCTTAATAGTATAGTTAGCCTCTTCACGGCTCTTATGTACAGTATCAATCAACCCTAATTCCAAACCATCCTTCTGTTGAAGCATGAGTACATAGACTATCATACTACCTCCTCATCATAGCAATGATACCCATCGTATGGGTTTGCTTTACTACCTAAATTGAATCCCCATTCTAATAATTTACCGCTCTTCCAGCCGGCAAATGTGATGAAGTATAAAACCTCGTGTAGTATGAATGGTATAGTGCCTACCCACAGCCAAAAACGCCACTTAAAACTCATGTTACCACTCCAATCCTACCATCTTCCCCGTCTCGCTATCAAACGCAAACGCAACCCTCCCGGTGCTCATCCATTCTACCCCAATGTCTATGAATGTTTTGCCGGGATACTCATCATCATCGTCCACCACCTCATAGCTTATGTCAGTATATCCAAACTCCCCATCCACTTCACAAGCATTAAGCATTGCTTTGAAGTTTGCCAAATGAGTCCTTTTCTTAGCCATCGGTCCCCTCCTTGATGCGGGCTGCGAGAGCACTTAGCTTCGTGCCGTCAATCGTCATAGTGGTCAGGACTTGGCCGCTGTCTCCCTGCCAATCTTGCTGATTGGCAAGTGCTCGCACGCACGCTATACAGTCTGCGGCAAGGCGAAGGTCACTTACGGTGAGGCCATCACTCCACTGGACTCGAACGCCGAGCCCTTCTTGTCCGGCCCCGAAGCTTTCAGCGAATCGCTCAATTGCTGTCATCATCCACTCCCCTTCTTACAAACACACCTAACCAGACCCTTTCTACAGTATGGACACTCCTTCCTAACCACCCCATGTCCTAGATGGATGAAGACGACAGGTTTATTCACTTGCTGGCCTTCTCGTAGGCTTCGATGGCCCCTTCTATCTCAGTCACATAGCCAAGTATGTAGTGTTTCCGCAGCGCTTTCACTAACTCCGTGCCTGCATCGGCCATCGCTCGCAGGTGGACAATGCCTTCTGCCTCTTCCATCCAAGGTGTTGTGGCGACTACGTTTTCATTCTCCATGATGAGCCACTCCCTGTAAGGCCCGTCCGCTCGCTGTTCTATGTGCCACTTACTCATCATACATGTTCTCCTGCATGATAGTCATACCCCTCATCGTGGTCAGTAAACACATCCTTCTTCATACCCTTGGGGCGTGCTGCCAACTCTCCCTTGTACTTTGGCTATGAAGAAGTGAACATCATAACCACATGTGTCTTTCATGGCTAGTTATTCCTCCTCAGCCCTAAGTGTTGTGAT
>SDBU01004359.1_pt1 | contig 17380 bp, 13 predicted proteins | sample 2277071 | NCBI WGS metagenome assembly SDBU01 (sample SAMN10397929, study PRJNA504765) | marine sediment metagenome | isolation source: marine sediment core GS08_GC12, 126 cmbsf | place: Arctic Ocean: Gakkel Ridge, Loki's castle | collected 2008 | reverse complement strand
GTCATTACTCTGCCGCCGTGGGGGACGGACGTCGACCGAAACGCCGCGACCAACTCGGCCGACATCCTGACCCTGATCGACCTGCTCAACGGTGCGGGCTCGTGTTGGGATCCGTGGAATGGTGAGACGCTTCCCTAGTATTAGGGCGGCGGGACGCGTCAGCCCCGCACCGCCGCGGAGCTGATCGAACCAAAGCCGGTTTGACAAGCGGTGGCGTGGTGAAACAAAGCCACGCCACCGCTTCTTCTTTTCCGGCCGGCTCGTTGCCAAGCGGATGGTTATGCGTGACAATGATCTTTTTATCGTTTTGGAGATGGTCCCGGAGGGGGTAGGTGACCTTTGGGTGAGCTATGTCGAAATCCGCCGTAGCACAGTCATATGAGATGCCGGCCGGGGAGGGCATTAAGGAGACGATCGAATCGATCGTCGTCGCCTTGATCCTGGCGTTCGTCTTTCGGGCGTTCGTGGTCGAGGCGTTCGTCATTCCCACCGGTTCGATGGCCCCCACGCTGTACGGCGCTCACGGCACGATTATCTGCGAGGATTGCGGCACCGAGTTCGCCTACGGTCTGAGGGACCGGTCCACGGCCGGGAAACGCAATCACGCGGAGCGCTCACCGACTGCCAACTGTCCAAACTGCCGCCACGAGAACAAGAACCTCGCGGTCAACGACAAGCTCGGAAACGCCGAGTCCGGCGACCGCATTCTCGTTCTGAAGTGGCCCTACGACATCGGTATCGACCTGCTCGCCCCCGCCCGGTGGGATGTCACCGTCTTCAAGACCCCCGCGGACGGTGTGCAGAACTACATCAAGAGGATGGCGGGCTTGCCCGGGGAAGTGCTGATGATCGTCGACGGCGACGTCTATACCGTACCAACCGAAGAGCTGTCCGCAGCCACTCTGGGGGAACTGAAACGCCTGCGGCATGAGAAATACGAACTCCGCAAGGGTATTCGGCAGGGTCGCTCGAGCAACGTGCCGAGAAGCGTCCTGGAGGAGTTGGACAAGAAGTTGACGATTGCCCGAAAGACTCCCGCGGCCCAGCGGGAGTTGTGGTTTCGGGTATATGATCACGATTACCCGCCGCGGTTGCTTGATGAGGGGCAACCGCACTGGCAGCCCGCCCTTGGAGCGGACTCCGGTTGGGATGCCTCCAACCGACGCGTCCAGTTCGTGGACCGGGGAAACGGTCCCGACTGGATCGAACTGGCCGGCATCGGCATTCAGGCGACCTACGCCTACAACGTTCAGCGGCACCCGACCGAACCTCCTCCTCCGGTGGCCGATCTGCGCGTGCGGTTCGTGCTCACCCCGATGAGCACTGACGGTGCGGTGCGGATCAGGCTGGAAAGACTGCGTCGAGTGTTCTGGGCAACGGTGAGAGTCGATGGTCTGACGTCAATCACCGAATCACCAATGGTACCCACCGCGTCAACGCCGCCCATGCTTCGACGTCAGTTGCCGCCGCTACGCCCGGGACGTTCCGTCGAGATCAGCTTTGAAAACGTCGACTACATGCTTGCCCTTCGCGTGGACGGCAGGGAAGTGCTCACTACCTCCAGCGACCGCGAAGCTCCGGGGTACTACGGCCCGGACATTCGGCAGCTAAGACGGAAGTACAACAGGCCCTCCACGACGAAGCTGCCGCGGATCTACGGCGAGCGGGGGAGTTTCGAGCTTGTCCACCTGGTTGTGGAACGAGACGTGTACTACTACAATAGTGATAGACGACTGACCAATGCCGAATGGGCAAGAAGCGGCTGGGGCTCCACCGGCAACCCGATCTTACTACGGGAGGGCGAGTACTTCATGCTCGGTGATAACAGCGCCGCCAGCCAGGACTCGCGTCTCTGGGACACGGTCGGGGCACACCTGGAGGTCCGCAACGAGGCCTTTCAGCTCGGGACGGTCCCGGAGGATCAGCTCATCGGCAAGGCGTTCTTCGTGTACTGGCCGGCCGGCCACCGGTTGAGCTGGCTGCCTCGCATCGGAACCTGGAACTGGTCGATAATCCCCGACGTCGGGCGGATGCGTTGGATACGTTGACCCGCCCAGCCGCAGGCTTCAGCCTGCGCGAATGTTCGCGCAGGCTGAAGCCTGCTGCTCATCCCGCATGTTCGACCGGCTTTTCCACATTGTTTCAACCGCCGCCTCCCGAGCTTTCCATGTCAGTGGACATGGAATAATTGACTAGCAGCCTGGGGCGGCGTGCCCAGCGCGTTCCGGTGGAGTCTTGCGCTTGTCCGCGCATAATCTATTCAAACAAATGACGTTACGCGATATCGGGTGCCTTCGAACCCGGCCCGTGGCAGGGTCGGGCCGGCGGTACGGCGTCCGGTGGGATATCACCGATCGACGACTTATCAACACTCCACCATCGGAAAATGCGGTGTTTACCCCATCCCACTTCCGCTACGTTTTGAATCATGGTAACTAGCATCGTTTCTTCGCCGCGGTTGGCGGTTTTGGCAAGCGAGATGGTCCGGTCATGACGCAGGAGAGAAATGCCCCGCTCTTGGAAGTGCGAGACCTGGTCAAGCGCTATGACGGTCGGGCGGTGGTGAACGAGCTCGGCTTCCACGTGTTCGCCGGCGAGATCGTCGGACTGCTCGGACGAAACGGTGCCGGGAAAACCACCACGTTCCGTATGACCGTCGGCATGATTGACCCCAACCAGGGAACGGTACTGTTCGACGGCCGGGACGTCACCTCGCTGGCGATGTACAAGCGGGCCCAGCTCGGAATGGGTTACCTCTCCCAGGAACCGAGCATCTTCCAGAGACTCACCGTGGAGGAGAACCTGCTCGCCATCCTCGAGACCATGCGGAACCTGTCGCGCAGGGAACGGTGCGATAAGGCCCAGCAACTCATCGAACAGTTCGGGCTGCTCAATCAGAGAAGGCAACTCGCCCGCACGCTCTCGGGAGGCGAGAGGCGCAAGCTGGAGATTGCCCGGGCGCTGGTGACCGACCCAAAGTTGATCATGCTCGACGAGCCCTTCAGCGGCGTCGATCCGCGGGCGGTCGAGGATCTTCAGGAAGAAATCCTGCACCTCAAGCGCGACCGGGGCATCGCGATACTCCTTACCGATCACAACGTGCGGGAGACTCTCCGGGTCACCGACCGCAGCTACATCATTCACGACGGCTGCAAGCTGGCGGAGGGAACCCCGCGAGAGATCATCCGCGACCCGTTGGTTCGCAAGACGTATCTGGGAAGCACGTTCCGGGGCGACGAGTTTGACACTCCGGCATGACGATCGAGTGGGTTGACAGTCAGCAGCGCACCTGGCGAATTGATCTGTCGCCGCAGCGGGTGGTCTTGCGCAGCGGAGAGGACGTCATCGATCTTCCTGCGGACCGCTGGGCAAGGGACCTCTTCATAACGCCGCACGGTCAGAAACTCGTCGTTCGAGTGGAGACGTTTGACCTGGGCGTGGGGTTTGTGGTTTCCGCCGAGCAGGCGAAGCCGCTGCTCGCCCACATCGGGGTTCGCGCAGCGGCCTCCGGACCCACTTGCGAGGAGCTGCGGGCGGACGACCCCGCTCCCTCTGCTCCGCTGCTCTGGCCGCGGGTTTCGCCCCTGGCGGTGTGGGCATTGATCACGTCCGCCCTGGTGTTCATTCCCATCCTGGGCTGGGTTGCCGCCGTGGCGACGGTGATCCTGCTGGCGTTGCACCGCAAGCGCGTCCGCCGGGCGCGGGCGCTTAGCCACTCCCGGGCGTTGTGCAAGGCGGCGCTGATCTTCCTGGTCGCGGGAACGGTTGTTTCCACGCTGGCCACCTGGAGAATCACAACCGGGGTCGCCGGGCTCATCGAGGAGTTTCCCGGTCTGGAACCGGCGTTGGAAGCGCCGGCCGATGCACCGGAGCAGCTCCAGCCGGAGCGAGCATCTCTTTTGAGTTCCCTTCTGGCGCAGTCCTCGCTGGAGAGCATCGACTTAGGGCTCCTGGCGTCGTCCTTCTTTGTCATTCTCCTGTCACTGTCGGTGCACGAGACAGCCCATGCAATCACCGCCTGGTGGCTGGGTGATGACTTCGCCCGCCGGGCCGGGCGTGTGACTATGAATCCGATCGCCCACATAGACCTGTTCGGTACGATTATTCTTCCTTTTATCCTCTTCACCGCGGGCGGTAGGATATTCGGGTGGGCCAAGCCGGTTCCGGTGCGCACCGAGTGCCTGAGAAACCCTCGCCGCGACCACATCCTGGTTTCGATCGCCGGGCCGGGATCGAACCTGCTGCTGGCCGCTGCGTCGCTGCTGCTGTGGGTCGGTATGGAATGCGTGCTGGCAATCGTCGCCCCTGTTTCCTACGCTCCGTCCGCTTCGTCGGCGGGGGTTGGTGCCACGATCGCTACCGCGGGGTTCGGTTTTGAGTCGGTGATCTTCGGCGTCCGCACGATTCTCAATCTGAGTTTCACGATCAACGTGTTTCTGGCTTTTTTCAACTTGATTCCGATCCCGCCGCTTGACGGCTCGTGGGTTCTGGAGCATCTGTTCCCCTACACGCTCGGCCCGATCTACCAGCGAATCAGGCCGTTCGGTTTTCTTCTGTTCCTCGGGCTGATTTACACCAACATGCTGGAGTACCTGCTCGTTCCGGCAGATCTCGTACTGACCCCAGGGTATTACCTCGTTATTACGTGCATGGCTCTGTGACGATGGGCCCGTGCGGCGACCCAGGAGCGAGGCGCACCCCACGCACGTCCATCGCCCCCGGCTGCGAGGATCCGATTCGCCGTTCTCAGCCCCTCCGACGGTGGTGGAACCGTGGCAGAGGGGCAGGTTCGCGGACGCTACGGACACGGATGCGGGCAGGGGTAGACCTGGGCGAACGCATCCAGAACGTACAGGATGTCGTCCAGGTCGAGTACGCCGTCGCCCCCGCATGGGGCAAGATCCGTGCTTTCAGCCGGATCATTCGTGCCACACCCATCCACCGTCGACCCGTCCCTGAAATCATCCAGCAGACATATGATGTCATCCGCGTCGGGCTGCGGGCAGGTCGGCGGGCAGAAGCTCGGGACGACGTCGCCGAAGACCTGCTCCTGGTACTCGTGCAGGCACCCGTCGACGCCGGCGCCGGGATCAGCCGGATCGCATGTATCGACCACCGTGCACTCGTCGCCGTCGTCGCAATGAAGCGCGGTGCTGCACACCGTGGGAGCCCAGAACCCACCGCCAAGAACGTACCCGTCGCCGCTCATGAAACCGGCATCGGCCTGCCCGATGGTGCCTCCAAGTTTGTAACCTTCCCCTTCCGAGAAAGTCTCTCCCCCGCCGTCGATCGTGTGCCACGGAATCTCATAGTTCAACGGAGCCGAGGCACAGGTGATCTCCAGGGCCAGGTCTCTTTGGAGCGCCTGCCACGGAGGCTCCGGAATTGTGATCGTAACCGCCGCCCCGGAGACGCCGGCGGTTGGATCGAGGGCCCCCCACGCCCAAACCCACGAATCGGAGTTGCCCGTCGTGTCGTTGTAGATCTCCACCCAAAACGTCCCCGGACCCAGAGCCACGTCGGGCGTAAGATCAATGGTGTACTCGTACTCATTCACGCCCATGGTGGCCAGGTACCCGCTCAGCAGCCTGGGCGGCCCGACGTGGGTAGACCGGCTGATCTCCGCCCCGGGCAAACCAGTGTCGTCCTGCCGGAAGATGACGGTAAAGGTGTCCGGCTCTTGCGTGATGTCGTTCGGATAGTAACCACCCCAAAACTTCAGGACGTCAATCTCCACCAGCTCGTCGGCGACAAAGTTCTCCGCCGCCAGTTGGTTTCCGCTCGGCGTAGCGACGTCGGAGTAGGTAGCGCCGGTCTGCAAGCCCGGCTGGGTCAGGCACGCTGTCCTCGCGCCCCGGGACCCGTGTGTGGTAGAGGCAGGCGTAACGCCGCCGGTCTGCGCGAGACCCGACCCGGCAAACAGAGCCACCACTGTCAGCGTCATGACAATCACGACCCCAGCGCCACGTCGAGGCACCGCTACCGCGCAATGATCCGAGCCCGGAGCGCAAGCGACGGGTTGAAACGTATTCGCGCCGGTGACGGGTCGGAACTCCAACGCGGCGCAATGATCCGAGCCCGGAGCGCAAGCGACGGGTCCAGCATTGCCGGCGCCGGTGACGGGTCGAGGAACCCCGCGCTGGCGCTTGGGGCTCGGATTGACATCCGTGCACCATGGGGTAACCCTGCGAACATGTCCCAACCACTGGCCTATCTGCTGACCTGGACGTGCTACGGCACCTGGTTGCACGGCCATCCGCGAGGGTCGGTGGACGTCGAACACAACATTGCAAAGACTCCCTATCTTGCGACGGATTCCGGACGCTCCGAGCGGGAAAACGCACAACTTCGACATCCCCCGGTCGAACTGGGCGAACCCGCGAGAAGAATTGTCACGGACACCATCGAGGCCCACTGCCGCCACCGGGGGTGGGAGTTGCTTGCGGTGAGCGTCCGCACAAACCATGTGCATGCCGTCGTCGTCTGCTCCGAGGTGACGCCCGAACGGGCGATGACCCAATTGAAAGCCTGGGCAACGCGTCGCCTGCGAGAGAGAGGATGCGTTCCTCCCAGCCGTCGCGTGTGGACGCATCACGGCAGCACGCGGTATCTCTGGGACGAGCGCAGCGTCCACGCCGCCATCGCCTATGTTCTGGAAGGTCAATGATCCGACCTGCGCCATTTCACGAACACCGCAATCCGAGCGACGACAATCCGAGCCCTGAGCGCAAGCGACGGGTCTAGCACACCCAAACCGGGTGCCCTCGACACCTCGTACAACCCCGCGCTGGCGCTTGGGGCTCGGATAAGCGCGGGGGGGCGGAAAGGAACTGCTGGTGTCGTTTATCAAGAGTCGGTCCATCTTACTCCTCCTCTCCGTTGATCAGGGCAAGCATCGCTTCCAACCGGGCCAGGCGCGCTTCGAGGTTCGCGATGCGCGCTTGTTGTCCTTGGAGCTGAGCGAGGTGTTCGTCAGTCTCCGCTTCGAGCTCCTCGATGCAGGCGCCCTTCTCCTGAACGATGCGGTGCAGCTCCTGGATAGCCGCTACCGCGTAGACGTTGGCCGAATGTGTTTCCATCTGCAGCAGCCCGTCCTCGCCGCTGTCCTTGACGGAGTCGGGGAACACATCCCGGTATTCCTGGGCCACGTAGTTGTAGTAATGAACATCTTTGATCGAGGGATGCTTGCCGCGGTACTCGTCGGTGTACTTGAAGCGTACCGGCCGGAGCCGAGCGACCGTCTCCAACGCGTTCTCGACCCGGGTGACTTTCGTTTTGATCCGCGCATCAGAGTTCGCCAGCCAATCCCCGGGAGTGCTCTTGGAGGCATTCCCTTCAACCTCCAGCTCGTTAGTGGTTGGGACGCGCCAGATTCCGACCTGTATACCGTCTATGAATTCGACGGCATCATCATGAAACTTGATCAGTGAGTAAGGGGTGTAAAACTGACCGTCCCAGGTCAACCGCCCCAAGTAAGGCTCAGCAGAGCCGCCGGTAGGGACAATGTAGAGACCATTACCTTGGTCATGCACAACAGCAAACATTCCGGCAACTTGCAGATGTGCCCAGCTCGGGAGAGGGTTGTTCGTGTTGATCTTCACGCCGTCTGCGGCGCGGATGAGGAACTGGTTGGGCCCGGTGGATTGGAAGTCGCCGCCGCTGGCGTCGGCCCAGACGAACGTCCCCTCGTCACCGTCGTTGTCCCCAGACTGCGCGGGCGTGCGGACCTTGGCCTGGGTCCCGGCGGCGAAGCTGCAGTGGCCTCCGGCGGTGTTATACATCCCGCCGGGGACGGTCGAGAAAGCGCCAATGGCCTGGTTCTGCCAGCCCCCGCCGACGGTGGCGTACTGCTGCGTGGCGTCGTTCTGGCCCCCGCCCGCAACGGTTGAGTCTTCTCCACTAGCCACGTTCGACTCACCGCCTGCAACTGTCGCGTACAACAAGCTGGCCTGGTTACCCGAACCCCCGCCGACGGTCGCGTACTGGCCGTCGACATCGTTGCCGTACCCACCACTGATGGTGGCGTACTGGGCGCCGGCGAAGTTCTCCAACCCGCCGCCGACGGTGGCGTAGACGTACCACGCGTCGTTAGAGTACCCGCCGCTGATGGTGGCGTAGTCGGCGCTGGCCCTGTTCCTATTCCCGCCCCCCACAGTGGTGTGCGCCGCGCTGGCGGTGTTCCCTTCGCCCCCGGCGACGGTGGCGGCCCACCCGCTCGCGTCGTTGCCCCAACCGCCGCCGACGGTGGCGTTGTCGGCGAATGCCTCGTTGTTGGCCCCCCCAGCGACGGTGGAATAGTCATACTTGGCGATGTTGTGCAATCCGCCGCCGACCGTAGCGTAATCTTGGGTAAACACGTCCAAGGTCCCGGCTACGTTCATTGACCCTCCGGCGATCGTACAGTATTCGCCGCGGGCTAGGTTGCCTGGGCCCTCGGTCGTCCACCCACAGACACCGTCGGGACATTGGGCGGGATCCAGGTTGCACGTCCCCGTGCAGTCCCAATCTGTGGCACATTCGGTGACTCCATCGTCGCAAAGACCACAGTACTCCCCCGCGTCGGGACCCCCGTCGCACAGCGCGAACTGACTGGCGAAGCTGGTTGACCCGCCGCCGCCGACGGCGCTGGAGTACCCGCTGCCGACATTGGCACGCCCCCCGGCGACGGTGGCGTACTGGTTGCTTGCCTCGTTGGCGAGCCCCCCGCCGACGGTGGCGTACTGGGCGCTGGCCGCGTTATCTTGACCGCCCCCGACGGTGGCATACTCGGCGCTTGCCTCGTCACCGTCCTCGGTCCCGGCCAAGTTGTGGCCGCCGCCGCCGATGGTGCCGTAGTTGTCAAAGACGAGGTTCTGGGTGAGGTCCGGGTTGCCCGGATCCGACGGTCCGCCGCCGGCGATGGTGGCGTAGTTGCCCTGGGCTGCGTTGAACCCGCCGCCGCCAACGGTGGCAAACCCCCCAGAGGCCGAGTTCCACTGTCCGCCGCCGACGGTCGCGAACGGGCGCATGGCTTCGTTCCCCTCACCCCCTCCGACGGTGGACTTCGCGCCACTGGCGGTGTTCTCCCGCCCGCCGCCGACGGTGGCGAACTCGGCGTCGAACAAGTCGCCATCGTCAGTGCCGGCCAAGTTGCCCGCCCCGCCGCCGATCGTCCCGGCGGCGTCCGTGACCCGGTTGGGGAAGTTGTTGTCCCCGCCACCGCTGATCGTCGCGGCCTCCACGTCGGGCAGGACCTCATTGCCCGAGAAACCGCCGATCACCGCGGGGCAGACGTCGTTGTGCTGAATCCGCATGGCCGGCAGGGCCATGGCGTACGGGGCCGGGGTGATCTCCTGCCGCGGGGTCAAGGTCGCCCAGTCCGGGTCCGTCGGGCAAGTGCCCGCCGGGCAGCAGACCATTACCTCCAGAAACCGGTTGTCACCGTTGAACGTCCCGGGGAGGCTCGAGACCTTTGCGGTGAACAGCCCATCGCTCACTTGGACACCCGGTACGCCCGCGGAGCTCATCCAGTTCCCGCCGGTGAGTTCGTCCCACAGGGAGAAGTCGAAATCGCAGGTGTCGTTGACCGGGGTCCCGTTGAGCACCAGCTTCCCCTGATACGTGAATTGGTCCAGCGGATCATTCCCGCTGGCCGGCCCGATGGGCACCAGGGCAGCCAACGCTCCAGACAATAACATTGCTCTGTGGTTCATCGTGCACCTCCTTCTTTTTGCTATCGGGCCGATCGGCCCGCTATCCCTCGCACCCGGTGTGCGAACCCATGACCTGTTTCTCCGCTGCATCGTTCTTCTCCTTCATTTGATGGAAAACCTGCACCATACCGCCTGGGAAAAGACCTGAGCGTCCGCGGAGTGGTGGGCCCCGATTGTTCGGCGCACACCACGACCAGCGAATCGCTCCCCGATTCGTAAGGCGACATAAGCGATGGGAGGCACACGTACCTCTCTCCCCATCCGCTCCCCGGTATAGGCCCGATAAGGCCCCCATTCTACCTCATCGTCTCTGGTAATTCAAACTTGAATTGCGTGGGCGAGCGCAAAAAACGGACTAAATCACCGTGCGCAATGCCGTGCTACCGATCCGAGCCCCAAGCGCGAGCGCGGGGGCAGGGACCGGTCGCTCGCGCTCCCGGCTCGGAAAAAACGGCGCGTAGACGCGCACGGTCATTTAGAGCATTTTTGGTTAGTTGTGTACCGGGGCTACGACCCAACGACAGGCAACTCTTCACGGGGGGTCCGGGCGCGCCCGGCCTACGCAAGAACGCAAACCGGGCCAACGGTTGTCCGGGGCTGGTTCCGACCGATCAGGGAGGTGCCAAACCGCCAAGCACGGTGCTCAAGAGGATCGACTCTGCCAGGCTGAGCCAGACGGGCGCTAGCCCGCTGGCGCATCCCACGAATTGCAAAAGGCAACCGCCCGCAACAGTCAGAGCAGCCAATCGACGCAGGAAACGGTGCTTACCCATCAGTTTTCCTCCACACCCTAGTCGCCGCCACCAGACGGGCCCGCATCCGTGTAGCCAAGCTCCTCCGGGCTGAGCGAAGGAGTGACCACCATGGTAGTGCTCATGCTCAGCGTATACTCGTCGCCCTCGTTGATTGTTACCGGCACGTCCTCCTCTCCACACAGCGTCGCCCAGGTGGATACGGATACGTTGTCCAGCGTGCCGAGCGCCGTCACGGTGAGCGAAACTTCCGCCTCCATCTGCCAGGCGTCGCTCTGCTTGGAACAAGTCATGCAGGTCTGGCTCTCGGGGTCGGGCAAAGCCAGGCAGATGAACTCCTCGGTCGTTTCGGAATCCATGATCTTCCCGTCACGCCCCAACGCGACCTGCTCCTCGCCGCAAGGGCCGGAATCTATCTCCGAGTCCGGATCCGACGGGTCGTCTTCCGTATCCTCCGGCTCATCCGAAGAATCGTCGAAGCCGAAGGTCAGACACCCATCCTCGACCACGAAACGCATCCCCGGCATGGCGGGAATAGTCACGAATGTCTTTTCGCCGTCCACCTCACTGAGCATGAACCGGTTGAGGACTTCGCCGTCCGCCCCGATCTCGTATAGGATCCGAAAGTCTCCAACCGGGGGTGGGACGTTCTCGCAGGTTGAGGCACCCGTCTGGAAGCCCCAAGGGGAAAAGACCCGCGCCAGGGATGAATCGGCGGGCGAGGTATCGAAGTCACCCGTGGTCGTTATCTCCACAAACCCTGCGGAGGGCGTTGTGCTGACAGTTCGGTCGCACTCCTGAGTGTCCGGCGGCTGCACATTGCAGCCGATCATCCCCACCGTCGATGTAACCAGCAAACCCGCCGCCGCCAGAATCAGCGTCATTCGCACCATGCGTTTCCCTTTCAACTGAAAGTCCACTCGCCGGGCTCGCCCGGCCAAAACGGTTTCTGCCAAGCGGGAATGATGCCCCCGGGAACCGCACCTGTCCAGCCCCGAGACTGCAGGACGGACCTGCCGCCCCCCGCCGGTGGGTTGGGCGTGGCACCTTGGGCGGAAACTTGGGATGGCACCCCGCAAGAAACGCCCGCTTGGCCGGGATGCGTCCTCCAGCGGACACCCTGTGACTTCCGGCTGGATTTTCCGGCGGCGACCCTGCTACAATGTGGGGCCGGTGATGGGCCGCTAGTTCGGATGTGATAACCGTCATGAGCCTGAATAATGATGAACTTCGGTCAGACCCGTCCCTTCGCCGCTACAGCGACGTGCGGGAACTTATCGGAAGTCCCCAAGACCCCACGCCGCTGCTTCGGGTGAATGGGCCGGCGGGAGGCGGTATGTTCCCTTTGTTTCTGAAGCTGGAATGGTTCAACCCTTTCGGCTCCATCAAGGACCGTACAGCCCTTTTCCTATTGAAGGGGATGGAGGAGCGGGGTGAGCTGGACGGTCGGCAACTGGTCGAGCCCACTTCGGGAAACACGGGGATCGCTCTGGCTGCCCTTGCGGCACTGATGGGCAAGAAGATCACGGTAACCGTGCCGGAGGGAGTTCCCGAGGAGAAGAAGGTGCTGATGCGCATGCTCGGTGCGGAGGTCTGGCCCACCCCCGACGATCTCTGCCCGGTGGATCACCCCAAGGACGGTGCCATAGCACTGGCACATTCCATCTTAGAAAGCGGGGGCGATGGGGAGCCGTTCGCCATGCCCAACCAGTACGAAAACCCCGACAACGTCCGGGCCCATTACGAGACCACCGGGCCGGAAATCTGGAAGCAGACCGAGGGGAAAGTCCGCTACTTCCTCGCGGGATACGGCACGTGCGGCACCATCACCGGGGTGGGCAGGTTCCTAAAGGAGCAGAACCCCGAGGTGGAGGTGATCGCCATCGAGCCGCAAAAGGGACATCGCCTGCCGGGGCTTAAGAATCTTTCAGAATCCAAAACTCCGGCCATTTTGGACCCGGACGTTGTTGATCACGTAATCCGGGTTGACGACGACCCGGCATACGCCATGACCAAACGTCTTTTTCGCGAGGACGGCCTGATCGTGGGACCCTCCACCGGGGCAATCGTGCACGCGGCGGTTGAGTTCGGGACCGGCAAGGAGGGCGTGGCGGTGGGGGTCTCGCCGGACAGCGGGTTCAAGTACACCAGCTACTTCCCCGACGTGCTGGGAGACGAGGGAAACCCGCAGAGCTGATGACCATTCGTAAACGCCGAGCACAGACTGTCGTTCTCGTGTTGGGATACATGGCGCTCGCACACTTTGCTATCGGCCTGTACCATACGTTCAGGCTGGCTCTTATTCCCGACATGTGCTCGACCATACTCTGGGTCTCGCTCCCTTACATCGGCATCACCGGAATCTTCGTCGCAAGCGTTCTTCTCGGGCATTTCCATCGGCTCCGCTGGTCAACCGTCACGTTGGTCCTTGGCCTGTTCGTGTCGGTGGCGGCCTGTGTGTACGACTTCCAGAACCACCGATACCAGATTACCGGAGGGGGGATCGGAGCCACGTACACGATCTGGTGGTGGTACTACGAACCGTTCCGGCATGGGTACAAACCCGGCAATCTGTAGGTGCATTACATGCAGACGATCTATAACTTGCCCCGAGCCCTGCAGGAGGATCTGGACAAGCTTCGCGAGCACACCGAACGGTTCAAGTCCCAGGAGATCTCCGCGACCCGGTATCGGTCCTTCCGGGTTCCGCAGGGCGTCTACGAGCAGCGCCAGGACGGAACCTTCATGCTGCGGGTGCGCTTGCCCGCCGGCTGCATGCTCCCGCACCAGATGCGCGCCCTGGCGGCGATCGCCCGCAAGTACGGTAGCGGCCGGCTCCACCTGACCACTCGCCAGGACATTCAGATCCACGACGTGTCCCTTGATGGAATCCACCCCGCCCTGGTTGAGCTCTACACGGTGGCCGGGCTATCCGCCAAGGGAGGCGGGGGCAACACCGTACGCAACATCACCGCCTGCTATGATGCGGGAGTCTGCGTCCGGGAGGCCTTCGACGTATCGCCCTACGCCGTAGCCGTTACGGAGTTCATGCTGAACGATCCGACCAGCTTCCAACTGCCGCGTAAATACAAGATCTCCTTCTCCGGCTGCTGTGAGGACTGCATCGGCGCCACGGTCAACGACGTCGGTATTATCGCCAAGCACGACGGGACCAACCCGGGCTTCGCCGTCTATGCCGGCGGCGGAATGGGACCGCACCCCCGAGTGGGCCGATTGCTCGAGGAGTTCGTGCCCGCACGCGAGATACACCTCGTAGCTGAGGCGGTTAAACGTGTGTTCGACAAACACGGCAACCGCAAGAACAAGCATCGGGCCCGGCTGCGCTATCTGGTGGAAGATAAGGGCTTTGAGGTCTTCAAGGCACTCTACATGGAGGAGTTGGCTCGGATTCGTGAGGAGGCGCCGCCCGCACCTGATGTGCGTCCGCTGGGTCCAGTACCCACCCCTTCACTTCGCTCGGGAGAGACGTCCGCTCCCTTACGGTCGCACGTCGGAGTAGGCGCTGATGGGTTCGACACCTGGCGCGCGCGGAACGTCATTGATCAGAAGCAGGAAGGTTACCACCTGGTTCACGTGCCTCTTTTTCTCGGTGAGCTTACCCCCGAGACACTCGAGGAGCTGGCGGCCGTCGCCGAAGCGTACGGGGAAGGAATGGTCCGGACCACTCCGTCGCAGAGCCTGGTCTTCCGCTGGGTCCCGGCTGCTGCCCTGGCCGGTTTGCATGGGGAGCTGAACAAACTGGATCTGGCCGGCAGCCCCCCGTCCATGCTGCGCGAGCTTATCGCCTGCACCGGGGCAAACACTTGCAGGCTGGGCGTTTGCCGGTCTCAGGGATTGGCAAGGGCGGTGCTGGACGCGCTGGAGTCCGACAAACCCGGCAGCGAGCTCGATCTTCACCAGGCCGTCGATCTGAGGCTTTACATGAACGGCTGCCCTAATGCCTGCGGCCGGCATCCACTTGGATCGATTGCCCTGTTCGGGGCTGCCCGGCGCGTGGACGGCAGGCTCGTCCCGCATTATGTGGTTCAGTTGGGCGGCCGGGTAGGTGAGGGAAAGACCAGGCTGGCCGAGGGGAAGGAACTGGTTCCAGCCCGCAACGTGCCTGCATTCCTTGTCGATCTCCTGCGGTCCTACCGGGACTCGGTGCATTACCCTGACTTCGACGCATTCCTCGAGTCGGGCGGTAGAGAGACCGCCGGGCATATCGCCGCCAGGTACAAGCAGGTCCCCGCGTTTACGGAAGATAGAAACTTCTATTATGACTGGGGTGCGGAGGAACTCTTCTCCTTCGCAGGCCGCGGGCCCGGTGAGTGCAGCGCCGGGGTGTTCGACCTGATCACGGTGGATCTGGCCAGCGCCCGCGAAGCCCTGAGCGAAAACAAGCTGCTCACCGCAACCGCCCTGGCCTCTAGGGCGCTGCTTATCACCCAAGGCGAGGAAGCCAACAACAGCGCGGACGCCCTCCGGCTTTTCGAGAAGCACTTCCTGGCCACCGGGCTTGTCGAGGGTCGTTTCCGGGACTTGATCGCCCAGGCGCGCCGGCACGCTGCGGACGAGGACTCCCGGGAGGAGTTGATCGCCGACCCACAGACGGTGTCCGAGCTTATCGCAGCCGTTGAGGATCTCTACGAGAACATGGACCAGTCTCTGCGCTTCCATCCCCCACGCGCCCGCCAAGACGCGACCGAAGACCGATACGCGACCAAGAACCGAGACGCGACCAAGAACCGAGACGCGACCGTAAGGGAGCGTGCAGACCTAGACGCGACGAAAAACCGAGACGCGACCGTAAGGGAGCGTGCGGACCTGGACGCGACGGTCGGTGCGAGAGAGGATTCTCGCACCAGCGGTGATTCTCGCACCGGCGGTCTACCGGACGTACCCATAGACCGCGAGGCGGACTTCCAAGGCGTCACCTGCCCGCTAAACTACGTCAAGACCAAGCTCCTGCTGGGACGGATGAAGACCGGTCAGGTGCTGGCGGTGCTGCTCGACGAAGCGGGAGGCCGAAGCGTTCCCGAAAGCGCCGAGAAGGACGGGCACGAGGTCCTGTCCCGCAAGAAACAAGATGACCGCTGGCGAGTGATCATCCGCAAGGGTTGATCGTCCCGCTCGGTTGAAACTAACTCCATTGGCCCGGAGAAAGCGGATGAGACAACTCGGACGTGCGTCACTCGTGGTGGCTCTCGCCGCACTCGCCGGCTACGCTGTGATGGCTCAACGGAGCTTCAACACCAAGTGGAAGAACAAACCTGCCCCGGACTTTGAACTGAGCGCATTGGGCGGCGAGAAGGTCCGACTCAGTGATTTCCGCGGCAAGCCGGTGATACTGGCGTTTTGGGCTTACGGGTGACCGCCCTGTTGTGCGGAGGCTCCGCACCTGAGTCGGCTGGCTGCGGCATACAAAGACGACGGCCTGGTTGTTCTTGCGGTAAATGCGTGGAACGAGCCGAAGGACGAGGTCAAACGGTTCGTCATCCAACAGAAGCTCAAACAGCGCGTGCTGCTCGATGGCCGTGAGGCGGGGGCGCTGTACGGCGTAACCGACATCCCGACCCTGCTGTGGATCGACCCCGCAGGAATCGTCGTGGACACCGAGCTGGGCTTCCACGGCGCCGGGTCGCTGGAGCGGAAGACCAAGCGTCTGCTGGCAAGGAGCAAGTGAGATCGGTCAAGACTCATGGCCTGACAGATCGGCTGCACTCGCCGTTCTCCCCCGGCCTTTTCCTCGCGGTGGTAAGTATACTGGTCTGCCCATTTGAGACGGCGGCGCCCACACCCACATGACAACCGTACTGGGCATTGAGACATCCTGCGACGAAACGTCAGCCGCGGTAGTGGTTGACGGCACCGACGTGCAAAGCAACGTCGTTGCGTCGCAGGTGGATCTTCACCGCAAGTACGGAGGGGTTGTTCCGGAGATCGCCTCGCGGGCCCACATCGAGCAGCTCGATTCGGTCGTGGAAGAGGCCATGGCGGTCGCGGGGTGCTCCAAAGAAACCCTGGACGTCATTGCGGTCACCAATCGGCCGGGGCTCGCGGGAGCGCTGCTAATCGGTGTCACCGGAGCGAAAACTCTCGCCTGGGCGTGGGGCAAAGCGCTTGTGGCGATCGACCACATCGAGGCTCACGCTCACAGCCCGGCGATCGAGCTGGAGGAATCACCCTGGCCGGCGGTGGGGTTGATCGCCTCCGGTGGTCACACCTCCCTGTTTCGCATAGATGGTCCGACGCAGATAGTACGGCTCGGAGCCACCACGGACGATGCCGCCGGTGAAGCGTTCGACAAGGTAGCCGCCATCTTGGGGCTGAGCTATCCGGGCGGGCCCGAAATCGAGCGGCTCGCCCGCGACGGGGACCCGGAATCGGTCAACTTCCCGCGCACGATGCTTGGTCACGACTCGCTGGACTTTTCCTTCTCGGGGATCAAGACCGCCGTTCTATATCACGTGCACGGCCACGGGCGAACCAGTGGTGGGCTGGAGAAGCTCTTGGCCCGCGATCTTGCCGACATCGCCGCGAGCTTCCAGCAGGCGGTCATAGACGTGCTCGTTCGCAAGACAATGCTCGCGGTGGGTAAGACGGGTCTGTCCACCGTCTTGCTCGGAGGAGGCGTAGCGGCGAACAAGCCGCTACGCGAAACGCTTGCCAAAGCCTGCGCGGAGAGGAACCTCACCTTTCATGCCGCCAGGCCCGCCTACTGCACGGACAACGCCGCCATGGTGGCTGCGCTCGGGTACCACCGTTTCCGGAAAGGCGACCTCGCGGAACTCGACCTCGACGCCTACCCCACAGGTTTCAAAATCCGAGGTTAGGCCGAAGTTCCGGGAGTAGCCAACACGTAAGTCCCGCCGTTGGCTGAGGTTGTGGCTCTGAAGGATATCCAGGGACTGACTACACGCCCAGAAGTTGGAG
>SDBU01004358.1_pt1 | contig 17380 bp, 13 predicted proteins | sample 2277071 | NCBI WGS metagenome assembly SDBU01 (sample SAMN10397929, study PRJNA504765) | marine sediment metagenome | isolation source: marine sediment core GS08_GC12, 126 cmbsf | place: Arctic Ocean: Gakkel Ridge, Loki's castle | collected 2008 | reverse complement strand
AACCCAATTTGCCAAAGGGCAAAATTGATGCAAAGTGTGTATTTACAGAAGATTATGAAAATAAATGGCAGCGGAGAGTCCGAAAAAACAAACCCAATTCAAAGCCAATTTCACCTACCCCAAAGGGGTAAAACAGAAGTACGATGCCGGTTCGCAGAGGTCAGATATCTGACTTCTGCCTTCTGTCCAAGGGCCGCAAGCCCAAAAAACAGTCGATTTGTGTATTGAAAAAGTCTGCAAAAAAGTTTGACTTTGGCGGCTGATTAGGGTATAATAGTTCTAATAAAGTTCCGATAGGGCCGGAGGAGGTCATCTGAAGAATCGTTGTTAAAGGTGCCTTTTCCGTTAAGCTCAAGTTTCTTACCAATTAGCTGAAAGTCTCATCTCAATGTGATTTGGAGGTAAGAATATGAAGACGACTCAGTTGATTCTAACTGTTTTTGTTATGGTTTGCGTTTTACTCTTGCAGGCCGGCTGTGAAGAAGAGGCTATGGCACCGCGAGATCTCGGCTCCAACTGGTTCAAGCAGCAGACTCAGGCGGCCATGACCAGGACCCCACGCGCCGCCAAATCGTTATCGTTGTCAAAAATTACATTTGAAAAAGTAACTCACAATTTCGGCGACGTCGGACCGGAAACAAACCACTTCTATGAGTTCAGATTCACGAACACCGGAAACGGTATTCTAAAAATAGGCCAGGTTGATAAAACTTGTGGTTGTACACCTTTTTTATTGAGTAAGACAGAATATGCGCCGGGCGAAAGCGGAACCTTGAAAGTAAGGTATTATGCTGAATCAGAATATGGCGGCACGACGAAACAGTTGTTTGTGCACAGCAACGACAGACGAAACCCGAAGGTTACCCTGACCATGAAGGCCAGAGTTGTAGCGAAGGTCAAGTCTGAGCCAAGTACATTGAGCCTGTCGCTGAAACATCAAAACGCCGGCTGTCCGCAGATCATACTTACCAGCCTTGACAACCAGCCTTTTTCAATACGCTCTTTCAAATCGACGGCCAATTGTATAACTGCCGACTATAATCCTTCGGCGAAAGCGACCAGGTTTGTTCTTCAGCCAAAGGTTGATATGGCCAAACTGGAAAAAACTTTGAACGGGCGTATCGAGATTGGCCTGACTCATCCAGAATGCAAGACCCTTACTATCGACCTTAATGCGCTGCCAAGATTCAGGGTTTCCCCGCGTCCGATTGTCATTCACGGCGCCCAGGCGAAAAAGTCGGTAACAAGGAAAGTTCGAATACAAAACAACTACAACGATGATTTTGAGCTTGAATCAGTATCCTCAAAAAATGGTACCGTAAAGGTTTTGAGTAACACAAAACTCAAAGATGGTTACGAGCTTAACTTGAGTATAACGCCGCCGGCTACTGTAAACCGAACAGGCGTTTTCACGGATGTGGTTTTTGTGAAACTAAAAGGCGGCAGGAGTCTGGAAATCCCCTGTAGCGGTTTCTATTCGGGGCAGGGGGCTATGCCCAGAGCACTATTCCGAGCACCATCTCGAGCATCCACAAGGAACACAAGCACAAGCAAAAAGGATTGTCCGACTTGTGGTCCCAAAAGACTTTACTTTGGCTCGAAGAAGAATAATGGTTCTTAAGCGTGTTCTAATCGCCTTGCAATCGGGCCAATTTCGACCATCAACTGCCCCTCAAGATTTCATTGTCTGAGGACCATTTTCGTCAGACTTCTTGCCTGTTCAAAGGATAGTTGCGCTTTAGATAGTATCTGTTGCGGAAAATAAAAACAGACAATGTCACCCCTGCGAAACCTGTCCTGAGCGCAGTCGAATGGGTCGAAGGAGCAGGGGGCCAGAGCAAAAAAACTGGATTCCCACTGGAGTTTATCCCGCACACAATGCGGGGCGGGAATGACAAATATGGATACATACGCTTCTAACAGGCGTACTGTTTCCGCAACAGGAACTATTGACAGCAGAGAAGTGGTGCGAGATATCGCACCTTACATGACTACCTGTGCTTTCTTTATATCTGCATGATAACTCTGGAGGGACTTGACTTGTCCGGCCTTTTGTTGAAAGGCCGCTATGCCCTTTACGGTTGCAGCGGCGGCGGCTACGGTCGTAATGTAAGGTATTTTGTATTTGATGGCCGCTTTACGAATATAGGAATCATCATGTTTACTCTGCTTGCCGCTCGGTGTATTTACAACAAGCTGTATTTCTTTATTTTTTATACTATCAAGAATATTCGGTCTTCCCTCGTGCATTTTAAGAATACTTTCCGATTCTATTCCATTGGCGGACAGAAACTGATTAGTTCCTTTGGTAGCTTTAATTTTAAAGCCGATATCTTTAAACTGTTTTGCCACCGGCAGTACGGAAGGCTTGTCTTCCTCTGAAATGGTAATCAGGACGGTTCCCTCAGAGGGCAACGGTAATTGTGTTGCCTCCTGGGCTTTATAAAAGGCAAGTCCGAACGAATCGGCCAGGCCAAGGACTTCGCCGGTTGACCGCATTTCAGGACCTAAGAGAGGGTCCACTTCATGGAACATATTAAAGGGGAATACAGCTTCCTTGACGCCGAAATGAGGTATGGACAAACTCTTTAAATCCATATCCGAAATGCGTTTGCCAAGCATAAGCTGGGTGGCAATAGGGACCATTTGAATACCGCAAACCTTAGAAACCAGCGGAACAGTCCTTGAGGCACGCGGATTGGCCTCAAGAATGTAAACAACATCATCGGCTATGGCATACTGGATGTTCATCAGACCAATCACGTTAAACTCAATGGCAATTTTCCGGTTATATTCATAGATTGTTTTGAGATGCTTTTCGGGAATACTAACCGGCGGAAGCACGCAGGCGGAATCACCTGAATGGATGCCCGCAAGCTCAATATGCTCCATAATCGCAGGGACAAAAGCGTCTGTGCCGTCAGCAATGGCATCCGCTTCGACTTCAATGGCGTTCTCCAGAAATTTGTCAATCAAGATTGGTCTTTCGGGAGAGACATCCGTGGCCCTTTCGACATAAAACTTCAGCATCTCTTCATCGTGAATAACCTCCATCGCCCTGCCCCCAAGGACATAGGAAGGCCTGACCATTAACGGGTAGCCAATTTTCTCTGCGATTTTAAGCGCCTCATCCAGGGTGCTTGCCATTCCGGATTCCGGCTGTGGGATACCAAGTTTTCTCATCAACTTGCGAAATCTGTCCCTGTCTTCAGCAAGGTCTATCTTTTCCGGTGAGGTGCCGATGATTTTTACGCCGGCATCTTCCAGCTCTTTCGCGATATTAAGGGGTGTTTGACCGCCGAACTGGACAATAACGCCTTCGGGCTTTTCCTTATTATATATACTTAAGACATCTTCGACGGTGAGCGGCTCAAAATACAGTTTGTCCGAGGTGTCATAGTCCGTGGAAACAGTCTCCGGGTTACAGTTGACCATAATGGTTTCATAACCCTCTTCTCGAAGTGCAAACGCGGCGTGGACACAACAATAGTCAAATTCAATGCCCTGGCCGATACGATTGGGACCGCCGCCGAGCACCATTATCTTGCGTTTATCGCTGACTTCGACTTTATCCGGGGCGTTATAAGTGGAGAAGTAGTAGGCGGCATTTTCCACGCCGCTTACAGGGACGGGTTCCCAGGCCTCAACGACATTAAGGGCGATGCGTCTTTTCCTTATCCGTTCTTCCGGAACATTCAGGAGCTTGGCCAGATATTTATCTGCAAATCCGTCCTTTTTGGCCTGGATTAGAAGGTCGTCGGGCAATTTTTTGCTTTTGTATTTTAAGATTTCTTCCTCAAGCTCCACCAATTCCTTCATCTGCTCGATGAACCAGGCTTTGATATATGTTTTCTCATGGAGCGTATCGATACTGATGCCTTTGCGTAAGGCCTCGTACATAATAAACTGGCGTTCACTTGTGGGTTCTTTTAAGAGCTCCAAAAGCTCATCAGGAGATTTTTTATTAAAATCCTTGGCAAAGCCGAGCCCATAACGGTTAATTTCAAGAGAGCGAATGGCCTTTTGAAAAGCTTCCTTGTAGTTCTTGCCTATGCTCATGGCCTCTCCGACGGCGCGCATTTGCGTGCCCAGCTTGTCTTCGATGCCCTTGAATTTTTCAAATGCCCAGCGGGAAAACTTTACAACCACATAGTCTCCCGAAGGGGTATATTTTTCAAGTGTGCCGTCGCGCCAGTATGGGATCTCATCCATAGTCAAGCCGCCTGCTAACAAGGAGGAAACCATCGCGATAGGGAAACCGGTCGCTTTGGAAGCAAGCGCCGATGAACGTGAAGTTCTCGGGTTAATCTCAATGACCACGACCCGGCCGGTTTTGGGGTCGTGAGCGAACTGAGTGTTGGTTCCCCCGATGACGCCGATTGCTTCGACAATATCATAGGAATGCTTCTGGAGACGCTCCTGAAGCTCAGGGTCTATGGTCAACATAGGAGCGATGCAAAACGAATCGCCCGTATGCACGCCCATGGCATCAACATTCTCTATAAAGCACACTGTGATCATCTGATTCTTCGCATCTCGAACAACCTCAAGCTCCAATTCTTCCCATCCGAGGACAGATTCCTCGACAAGTACCTGCCCGACAAGACTAAAAGAGAGCCCTCTACTGACAACAGTACGGAACTCCTCGATGTTGTAAACCAGGCCGCCGCCGGTTCCGCCCATGGTATAAGCAGGTCGTATAACACAGGGCAGGCCGATATTCTTAAGCGATTTTTCAGCTTCCTCAAGACTATTTGCAATCTCACTTCTCGGCATCTCGATACCTAATTGATTCATTGTATCTTTGAATGCCTGGCGGTCTTCTCCCCGCTCGATGGCATCAATCTTAACACCGATAACTTGGACGCCGTATTTTTTTAGGATACCCTTGCGCGATAATTCCGCAGAAAGGTTAAGGGCTGTTTGTCCACCGAGATTGGGCAGCAGCGCATCCGGTTTCTCTTTTGCAATAATCTGCTCTATGGTTTTGACATTAAGCGGCTCAATATACGTTGCATCAGCCATACCGGGGTCGGTCATGATGGTTGCCGGGTTGGAATTGACAAGCACGATTTCGTAACCCAGTTTTCTAAGGGCCTTGCAGGCTTGTGTGCCGGAATAATCAAATTCACAGGCCTGGCCTATAATAATCGGGCCTGAGCCAATAATCAGTACCTTGTGAATATCATTGCGTTTTGGCATTTTTTGTCCACCTCAAAAGTGTTATTTTTTACCTCAGAACTTAAATACAGACCGGTACTTTCGCCCCTTTACGCAGAGGCTGAAAGATTTTATCAGAGCGGATTTGAACTGTCAACATATTTACTTTTTCTGGTTGTAGATTGTAGATTATCGGCGTACTTTTACTTTGCAGAGAAATCCGGGGCAGTAATATGAGTTTGATAAACAATTTAGCCGCGAACCGACATTATTTTAAAGGCATCCTCACCGCCGTTTATTAAATGAATCAACGGCTGCGGTCTGTCAAGGCCCTCGATGAACTTCGGCCTGGCTGACCAGGGCGTAACGCTCAATACTACCGTCAAATCCATCCAGTGCTGCAGTCGGGCAACCGGCAAATCCCAGGTCATATGGAAGTGGTTGGCTGGGGGATATTGCTTATATTCGAGCATACTTGCGTACTTTGGCACGACAAACGTGTGCGGCCAGGTGGGCGTGGTCAGATTGCACATTGCCTCGCCGAGTTCCTTCGGAACGCTCGTTGTATGGGCTTCGTCCCAAATCATACTGAATAATCCGGTGGGGCTGCTGTAAGTGCATCGAGCTGCGATGCCCTCGATTCCAGGGGGGGTCATAAACGTAACCGAATTGCCGCCGCCGGGGAAATAGCCCTCATCAGCCAGGGGCATTGCGACGCCGTCTATAATCTTCCTGATGGATGTACCGGGTTCGGCGGCCCAGTCGAATGAGGCGCTGCCGGAATTGTCGCCGTCAACCAGACCTTTGTTATACCAGTCTGCTTTTTTATCGAGTGATTTAACGCCGATTTTCTGGGCCAATTCTTTTATTTCCCATGCTTCCCAGACCTTTCTAAAGTCCATAAACAGAGGTGGATTTCCGCCGCTCAGATACGTCATAAACAGCATTGTCAGAAGTCCCTGGACGTCGGCTTCGGTGGCGTAGGGAAGCGGTGCCTTGCGGCCGTTGTGGTCAAAGGTAGAGTTGAAGAAACTCTCCATCACGTCAGCTACGGGAAGAGGAATGCCACGCAGGTCGCTGCCCCATTCCAACTGGCTCATAAATCCGCCGCCAATTGCGTTCAAATCCACCATCAGGTCACGAACGATTAAATACATCGCCAGAGACATATTAAACCGTTCGCTGTCAGCTTCGTCGCGCAGCTCCAGTCGCTTGCCGACGTACCTGTTAATCCATCTTCGCAAGGATTTAAGCTCTTCCTCGCTATAGGCCTTTTTGTTCAGCATATCAGCCAGAAGCTTCATATCCAGGCGCGTGATTTCCAGGCCGAATGTATTCCTGATAGGAATGATGTGGGCCAGGGCCGTTTCCATTCCCATCGAGTCGTGTCCGAAAATTACAACTCTGCGGCCTCGCAAGGCCACAGCGGTAACCGCAGCATAACACCAGTCAATAAGATTTTTAGCTGTCTGTTCGGTCATTTTCGGGTCCATACCGGTATCAGGCCAGGTGCCGACATTTAAGGTAACCATTCGGCCGTACTGGCTTATTGCACCGTTGAGCGCGTGGGCATAGACTACACCAGGCTTGGGACCGCTGTTGCCGCAGGTAATGTTTATGGGTGTATTCGATGGAAACTGCTGCAGTAGTGAAATAGTAGTGAGCTGGGGAAATGCCCAGGTGTCAGGCACACATACTAAAATGTCCACGCCGGCTTTGCGAAACTGCTGAGCTACAATGTCTGCTTGTGTTTCACCATCTATCAGCACTGTAGAATAAACGACCGGCACCGGTGTCTTGTCCGGCAGAACGACAGAGCCGCTTATACAATCGGCAGCCATCTTCGCGATGTTCTGGCAGCGGCTTCGGCTGGACCGGTCAATACGAGGGTCGCTCGTAGCGAAAACACCAATAACGGGAACCTTGGGGGTGGCTTTCCTTATGTTTGGCAAGTGCTTAGCCTGGACTTTCTTTGCCATTTCAAACACTCCTTTCTGGCGGGTAATTGGTAACTCGAATCGACTCCTAAACACTTATATTAAACGTGGAAGTATCTTCCAGCAGTTTTCTCACAAAGTCCAGGAACTGGGCTGCGTATGCGCCGTTTGCAACTTTGTGGTCCACGGAAAGGGTCATATTCATCAGCTTTCGCACCATAATATTTGGTTCTCGCGAAGCGGGGTCCCTTCCGTTGTCCGGCACGCAGGTATCGGTTATCCGGCCAATGCCAAGAATACTGCATTGGCCGGGGACTACAATCGGAATAAAAGAGTCTATCCCAGCAGCACCGAGGTTGCTTACAGTGATACAGCCGCCTTCCAAATCGGTGGGGGCTAATTTATTGCTGCGTGCCCTTTCAACCAGTGCCTGACTGTCACGTGCAATCTGCTTGACGTCCTTTTTGTTCACGTCTTTAAGAATCGGCGCGACCAGACCGTCCGGAACGGATATAGCAAGGCCGATGTGGATGCTTGAAGCCAGCTTGATGGCCTGGCCTTCCAATTGGCCTGTCATAATCGGATATTTCTCCAAACCCGTCGCGACGGCCTTGACAATAAAATCATTATAGGAGATTTTCACATCAGAAGCCTGGTTCAATTTCGTTCGCAAGTCAACCATGTCGGTAACATCTGCCCTCACAGTCAGATAGAAGCATGGTATCTCGCGCTTTGACCTGAGCATTCTCTCTGCGGTTATTTTCTGCAATCTGTTAAGCGGTACCGTCGCACCGAGTTTTACCTCTGCCCCCGCTGCTTCGGCGGGCTTAGCTGGTTTCGAGGCGGCGGCTTGTTTTACATCCTGCTCGGTAATTTTGCCGGCAGGGCCGGTGCCGGTAACTGCTGCCAAATCCACGCCAAGCTCGCTGGCCAGTTTCTTTGCCCGTGGAGAAGCCAATACTCTACCTGTGGGAGCGACCGGCTGCGGCTCGGCCTTCGCCGGCTCAACAGGGGCGGCTTGCTCAACAGGTGCAGCTTCCGGCGGGACAGAAGGTGCGGCGCCCTTTAGTGAATCGATAAAGCTTTGCGGCACTTCTTCGTCCTTATCGCCGAGGACCAAAAGCGGCGCCCCGACGGTGAGTGTTTCATCGACCTCAACGAGAATATGCTTTACAAAACCATCGGCGGGTGATTCCATTTCGAGGGTCGCCTTGTCGGTCTCTATCTCAAAAATCACATCACCTTTTTTGACCTCATCACCAACCTTTATCAAACAATTAACAATGGTTCCTTCTTCCATTGTCTGGCCAAGCTGCGGTAATCTTACTTCTTTTGCCATTTATTCAATCCTCATTTGCTTCGTAGCGTATATCGTATTGTGTAACAAACCCCCTAAATATTATTAACCACTTACGACTTTTTTAACAGCCTCCACGATTTTTTCGACACTTGGGATACTTGCCATTTCCAACGGCTCGCTCATCGGCGGCGGGACGTCGGCAGCGGCCAGATTGACCGGCGCTGCATCAAGATAATCGAAGCCGTGTGAGCCGTCGCTGAATTCGTATTCCATAAACCGGCCGGCTATCTCTCTGCCCGCGCCGCAGGTGCAAAAACCCTCGCTGACGGTGATTAGCCGTCCGGTCTTGCGAACAGATTCGGCTACCGTATCCATATCCATCGGCTTTAACGTCCGTATGTCGATTACCTCGGCGTCGATGCCGTGCTCGGCGGCCAAAACTTCTGCCGCTTCCAGCGACCACATTGCCATTCTGCTGTAACTGACGATGGTTGCATCGTTGCCGGGCTTTTTAATATCCGCCACGCCGAGCGGGATTATGTAATCGCCCTGGGGGACGGCACCGAGCTGGCCGTATGTTGCCTTGTGCTCGATAAAGACCACCGGGTTGTCGCTGCGGATGGCGGCTTTAAGCAGACCCTTTGCGTCATAAGGCGTCGAGGGCATTACCACGTAAAGACCCGGGGTATGCATAAGCCAGGCTTCGAGCGATTCTGAATGGTGGGCGGCGATACATCTTCCGACCCCGCCTTCGGTTCGCAGCACCATCGGGACTTTGGCTTTGCCGCCGAACATATAGCGGTTATAAGCGCCGACGTGAACGAGCTGGTCCATCGCTATCGTAACAAAATCGACGTACATAATTTCAGCCACCGGCCTCATACCCCGAAGGGCCGCACCGACCGCAGCACCAGCGATGGCGGCTTCGGATATTGCGGTATCAATGACTCTGCCTGTACCGAATTCGGCCAACAGGCCGCGAGTCGCCTGATACGCGCCGCCGTAGAGGCCGACATCTTCACCCATGACGATAACGTTTTGGTCGCGTTTCAACTCTTCTGCCTGAGCGGCGGAAACCGCCTGGCCAATTGTCATAACATCCATACCAAACTGAGAGTTAATCTGACCCTTTGCCTGCTCAGTGGCTTCCTTTTTCGTTTTCGCTGTGGATGAAGCAAGGGCGGCCTGGAAGGCGGCGGTCGCTTCGGTAACCCTTGCGCTAAGTGCCCTGTCGGAATCGATAAGCTCGGCGGGGTAAGTTTCCTCGACATACACGTCTTTAGTTAGGTCCGCAATGTTGGGCCAGGGACTGTCCAAGCCGAATTTGGTGGCTGCTTCGATTGTGGCAAAGGCCTTATCTTTTATCAGGTCCAACTGCTCGTCTGTACAGAGCTTCTCATCGAGCAGCTTGTCCCTCAGGACAGTAATGGGGTCGCGCTGGTGCCAGGCCTTTTCCTCGGCCTTGGTTCGATATGCGCGAGGGTCGCTTCGGCTGTGGCCGTACCAGCGATAGGTCTTGGCCTCGATGATTGTCATCTGGTTGTCTTTGCGAGCTCTTTCCACGGCCTTGCGAACGGCAAGAAAGACCGCAACGGCATCCTGGCCGTCCACAATCATAGCGGGTACATTATAAGCGGCAGCCCTTTGGGCGATGTCCTCGATATTGCTGGCCCTGGTGGCACCATCGACTTCACTTCCAGAGAACGGCACGCTCATTCCGTAAAGATTATTTTCGATTATCGCCACGAGCGGCACAGCCAGCGTTGAGGCCATATTCATTGACTCGTGAAAACTGCCGCAGTTGGTCGAGCCATCCCCGAAGAACGAAAGCACAACTTTGCCGGTTTTTTTATACTTCTCCGCCAGAGCCGCCCCGACCGCCGGTGCCTGATTGCCTCCGACGATGCCGGTCGAACCGAGATTATTTTGCTTATCTACTTCAGCGATGTGCATTGAGCCGCCTCTGCCCTTGCAGTAGCCGGTCTCTTTGCCCATCAGCTCAGCCATCATCCGGTTCCAGTGAGTCTGGCGGTCCTGCTCACTGTTGGCATATTTGTTGCCGATGGCGCCGCAGTGGCCGTGGCCTCGGTGGGTTGAGCCAATTACGTCCCCGCGCTGGATAGCAGCGGTGGCCCCGACGGCGATCGCCTCTTCGCCGGCGTAAAGGTGCGAGGCGCCTTTGATAATATTCTGGCCCAAAAGCTCGAAAACCTTCTCCTCAAAAAAGCGAATCTCATAAATGGTCCTGAGCCAGTCGGTAGCATTCTCAAGACTGATAATTCCATCCTTGATAAGGTCTTTAACCTTTGGTTTCGGTTCCTTTCGAGTATCCTCAATGCAAAAATCCATACTGTAAATCTCCTGAAAATCCACTCTTCGGGGGTAAAAACGCCAAAGCTGCTCTGCTAACATCATTAAAAGGCGTTAGTATAGCACATTTAGCCACTAAAAGGCAACTGAAGGCTTCCTATTTTTTGTTGTTTTTTTGCAAATGGGGTTCCAAAAGGGTGATTGGTAATTGGTAACAATTTAATCCTTTACCCTTTACTATTTATCATTTACCATTTACCGTATGAATAACATTAAAAGCATTATTGTGTTATTTTTGAGCATTCTATTAGCCGGCGGGATATGCTATGGCGATGACTGGCCCCAGTTTCGCGGGCCTAACCGCGATGGGAAATCGGCGGAGACCGGATTGCTGAAGAAATGGCCTCAAGCGGGTCCCAAACTGCTGTGGTCGGTCGGAGGACTGGGCATAGGTTTTTCATCCGTGGCCGTAGCCGGGGGATTTGTATATACGACCGGCATGATTGACGGCGAAGGATTTCTGTTCGCATACGATATTGAAGGCAATCCGAAATGGAAAGAATCTTATGGACCGGAATGGACAGGCTCGTACAAGGGGACCCGGACTACGCCAACGGCTGATGGCCAGCGCATCTATGTCTTTAGCGGCACGGGAATAATGGTCTGCTTTAACGCCGGGACGGGTGAGAAGATCTGGCAGGTCGATACTCTGACGAAGTTCGACGGTAAGAACATTCGCTGGGGCATGAGCGGTTCACCCTTAATCGACGGTGACAAAGTCTATTGTACGCCTGGCGGCAAAAAGGGCACAATTGTTGCCCTGGATAAAATGACAGGCCGGACTATCTGGGCCACAACCGGCCTGGATGAGCTATCGGTATACTGCTCGGCGATCCTGATTAAACGCGGGGCTAACCGGCTGCTCGTAAACCTGATTCAAAAGTCGATTGTCTGCATTGACGCCGATACGGGCAAACTCATCTGGCGAGAACCATACGAGACACCTTCTGATACCGGCGGCGTTACGCCGGTCTATAAAGATGGATATCTGTATGTTACCAGCGCTGTCGAGCGCGAGTTCACGAGGGGCGGGGTAATGTTGGAGCTTTCGGCCGACGGGACATCGGTCGCCAAGAAATGGAATGACCAAACTCTCGACAGTGGCCACGGTGGGGTTGTACTTGTTGACGGGTATTTGTACGGCTCGACCTTCGACGGTATTCCAAAAGGCGACTGGATATGCCTCGATTGGGACAGTGGGAAAGTTATGTACGATAACAAGTGGAATGGAAACAAAGGCTCGGTTATCTACGCCGAGGGTATGCTGTACTGCTATGATGAAAACACCGGCGATGTGGCTTTGGTTAAGCCTTCTCCGAAGCGTTTTGAAATAGTCAGCTCTTTTCGGGTAACCGAAGGCACCGGCAAACACTGGGCCCATCCGGCCATATCCGACGGCCGACTTTACATCCGCCACGGCGACGTCCTGATGGCTTATGATATAAAAGGCAAATAGCTCTTAGTCTTTAGTAGTAAGTTTTGAATCAGGATTGGCCGGATGCTAATTTCTTGCGGAAGGCCTCGGATTCCCAGTTGTTGATAAAATCCTCCTGTCGTTTATTCAAAGTGAGAATACCGCCCATTCGATGGGCGTTGGTGCGGATGAAAATCGAGTACAGCACAATGTCCCGCACAGTCGGAGCAATCTTCTCGGTCCCAGCAACAAAAAGCCCGACACCCTTGACCAGAAACGCCGCAGAGGGCTTTCTTCCCCTCTCGATCTGCCGCCTCAGCCGCCTGGCAATATCTTGCGATTCGCTCTGAACTGCTGCCCCCGAAAGCGACTTCCTTCCCTTTTTGAGCTCTACCCACATTGCGGGTCCATTGGCGTAAACCAGCTCGTCCGGTGTCAAAGAGCCTGATAGCATCTTCTTTGCATCTCTTTGACGCAAAAAATCTGCAATAGCATCGTTGTAATAATACCATATCGTCGTGCGTTTTCCGATTGCCTGAAAATATGCCCGTTCAGTGCATAGCTTTACTTCGCTTATTATTTCCTGCTTGATGGATTTTGCACTTCCGGGCTTCGGCTGTTTGAGCTTGCTGTTGCAGCGATTCATCACCCTGCGTACGAGGCGTAAAGCGCCGGCGGCACTTTTTGTTGTAATGAAAAGCCCGTGTTTTTCCAAGAAAAGAATCGCAGGCATTTTGCCGAATTGGCCCTGGTAACTATCCACCAACCCGGCTATCCTTTTAGCAAGCATGTAGCCGGGGTCAGTATAAGGGACCCAAAGGGGTGGAAGACTTTCATCCTTGAATAACTTCTCGAGTTTTGCCTTTCCATGCTTGGCATTCACATAAGCCCCTGCCGCACTTGGATGCAGATGAATCACACACTTATCCAGACAAGCGTGCAAATGGGCTTCCACAGATGGACGGGCAATTGTTTTAACGCTATCATCGCATGCAAGAAGCAGCCGATTCACCACCTCAATTTCTCTTTTTTGGGTATCAAGCTGTGCTATCGACTTATCCCTTACAATTGACAGGGCCGAATCGACCCGCAGCCTTCGCCAGCCTTGTTTTTCATTCATATCCTTCAGGGCCGTGCCGCTGGCCTTGATATACATATATTTGCCGTCTGCGGTTTTTACAGATGTATTACCGCCTCCACCTTGAACGAGCGTAGGGTCACCTCCTGTCCCTCTCGATATTTTTATCAGCTCAGCAAGCGTTTTGTCCATTTGAATCATTCCTTTCGTATCTTCGGCAATACCTTTATTATGTGTTCCGTCCCTTCCCCGTTGATTTCCCGATCCGGGCAACAGGCCTATCTTGGTGTGGCGTCCGGCAAACCGCCATCCACTGGAATTGTAGCGCCGGTGGTAGGTGTCTGGCGCGTGGCAAAAAACAGCACCGCATTGGAAACATGCCGGCCCGTAACACTAACTTTCAGGAGATTCCTGTCTCGGTAATACTCCTGCAACTGGTCTTTATCGAGTCCCCGCGCCTTCATTCGGCTGGGACCTATTTCTTCCCACAAGCCGGATTTGTACTTGCCTTCGGAGAATACCGCATCGGGTGCCACCATGTTTACGCGAACACCGTATTGCGCCAGCTCAAGACTGGCAATACGGCCCAGCTGATGAGCCGCTGCTTTGGTGGCACTGTAAGCGCCAAAGCCGGCGCCGGGACTGGGAACGTTTTTCGTGGATACGATAATAACGTCACCTCCGGTGCCCTGTAGGATAAAGTGGTGGGCGATTTCACGAAGCGTTAAAAAAGTACCTTCCACGTTTACTTTTTCCAGCTTGCGAAAGTCATCGAGTTCTATATCTTTTAAATATGAAACCAGCGGGATGCCGGCATTAACAACCACAATATCAATTCCGCCCCAGGTTAGAATGACACTTTCAAAACCACGGACGACAGACTTTTCATTAGTAACATCGATTGGAACTCCGATCACTCGTTCAGGCGCCGATTTCTTTAAGTCGGCCGCGAAGTCATCAAGTTTCTCGCCCGGAAGGTCGGTGGCAACCAGATGGCAGCCCTTTTCCAACAGCCCACAGCAAATGCCGTAACCGATGGCTCCTGCTGCACCGGTTATCAGCGCAACCTTATTGCGAAGAGGCGTATCATCTGTCCGAGCCTCGTGTGATTCTTTATCATCCTTTTGCTCAACATAAAGTATCCCTATGTTACGAAAACAAATGATTTCGGGCTTAGAGCTACACTGCTCCGAATAATCTGAAATGGCCTGGTTTAATTGTTTGCGGAGCTCTTCTGCCGGGTCACTTACATCCACAGCATCCGGAAAAAGCGGGAGCCCGCGACCTTTGGTCAAAGGTGCCGGATAACGCTGAGCTTCGGCATTTTTCGCAGAACCGGCGAAATCAACAGCTTCTTTACCAGTCAGAGATTTCAAGATAACGGGCTCATAGGGTATGTCCTGGTTACCTGTCGGCTCCCCCAGAAGCCCGCGGACAATCGGTGCTATTCGAGCTAATCGGCTCGAAGAGCGTTGGTCTGACGCGTTATTACTCATCGTTTTCCCAAGGGTTCCCTTCGTAACTTCTGCTATATGTAATTTGCGCTAAGATATTTTTGCAGCATCCTTTACGGCATTTATCATAAATTTAGCGTTTTTTAGAGGTGTTTTTCCATCGAACACTGCGCTTCCTGTTACAATAATATCCACATCCATCCGAGCCACGTTCACTATGTTATTGCGAGTGATTCCGCCATCAACACCAACAAGAACGTCTTTTTTTGCATCGCCAATCATTTGTCTCAGTCGGCTAAGCCGGTCTTGAGTTGAAGGGATAAACTTCTGTCCCCTCCAGCCCGGATTAACGGCCAGAAGAAAGACCATTTCCAGCTCATCAATAAGCGGTGTGATAACTTCAAGCGGTGTGCCGGGGTTCAGGGCGATGCCACGGAGAATACCTCTGTTGGAGTCGTTGGCGTTGGTCATTTCTCCCAGCTTTTGTAAAACGCGATGTATGTGCCGGCAGGACTCAACGTGGACTGTAATCATATCAGCACCGGCGGCGACGTAGCTTTCAAGCTTATTGAGAGGGTCTTCTATCAAGAGGTGTATGTCTTTCAGCAATGGCGTTTTCATTGCCTTTATAAAACCGGGCCCGACCGTCATCATCGGGCAGAAACATCCGTCCATAACATCAACGTGCAGCAGTTTGACGCCTGCGTTCTCCATGAGTTTTAACTCTGAGCCGAGTGACATTAAATCGGCAGTGAGCACCCCTACACTTATAAGCGGGGATGCTTTACGAATCTGCTCTAAGAGAGGTTTACCCGGCATTTTCAATCACAAATCTTCTGCTTAAGAGTGTGTTTTCTTCATTCCAAAAGTTGCCCAAACCTTGATTTCGTCCACTCAAGGACCTCTTGTGCCGCCTCCCGTGCTTCAGCAGCGTTGTCAATCGTCAAGGTTAATTCATCTCCAGGATAGCGAACTTCTACAGCGTAAGGATTAAGCAAAGCAAGCGCCTCTCGCAACGATTCGGCAAGCCCGTCATATTCAACAACCTTGTCTAAGATAACAAACAAGTTATGTGTTATCGGATATTCGCAGCCGTGCGCGACAAGGAAACCCTTGAGTAGTTTTTCGGCGACCTGCTGGCAGTGAAAGCAGACCGTGTCATAAGGCACTTTATCAGCGGCAAGATTATTGTCGGCATCTAATAGATCACTTTTTGCCTTATCGAACCATCGCTTAGCATATTCAAGCTTTTTATCCATACAGCTTTTTCCCCTCCCGTAGTACGGTGGAGATGAATGAAAGCTCGAATTCACTCTCTTTTTGAACTTCCTTGGGAGTATAAACCAGAATGTCCATCGGAAAAGGATACGGCTTGAACATAAGGTGCAGCTGGCGGCTTCTTTTGTGTCTCGGCAAATCACTTTCGGCAATCACCAAAAGGTCAACATCGCTATGCTTTCCGGGTTGTTTTCGAGCGTATGAGCCGAAAAGAATCACTGCCTTGGCATTGATTTGCATTCCAATTTTTTTGGCAACATTTTCAATTTCATTGAAACTTACCATAGCTTGATGATAATTGTCCTTATCTGTTATTGCAACAATTTTTCTGTACTGTTATGTACAATAAAAAAACCCTGAAGAATAAATAAGATTCATGTTTATATTTAATCCGTGTTAATCTGTGAAATCTGTGGTTAATCTTTTTCGTTCTTGAGGGTTTCGTACAGCTCGAGGGCCTCGGCCGGCTTCATATCTTCATGAACAACCTTGCGAATCGCCTGCATCATCGCCTTGGGCGCATCAGACTGAAAAATATTGCGTCCCATGTCCACGCCCGATGCACCTTCCTGCACCGCCTTGTATGCCATTGTCAGGGCGTCGAGTACGGGGATTTTCTTTCCGCCGGCCATTACAATCGGAACCGGACAGGAAGCCGTTATCGTGTTAAATCCTTCCGGGACATAATACGTCTTGATAATCTGAGCACCAAGCTCGGCACAGATGCGGCAGGCTAAGCGGAAGTATCTTACATCCCGGACCATATCTTTTCCCACCGCCGTCACCGCCATAGTCGGAATACCGTAACGCAGTCCCATATCCACCAGCCGCGTCATATTATGCACCGAGCGGGTCTCGAACTCGCCGCCAATAAATACCTGCAGAGTAATCGCCGCGACGTTCATTCGAATCGCGTCCTCGATGTCAACGGCCAATTCTTCGTTCGAGAGCTCCTTGAGTATGCTCGGCCCACCGCTGCACCGCATCACGATTGGTTTGGTCAGCGAAGGTGGTACCGTGGTTCGCAGAATTCCACGGGTCAGCATTATAGCGTCGGCGTAGTACATTAATGGTACGATGGTAAGATCAATTCGCTCAAGCCCGGTGGTCGGTCCCTGAAAGTAGCCGTGGTCAATCGCAAACATTACGGTTCGGCCCGTATCAGGATTAAATATTCTTGAGAGCCGATTCTTCATTCCCCAGTCAAGAGAGCTTGCTCCTTTGAGGAAAAAGCCCTCGGTCTTCATGGGAACATCTTCGTAGAACTTTTTTGCTCCTTTTGCGGAGTCGATTTCAGGCATAATTCTTTCCTTTCTTTCAATCTGCTTTGTTTCTTTTGACAGCCCATATAGTTCCGGTTACAAAGTAAATTAAGGTTGGCCAGATAAG
>SDBU01004357.1_pt1 | contig 17382 bp, 14 predicted proteins | sample 2277071 | NCBI WGS metagenome assembly SDBU01 (sample SAMN10397929, study PRJNA504765) | marine sediment metagenome | isolation source: marine sediment core GS08_GC12, 126 cmbsf | place: Arctic Ocean: Gakkel Ridge, Loki's castle | collected 2008 | reverse complement strand
TAAAGGGATTACAGGAATGGAATCCTCACACGTCATAGTCGAATACCCAAAAATCCCCCCAATATCGCAAAAACAGCTGTTTTTAGATATTGGGGTGAAATCGAAAGAGGAAGCCGAGGCACTGGGAATTCGACCAGGACTTCCGATCACCCCTGATGTTGCATTTGAGGTGATGAACAATACCGAGCGATATTGTGCGAAAGCATTTGATGATCGTTTGGCTCTTGCTGCAATCATAACAGCTCTTAAAAATGTTTCAGGAGAGGAACTCCCCTGTGAGGTCGTTTTTGCAGCCACTGTCCAAGAAGAGTTTTGGATGGTGGGATCTCAAGCAGTTTTTGCTAGCACCCATCCCGAAGTTGTCGTGAATGTAGAAGTTGGGATCGCACGAGACTTCCCTGTCATCTTTCCCAATCACCTTTCTCATCAACCATGTCTTGGAAAAGGACCATCGATTTTTGTATATGATAGCTCGATGCTTCCAAGCAACGGACTTGTAGAATATTTCGTAAGGTTAGCGCAACATAACTATATCCCTTTCCAATATGAAGGGGAAGGTATCAATTTCAGTCAAGATGGCTGCAGACTGCAAGGATCTGGCTGTGGAACGCATGTCATCAATCTGGGGATCCCCACGCGATATATTCATGCCCCTTATGGTATTGCCGATCGATTTGACTTCGATAAAATGGTCGAGCTTTTGGTGTGCTTCTTACAAAGCTTTGATGACGATGCTTTGAAACGCCTTGCGCCATAAACCAAACCATCTTAAATGAGAATCAAAGCAAAGACGAAGGCAAAGAGCGAAAACGACTCGATGATCCCAAGGGTCGCAAAGCACTTCCCTAAGATAGCAGGCTGTTTAGCAGAAGCTTGTATCCTGATATGCATACAGATGTCATTCCTGGAAAGCAACTTATATTCCAAATAGTAATTTTTTTGCTTGATATTTAATGATATGATCATCAAAAATCAAGGTAAAGGGACGAATGATGGATAATAAACACCGCTATATTCCTCGCAAGCTCGGCAATAGGATAAGGAAATTATTTGAAAATTTCGCTTGCCTGGTCATAACTGGTGCTAGACAAGTGGGAAAAACGACTCTGTTGCAACACCTATATCCTAAATTGAACTGCGTGGTTTTTGACCCTGTTCAGGATATCCAAAATGCCAGGGCCGATCCAGAATTGTTTCTAAATAATAATCCGCCACCCCTGATCTTAGATGAAATCCAATACGCTCCAGAGCTAGTACCTGTGCTCAAAAGACGACTGGATAAAGCAAAAGCCCCTGGACAGTATATCCTAACCGGCTCTCAACAATGGGGAGTGTTGAATCAAGTATCAGAAAGCTTGGCTGGACGAGCGATATTGTGTCATTTGGAAGGATTTTCCCTGACTGAGGTGGCTACCCCTCAGCCATCAACACTATGGCTTGAACGATGGCTCATGGACCCTGATTCTTTCTTCGCAAGGCGCCCTTCCCGTCTCGATCTACCACGAACGTTATATGAGCAGCTCTGGAGAGGTTTTTTACCCGAAGCACAATTTGTCGATTTAGAATTTATCCCAGATTTTCATTTTTCCTATCAAAGCACTTATATAGAAAAGGATATTCGTCTACTCGCTGATCTTGCCGAACTTCAACAATTCAGTAGATTTGTGAAGCTTGTGGCAGCTTTAACGGCTCAGGAAATAAATTACAGCCAACTAGGGAGAGAAATTGGAGTGACGCCACAGACATCAAAGCGTTGGCTTAACCTCCTAATGCAAACCTTTGAATGGTTTGAGATTCCCGCTTTTTCAAAAAATTCCACAAAGAAAGTTAGCTTAAAACCCAAAGGATACTTTGCAGACACAGGGCAAGTGTGTTTCTCTCAGATGATTTCAACAGCAAAGGCTATTAGCTCACATCCTCTATGGGGGGCTCTTTTTGAGAATGCTGTTGTGGGGGAAATTCGCAAACAATGTTCCATTATGTCAACTCCGCCAAGAATGTATCATTGGAGGGTACACAGTGGTGCAGAATGCGATTTAATCCTGGAAAGAGATGGCAAATTTTATCCCATAGAAATCAAAGCCAAGACAAGGCCCACGTTTTCTGACGCAAAAGGGATTCGGGCTTTTCGTGCACACCATCCTCAATTACAAATTCAGAATGGGCTGGTCATTGCGCCTGCAGAGGAATATTATGCACTATCTGACAAAGATTATGTTCTCCCGTGGGACGTTGATTGAATTTTTTCCTGGGAGAACATCACAGTCTCACGGGTCTAAATGAGGATCAGCGCAAAGACGAAGGCAAAGAGAGCGAATGACTCGATGATCCCAAGGGTCGCAAAGCACTTTCCAAGTATCGCTGGCTGTTTTGCTGAGGCTTGTATCCCGGAAGCTGCACACATTCCTTGGTAAGCAGAAGAAACAAGTAGCGCTAAGCCGACAAAGAGTCCAATTCCTACACCTGTGAGTGGGGAAAGGCTTCCGCCATCAAGATTGTTTTTCATGAGGATCATCAAGACAAATCCATAAATGGATTGGGAGGCGGGCATCACCGCCATTCCAATGAATTGTCCGTGGTTTTCTTCGACACGACTCATGACGGCATGAGAAGCCATTGAGGCTATTCCACATCCGATCGCGCTTCCAATACATCCGAGCGAGAGAGCCAAGGCTGGGCCGATCATTGCAAAGTCCATAAATATTTACTCCTGTTTCATTCTAAGTTTTCGCAAAGGGTTAAAGCTTTTTCCTTCCCCATCAAAGCTATAGTGGTACCATTCGATGAAATTGAGACGTAGGCCATGGATGACACCACTCATTGTTCCAAGGAGGAGATTGATGCAATGCCCTCCTAAAATCACCACAGATCCAAGCACAAGGCCGATTTTGATCCCGATTTCATTAAAGGTTCGGGCCATGATCGTGCTGGCAAGGGCAAGGGCATAAAGACGCAAGTATGAGAGGATATCGGCAAAAACTTGCACGATTTCAGTAATTTCCTTGATCCCTCGCAATTTTCGTTGGATGAGGGCAAGGACGACCGCCGCTCCAATCCCTCCATACATCAGTTGCAGTCCAATGGATGCGGAAATATCTTTTGGGATCCCCCCAAGAAATTCCACAAGGGATGTTGCTTTGAGAGTATCGGGGAAGTAGAGATAGCCTCCGATCGCAAAAGCCACCCAGCCTATATTGGCCCACTTTCTCTTGAGGTAGCGCAGCAGCGATAGGGAGATGTGGATGACGCCAACGAGAAGTGTAAACTCGAGCAAGATATTGTTCGAATACTCGCTTTGCATTTCATAGCTTTTGATGCCATCTTTGACGACATAGGCTTTTGCAAGGATTTCTTTGCCTGTTTTCGCTCCCGAAATTTGGGGATATTTTTGGAGCCAATCATGGTACACTGCATCTTTTTTCTTGTAGTGGTGCTCGGCTTTGATCTCTGCAATCGTATTGATCACGGAAAAATTGGAGAGGGGGTTTTGCGGTGCAAGTCCAATGCCAAAAAAGGAAGTCGTGAGTGTTCCCCAAATGATACAGCTGGTAGAAAGGATGAAGAGGAGTTTCAGAAATCTCTTTCCTTGGACTTTGAGTTTTGGAAATTTGAATTTAATAAAGAAGGCAAGGCCTAAGTAAAGAAGTCCATATCCTGCATCGGCGACAATCATCGCAAAGAAGAGAATAAACGCCCACAAAACCCAGCCAGAGGGATCTTTATCGGTGGAAGCAGGGACGTCGTAGATGCGGACGAGGTCTTCGCCGATCTGGTTGGTCTTTTTGTTTTCCATACAGGTGGGGATTTTGTCGTCTTTTTCAACTGAAATCGGCTCTGCGGTAATGGCACGATCGCCAATCAGGGCAGGAAGTTTGTCGATTTGATTTTCGGGCACCCAACCTTCAATGAAAAAGAGGGAACCTTCGATGAGAAAAGAAACTTCACTTTGGGTTTTTTCTAAGGTGTGGATATCAAGCTGTCCCAAAAGGCTATCCCGTAAAAAATCAATGTGTCCAGCAAATCCTTTCAGCTCGGCTTCTACTTGCTGGAGAGTCTCATCGACAAAGGCAAGGTGGTTGTTTAACTCTCCTACGGTCCGATCAAAATGCATCTCGATCATTCCGGGAAAGGTTTTGGGCTTTTCATGGATTCCAATGAAATAGTCGAGGTCATAATCAGTGCCGATATAAAGAAGTGAAGCAGCCTCTTCGATCTCATGGGTTTTTGTGGTTTTGACGCAGTAGAATTGGATCTTTTTATGGGTCTGCTCTTCAATGAATGCGATGTCGTCGAAGGAAAATTGTCCAAAAGGGCGCACACGGGCAATTTCGGCTTCAAGAAAACGTTTTTCTTCGCTGAGTTTTTCAATTTCATGGGTGAGATCGTGCACTTGTGTAGCGATCTCATCGGCAAAGGCAAGATCTCCACCACCCAGGTAAGGTTCTTTGAGAGCTAGCTTCCGCAAGATTTTGATCGCCTTGACGAGTTTCCTCACATCTTCCGGCACTTCTTTTCTTCTCTTGCGATCCGTAATGAACTCAATGAAACCTTCTTCTTGCGCCCGGATGAAAAAAGTCGCTATCGCTTCTTTTGCGCCAATGAAAAGATATTTTCGCAGATTGATGATCATCTCTTTTCCTTTCTCTGGAGGATTTTTCTCTTCGAAGCCTTTGCTTGAGAAACAGCAGCTAGTTGCTGGTCTCCAAGGAAGATTTTGATTTTTTTGATGTTCTCGCATGTCCTGGGGATCATGATCTTTTCAAAGAGGTTGACACGGATGGACACTTCTCGCAATTCTTTTTCAAGAAGGACTTTTTTTTCTTTCTGAATCGAGATTTGCTCGCGGTTTGTGATGAGCAGTTGCATCCCATGAATGCCACTCTCGAGCCAAAAGGAAGTGTCAAAGAGAAAATAGGAGGGTTTTTCAAAAGAGATCTTTTCAAAAATCGGGATTTCTACCCCAGCGATATTCTCATACTTCTTGTGTACTTGGACGATTTCACAAGATCGGAATAGGTTTTCGGCATCTGGACTTGTGAGGAGTTTTTGGAAGCTCTGCACTCTGCTTACATAATTGTTCATTTGGACGATGAGCTTCTCCAGATCTCCTATGACTCCATTCACCTCTAGTTGAAGCAGGTTTTTTTTGAGTTGCAGGGTGGGAAGGTAACGCTCCAGCTGCGCAAGGCGGATTTGCTGCTGACGAAGTTCTGTTTTGGTGTATTTGATCGCTGCCATGCTACCTTGGCCAATATTTTTCGAGCAGGGACTCTTTGATCCCCACTTCATTTTTCTCAAAACATTCGGAGAGTGTCTTCCATCCGAGGTCTAAAGCCTCTTCAAGGGTAAGATTCACTTCGAGATTCATCATCCGCTGTTCAAAGAGAATCGAGAAATTGAGCAATTTTTCATCCCAGCGCGACAGTTTAAAGCCCATGCTCTCTCTTTCTCTCGCCTTTTTCGAATCGGCATAGAGGCGGATTTGAGTATTGGCCAAATCGCCATGGTCATCACGGGTTACTTTTCCAATCACATTTTGCTTAAGCCTAGAAAGGGAGCCAAAGGGATCGATCCGTCCGGCGTGGAGATAAAATTGTCCCTCGGTGATGTATCCGGTATTGTCGGGGATAGGATGGGTCACATCGCCACCAGGCATTGTGGTGACAGAGATGATGGTGATGGAACCACTTCCATCGATTTCGACAGCTTTTTCATAGCGCGCAGCTAGATCAGAGTAGAGGGATCCAGGATAGCCCCGATTGGAAGGGACTTGGTCCATCGTGATCATGATCTCTTTAATTGAATCGGCAAAAGCGGTCATGTCGGTCAAGAGGACGAGAACGTTTTTGCCTTCTGTGGCAAATTTTTCGGCGCAGGCAAGTGCCATGTCGGGCACTAAGAGACATTCTACGGCAGGATCAGTTGCTTTATGGATGAACATGACGGTTTTTTCCATCGAACCAGCATTCTCGGCATTGTCGATGAAGGCCTGGTAGTCATCAAAACGAAGTCCCATGCCTCCAATGATGACGATATCGGCGTCGGTTTGGTTGGCGATCCTCATCAGGAGAGGATTATAGGGTTCTCCAGCAATCGAAAAGATGGGGATTTTTTGTGATTTTACGAGACAGTTGAACACATCGATCATCGGAATATTGGTCCGTACCTGTTGGTGAGGAATGACTCGGCGGACCGGATTGAAGGAAGGAGATCCAATTTCAATTTCTTCGCCTTGAACTTTAGGACCATTGTCGATGGGCTCACCAGCTCCATTTAGGCGTCTGCCAAGAAGAGACTGCGAGCAAACGACTTGCATTTGTTTCCCAAGAAAAGTCACACGGTCATTGGTGAAGATCCCCCGAGTGTTTTGAAAACACTGAAGGGTGACCAATTCTTTATCGAAGCTGAGAACTGAGGCGTGGGTAGACTCTCCATTACTTTTATTGATGCGCGCAATTTCTCCCAGACTCACATCTTTCGCAAGGACGGTGAGCAAATTGCCTCTCATATCGACGATCCGATCGTAAGTTTTTTTCATTTTTCCGCTTGTTTGTTGATTTTTTGTTCAATTTTGCTATAGGCCTGATGATACTGCTCAGACTCAAAAGGCATAAAATTCATATTTTTGATCTCATTTTGTAAGGCAAGGAAGAAAGAGCGGGCCTTATCGTGGTCTTCAAAGGCAAAATCATTTTCAAAAATCTTTCCGATCAATTCGAAAAGAGGAACTTGCCGTTTCAAAGGACAATAGCAATCTTCTTCGTCAAAAGCATTTTGTTGCAGGTAGGCAAAGTCATAAAGCTCGGCCATCAGGAAGATCACCATGTCGTGGATCGAGATCCCCTCTTCGCCGACCACTTCCATCCGCTTGCCGATATCATCGCCTTCACGCAAAATCTTTTCTCCTAAGCGTACCAAGCGCCCCCAGCCTTTCAATTTCTTTTCAAGTTGGGCGCCAACTCTTTCCGTGTACTTACTCCAAGAAATGAGCGGATCAATCGAAGGAAAGCGACGGGCATCCGAACGGCTCCTGGAAAGACCATGAAAAGCACCCACAACAGCAAGGGTCGACTGGGTGACTGGTTCTTCAAAGTTTCCACCTGCTGGCGAAACGGTTCCCCCAATGGTGAGAGAACCCGTTTTTCCATTTGGCAATTTGACCACTCCGGAGCGCTCATAAAATGCGGCAATCCGTGAGGAAAGATAGGCGGGAAAAGCTTCTTCGCCTGGAATTTCTTCTAGACGTCCCGACATCTCACGCAAGGCTTGAGCCCACCTCGAAGTGGAGTCTGCGAGAAGAAGGACATCGAGACCCATCTGTCGATAGTATTCGGCAATTGTCGCTCCCATGTAAATGGAAGCTTCTCGAGAAGAAACGGGCATCGATGAGGTATTGCAAATGATGACCGTCCGGTTCATCAGAGGTTCGTTGGTATGAGGATCATCTAAATGGGGAAAAGTGCGAAGCACTTCAACCACTTCCCCTGCCCTTTCTCCACAGGCACACACAATAACGATATCGACAGAAGAATACTTGGAGAGGTGGTGCTGCAAAACGGTTTTGCCAGCGCCAAAAGGCCCTGGTACGCAAAAAGAGCCCCCTTTCACAACGGGGAACTGAGTATCTAGAATGCGCAGCCCCGTATCCATCATCTCTTTCACACGCACCTTCTCCCCAGCGAAAAGGGCATTTTTCACAGGCCATTTTTGGACCATTGTGAAAGAGATTTCATTGCCATTTTTGTCTTCGGCCTTTGCTACAACCGTATCGATGGGATAGGAACCGGCTTTCACCACCCAGGTGATTTTGTATTTTCCCATATGGGTAAATGGAACCATGATCGAGTGGTGGAACCGCCCTTCCAAGGTATAGCCGAGCTCTTCGCCACGACGCAAAACATCGCCCACTTGGCAAGTGGGATGGTAGTCCCAATGTTTCTTGTAATCGAGTGCTGGCAAATAGGTGCCACGTGTAAGAAAGAGACCGCTTGCATTGGCGACATGCTCGAGTGGGTTTTGCAATCCATCAAAAATCGAAGTGAGAAGGCCGGGCCCCAGTTCTGCATCCAAAAGGAAATTCGAAAATTCCACATAGGTTCCAAGCTTGACTCCTCGAGTATCTTCAAACACTTGCAGCTTGGCTTCCGTACCAATGATCTCAATCACCTCAGCCTTGAGAGAAATCCCTTCCAAATCAATCATGGCAATCTCACCCTGACAGATATTCCCTTCAAAAGCAACATGAAGGAGATTTCCAAAGGCTTTGACGATTTTTCCAGTAGCACGTGTCTTCATTAATTCTTATGTTCCTGTTTTAAACTTGTGGACAAATTCTTCTCCCTTTTCCTCATCGAGTTCATTCCATTTCTCTATCAGCATCAGCCTAGCCACATACCCGAGAATCCAATCGATGGAAAAAAGAGGATATCCGGTCATCTCTTCGATGTGGTTGAAGGCATAACTGATGACAGTTTTGTATTGCTCCCATGGATCGTCGCCACATGCGAGGATATTTTGCTTGAGATCTTGGTACTCCATGGGAGGTTCATATTCTTCCATGTCTTTCTGCGCGAGAATATGGGCAACAAAGGGATCGGTAAAGTCTTCAAATTGGAGTTCTTGGAGAATATCTCGTTTCATTTTTTTTGCACGAAGGGCCGCTAGAACCAAGCGAACTTCACGTTGAAAAATCAAAAGATCTTTCAAAAAGCCCTTTTGCCTTTCGATCTCTTCCGCATAGTAACGGGAGAGAAGGCCAAAAAAATGACGCACTTTTTCCTTATTGTCCTCAAACTTTCCCAAAAATTCGAAAACATACTCGGGAAGATCGGCCTGCACAAGAAGGGCCTCATCGAGCTCTTTTTCACTCAAGTTCCCACGCGAATCAATCGGCTCATCAGAATACAGCGCACGGAGATTTTCCAAATCGACGAGAAGACGCAAAACCGAGACCATCTTGAGATCTCCTTTATTCAAGTTAAGATTGAGCAAGTTGATCAATTGCCCAAAAGTGATCTCTGGGGTTTCTCCGAGCACAAGGGAGGGTAAGGAAGGGGCAACAAAATAGTAGTTATTCATTCTTTCATTCTTTTTCAGCAAAAAAGTACTGATGAAAATCCGTGCGAATATAACGAGTCATCAGCTCAAGGAGGGCGCTATCCGAAATGTCGATCGTCACATTTTCTTTATGGAGTTTGACTTCAATTCCTCCCTTTTTCGGGCCCACAATCACACTTTTTTCTTTCAGACGCTCTAAAACCTCTTTTCCCAAAAGTTCATTAACCTCCCGCGGCTCTACAACACCCGGGATGATTGCGCTGAGATCGGTTTCGAGCCCTTCATCTTTTACTGCCTCAACCACAGCAGAAATCATATTCGCCAAAACTTGAGGTGAGACAGTGGATTTAGCAATCAACCCTGCGAGATTTTGATTCAGAAGACGCTCTTCGATTTCCTGCTTGAGCCATTCGATCGACTGGCGTGCCCCCTGATTGAGAGAAGCCTTGAAGATTTGTTGCTCCTTCTCAATTTCCTTCTCCGCATCAGCAATTATTTTAGCTGCTTTTTCTTTGGCTTCAGCTAAGATTTGCTGCCCTTTTTTATGCGCATCGTCGAGAATGCACCTCGCCTCTTCGATCGCTGGCTCTAAAGTTTCTTTGCGAAGAACCTCGCAGATCTGCTTGACTTTATCTCTTCCTGTATCAACAGTTTGTTCCATAGATCGCCCACATGTAAATTCCGGTCTATTTATGAAGGAAAGAGAGATATTTTTCAAGGCTAATAATTCAACTTGCCCCCTATCGATTTTTGGAGCGTTAACGAACGGAGAAGCTGCAAGATTTGTGAGGAAGGGAAGGCGTCCGTACACCTTTCCGACGATCAAAACGCAGCAGATTCTTCGTGCAGGTAGCTCCAGAAAGGGATAGGGGACAAGTTGAATTAATATTTTGATCCTTGCCAACAATCAAACTGGTTTTGCAAAATCTGCGGCTTAAACCCCAAAAGCCTCTTATTTCTGGGCGATTTAAAATAATTACTTTGCAAGAAACCCCAAAATCAACGATAGAAAAGATATGAAGCGAATCATTCGAATTCTTCTCCCGATCCTCATGTTGACCTCCACCGTACGTGGGGACCACAGCGAATGCTTAGAAGCTGCCGTCGATGAAATGAACGAGCTCCACCGGACAGGGCATGGTTGCGAAGATGGGATCTTCAATGCCGTCAGCTCCTCGATGCTCGGCTGGGGAGTCGGTCTTTTCGTTGGGATTGCTCTCTTAACAGGACTGATTCACAATTCCCACCAAGAGTCGAAATCCACCACTTCCACTAATTCATCTAAATAGTATACTTTGAGTATGCTCACAATTTTTTTGGCATTGCATTGCCTCTTTACCCCTCCAGATGGCTTTGAAATTGCCGATCCTAAAACCCCTGCAAAAAGAGCCATCGTTGGATTTGTCGACAAAAGCAAATCGGGGTTTTGCCCTTCGCTGAACCTCACTCATGAAACAGTGAACATCCCCATGAAGGAATATCTGGCAATTGTGCAAAAGAATTGCCAGGCCAAAAAGCAAAAGTGGCGGCAGCTTGGAACCATCAAAACACAAAGTGGCAACGCTCACCTCGTCGAAATTGAGACCCCTACCCAGTTTGGGCCAGTCCGCCTACTGCAAGCCATTTTGCAAAAGGAAGACGATATCTTCATTTTGACCGCTGGGACCCTAAAAAAAGACTTTGGCAAACATGCGTCCAAAATCGAAAGATCGTTTCGATCGATGTCGATCTGCGAAGATCTTTTTGCTTTGGCAGAAAAGGATGCAAAGCCCCTAAGGGAGGCTTGGCAAAAAAAGAAAAACGGGATAGAATCCACTTCTTTTGAAGAGAAGGTTCTCGAGCTAAAACGGCTCGGACTTGTCTGGCAACTTTACATGGGCGCTTTATGAAAAAAATAATATCTATTCTAACTCTCTGCAGTTTTTTAACGGTCAACTGTCTTTCTGCTCACGAAGAAATCTATTACACGGATGAAGATGATGAACTCTTCAATCGCGGGAAATTTGTCGGGGAAGAAAACCAAGATTGGCTCAAAGCAATAAGACGTGAGCGCAACAAAAATTGGGCCATTGCCCTTGGAACAACAGCCGTTGGGATTGCGACCCTCTTCCTCGTCGGGCAGCATCACAGTAAAAATAAGGAGCATCATGACGGCCACAACCCGCCACCACAAGGCCCATCCAAAAAAATCAATGATTTTAGTGCTCCTACTCACACTCCTAACGACGAGCTGCCAGCGCCATAGCCAGTGGCAATATCACCACATCAATGAAAAAACTGCGAATGCCACGCGTGTTCTCTATCGCTCAACAGATCCCGTTCAAGGGATCGATGTGGAAATGATCGAGGCCGATGGCCAGCTTGCGACCTATCTGCAAGTCCATTCTCAGCCTCTCTTACCTTCTCATGAAGACCCGCAAAAAACAGAGGTAAAAATCTATACAACCCATGGGGAGAAAACCTTTTTGGCGCATTATCACCTCGGCGAGCAAAGAGTCCGCCTCTCTGAAGTTTTGCAAGCCGAATTGATTTCCGTTTTAAAAGAGGGCAATCCCGTCACACTCGAACTCGTTGGATATCGTGAAACCATCGATCCGAGCCATTTTCAAAAGGTTTTTCAGCGCTCGAATCAGAAAGCTCCTTCCGCTTTTAACCGAATCCGGTTATATTGAATTCTATATGGAGGTGTTATGGGCAAATTAGAAGAGCTACAAAAACTCACAACCATCGTCGCCGACACCGGTGAAATCGAAGAGATTAAGAAGTTTACACCAACCGACGCTACCACCAACCCCTCACTCATTTTCAAAGCCTCTTCATTGCCCGAGTACCAATTCCTGATCAAAGACGCGATTGAATATAGCCGCAAAGGGAAAAGCATAGAGGAAAAACTGAAACTTGCTCTCGACAAGGTCTTCGTCAACTTCGGGCTAGAAATCCTCAAAATCGTTCCAGGCCGAGTCTCAACCGAGGTTGATGCCCGTCTCTCCTTTGATGTTTCGGGCAGCATTGAAAAAGCTCACACCCTCATCGGTCTCTATGAATCTGCCGGGATTGGCCGTGAGAGAATCCTGATTAAACTCGCCTCTACTTGGGAAGGAATTCAAGCAGCAGAGGTTCTAGAAAAAGAAGGGATCCACTGCAACATGACCCTCATGTTTTCGATGCCCCAAGCAATTGGGTGTGCTGATGCAGGGGCCACTCTCATCTGCCCTTTCGTTGGCAGAATCTTCGATTAGTTCAAAAAGGCAGAAGGGAAAGAGTCATATCCTTCCCATGAGGATCCCGGTGTTCTTTCCGTCACGGAAATTTTCAACTACTACAAGAAAATGGGGATCAATACCCAGATCATGGGCGCTTCCTTTCGCAATACCGGCCAAATCCTCGAGCTAGCCGGCTGCGATCTTCTCACGATTGCCCCTCCCCTTCTCAAAGAACTCGAAACCACAGAAGGAGCAGTTCCTCGCAAACTCGATCCCGAAAAAGCCAAAGCAATGGATATCAAGCCCATTAAAATTGATGAGAAAACGTTCCGCTGGATGCTCTGCGACAATGCAATGGCGACCGAGAAACTCTATGAAGGGATCCGCAATTTTGCCAAAGACATCGTCAAGCTTGAAAAACACCTTGAGCAAATGATGTAAGGCTTATTCTAAAGTTTTTTGAAACTCCTCGAGTTTTTTGAAAAATGCTTCCTTATAATACTGATTATCTGTCCGAGTCATTTGTTTGGAAGCTTCTAAAGCTTCTTGGTGCCCTTGCCCCTTTTCAAAGAGTTTCATGAATAATCTTATCCCATAAATTATTGGACCTTTCTGCAGCAGTTTCTTTGTCAACTTGCTTGCCCACTTTATTGCTTCTTGGTAAGCCTGCTCATGATCAATGAGTATCCCGAATAATTCAATTCCAGCCTGATATTCCTCTTTCATCATCAAGGCTTTTGCTGTTTCTATAGCTTCTGGGTAAAAACTTCCCTCAAAAAGATTTGCTAAGCTTGCACTTGCTGGGCATCCTCGATCCATATCAATCAGAAAAGAAAATACTTCTGCTTTCTTCCTCTGATCTTTGATTTGCAAAATCATTTGCATTGCTTCTTCAATGAGATGGTATTGCTTTTCTTTTTCGCTTGCTTGAAAAAATAATTCCCAAAATTTCTTGCTCATGATTAAATTCTTTTTAGATATGAAAGGCAATAATTCGGAAGCAGAATAGGAGCTAAATTTTTTTTGAATTAGAGAATGGATATAATTTGAAGCAGCTGGTTCATAAAAAACCGCGCCAGGTTTATGGAAGAAAGTTGATTGAAGAAGCTCGTGATAAAAGTCAAAAATTGTATCTATTTTTGCGTCCCTACTATTCCAAGTGATTCGCATTTCTTGTCTATTGTTCGGATAGATAGGTTTTGCTAAGGGCAAAATTCCCGATTCAGAGCAAATTTCGATACTTTTTACAACACTCTCCCAACGACCTCTATCCACCCCGAAGTCCTCTATCCAAAAAAGCTGGGCTACTAACTCGATTTCTTCTGTTTCTTGATAATAAATGATTGTGAAAAAACTGTTATGATTCCGCAAGGGGATATTGTATTGCAATTCAATTTTTTCGGGAGAAATGTCTACTTTCTTTCGATCGAACAAAATTTTAATATGGTCACTAGGACGTGTTCGATCTCTATCCAAACTGACCAGGACCTCTTTTAGCTTTTGTGGAACAGCTCGGAAAAGATCTTTTGCGGAAATCAGTGCATTTGCAAGTCTTGCATTTCTTGCCAGCAGAGTTTGGTGGATAAAGGTAAATACATCTTCGAGCGTCTGAGGAGCAAAATAATATCTACCCACCTCTTCTGCAAAAACAGCAGTTGCAACGCAAAAATCCTTTGATGGTTGTAATTGATCAGATTGTGTATTATGTAATTCTTTTAATCGTTTTTCAATTGAGTCTAAGGCATGCCTACAGCTGAAGACACTCTGTTCATCAGAAATCTTGCTGCACACTTCTCTCAACAATCTATAATAAGAACCAAGCATACGCTGAAAATGCTTTACTTTTTGTGCGTTGGAAAAATGAGGACTTGCTTTCATTGCTTTAATTGCTAAATCATATGCATGCGTGTAATCATTTAACATTTCTAAAATCGTAAAGCGGGCTGGAATGGATGATAATTGCCAAATAAATGGACTCCAAAAAAGGCCTCTTTCGGGATCAATCGCTGGTGAAAAGCGTGACAAGAATGCATCAATGGTTTTTTCTTCAACAACAGGGTAGAAATAATTCCGTATTCCCTCCAAAAACCCTGGTGGAGGTTTTCTTGGAGGTTGTCCTATTGCTACAAATAAATACTCGTGTATTTTTTGGAGCGATGCAAAAGCTTTTTCAAAAGTCTTTGGGTGGGAAAATTCGGAAAAATGCGCGATTTCTCTTTGAATGGCTTTTTTTTGCGTTAAGATCTCCAGTAACATCTTCTCATCTCGTGTGGAAAGACAATCCAAAAAATCTTTGAGAGTTTTTTGTAGAGAATATGCATTTACATTAAAAAAGAAGGTCAAGTAAATTGGAAATATTTTTGCCTTTTGCATCAAGTGAACAATCTCTTTGAATCGTACAATTTGTAGGGATGAGATGATTTTCTCCTCAGCAAGCCACTCCAACGAAAGAAGAAAATCCTGCCATCTCTTGGTCACCTCGTCAATTGGGCTTTCGGACCCGGCGAGAAGTATATCGGCAAAATGGGCGGTGTGGGAAAGCTTTTTCTGGTAGTCGACAAGAGCTTGTGCAGCAGCAAAATTACCCTGTATCCCCACAACGGAATACTGGCCGAGAGCGGTACCTGGCTGTGGAGACGTAAATAAGAGGGTTTCGAGCACTTTGACTCGGAGAAGGGTTTCAAGTCTTCCAGAATGCGGATTTGAGAGGGTAGTTTCAAGCTCCGAAAATGCTCTTTCTACTGCTTCCTCAAGGGTTTTGGCCGCTTTTGCAATGGGCTTGACTTCTCTGTCAAATCCTTGAAGGGTTTGTGCGTTTTTAAGGAAGCTCTTTATCCAAGCATGTTGTCTCAATTCTTTTAGACCTGCAAAGGCTACTTCTTGGGTGTTTGCTGTTCGTATTCTGCGGATGAGATCTTCTACTTCTTGAGGTATTTGATTTGAGACTCCTGCATCTGTTGGAAGAGACTGCGAAATGGGTAATGAGACAGCCACTTTGGCAGGATGGACAACAAAGCCTTCGCTTGTATATTCAGCAATTTCCCCTTTTGTCTGATCCCAAAGATGGATTTCTCCTGCTTGCATGCAGACAGCTAGGGGCCCTTCTTTTGTCATGAGGCTTTCCAATGCTTCTTTGCTGGAAACGTAGAGACAAGGGATGCCTAAGCTACTAAAATTGACAACAGGGTGGGAATTGGCAGGTTCACTTTTATGGACGATGACAAGTTTGTGCTTGTCTTTTTGAAATTGCCTTTCTGCTTGTTCTAGGGTGTCTGCAATGAGAATCGCTTCTCGATTGGGAAGGGAAACAACTGAAGCTTTTCCAGGTACGAGAACTTCACTTTGAACGGTATCTAAGATGAGTTCTTGGCCAGATTCTGTAATTTTTTTCTGGTCTAGATAGGTAGGTAAAAGCCCCTTTCGATTTACGGGACGCGCTTGCACTGGATAGATAGTATCCCTCTTTATGACAATTTCCATATCTGTTGCATCATCCTCGAAATAGCTCTCTGCAATGATTCCCCATTGAAAGAGTCGAGCAATGAGCTCGCCACTCAAGGCGGGTGTTTTTACCAAACACTCTGGGTTAGCAACTTTTTCCAATTTCACATCTTGCGTATGGGGATCTCGCACAGGGGCAAGACGTTCCAGTTTTTCATGATTGTCATAAAGAATATAAAGGCGATCGGGTTGAGATGCGCTGTGAAGAACGATAACGGTGTCACTTTCAATTCCTTGGTTTCCAACGACGCCTTCTCCATAACCATAGGTTGCGCTTAAACGGAAAACGCGGAATTTCTCATCGCCGATATAGAGGGGTTCATTGGTAAAAGCGACCAGGGAAATCGGTATGTCTTTTGGGACTTTGCTTCCCCCGATGGGCTCTCCAATGAGTTCTTGGGCAGTCACAGCAAGAGAGAGTTCTTCTTCAAATGGATTGATTCCGGCATTGAGGCGGTTTTGTAAGGATCTGATTCCAAAATAGGAACGAACCACTCTTCCAAGTGCTTCACGAAGCTCTTTTTCTCTTGCAGGGACATAAGCAGGGCTTTGATTACCCCCGGCATTGGCCGCTTTGCGAGAATCTTCGGCGCCCGTACTGCGAACCATTAAATAGCTTCCCCTCTGATCAATTTTTTCTAGCCATTGTTTCATTTCTTCTGAGAGAGGGAATGTTTGAAAGGCTTCTTCAATGGCATGATCGATTATTTTGAGTGCTTGCTGTGCTTCTTCTGTCTGTAGAAATGAGGGTTCTCCTTGATATTGTTTTTGCAGGTCTTCCCAAGCTGTGAAGATTTGGGGGGCTACTGTTTTTAAGTGGATGAGAACTTCTTCTGTTGAGACTCCTTGAGGGACGGGAACTTCGATTCCCTTCAGATCGAGTGCTTTGGCAAGACGCGCTTGTTTGATGATATTTTTGTGTTTATTTCCAAAGGCACTGAGCTCAGAATCACTTGCAGAAAGAACGTGAGAATCGATTTCCGCGCGAGCTTCGCTAATTAAGCCCGCGGCATGTTTTTCGAGCTCTTGCAATGAAAAGCATTTTTTTTCTAGAGCATCAACCCAAGTATGGAATGTTTCTCGTTCACAGGTAGGCGCTGGGGGTTCTTCTACAGATTCTCGCAAAGCTCTTGAAAGGGTGTGCATCTCTTGGCGAAGGGTATGGATTTTTTCATCTAATGGGGCTCCTTTTTCTGGTGCAAGGGTAGTCAATTTAGATTGCAGTTCGAATAAGTCAGAAAATAGTGTCGAGAGCCCTTCTTCAAGGGCAACGGATCTAGCCTGATAGGGATTGGCAAGGGGGCTTGCTTGGATGGATCTTTGTAGTTGATATTGGTCGAGCATTTCGCGGAGCTGATTTGCAGAGGGTTTTTGTTGATGCTCCTCTAAGATTTTTCCAAAAAATTCATGGGTCTGGGGAATCTTCTTGGCAAATTTATCCCGTACTTTGGGATCTTTGAGTGCATCCCATTTATCATCTAAAAGCGTTCCTAAAAAAGCGGTGTCTTTGTCGATCCCCTGTTTGATCTCTTCTGGCAGCGCATCTAAAAGCTCTTTTTGCATTGCAGCAGCTCTTTTCCCCATGGACTCTTGGGACTCTTTGTTCATGAGGAAGTTTGCA
>SDBU01004356.1_pt1 | contig 17382 bp, 14 predicted proteins | sample 2277071 | NCBI WGS metagenome assembly SDBU01 (sample SAMN10397929, study PRJNA504765) | marine sediment metagenome | isolation source: marine sediment core GS08_GC12, 126 cmbsf | place: Arctic Ocean: Gakkel Ridge, Loki's castle | collected 2008 | reverse complement strand
GAAAATGGATGAAGCCGCCGAGGAGTTTCACGGAGAGGACTCCGGCTATATGCCCTGCCATGGCGACGATGCCCCTCAGGAAGAAAATGAAGACTCTTCTAATTACCGGGGTGGCATGGGTGGTCACATGGGCAGTGGCCGGGGTGGCATGATGAACTGGTAGCAGAAAAGTTGTATAATATAGAGAGGGACACTACATCGAGGTGACGAAGAATGAAGCGGATAACCCTCCTATTATGCCTGTTGATGCTGGCCATAGCTCTGCTACCCGCCTGCGGGAAGACAGGCCCGATTCCAGCCGAAGGCCGGGAGGTCAAAGTGGACGGAGGCTCCTACCGGGACATCACGCCAGCACAGCTCAAGTCAATGCTTGAGAACAAGGACTTCCCCCTGGTCAATGTACACATCCCTTATGGGGGTGAACTCCCGGATACAGACCTCTTCGTCGCCTACAACGAGATTAAGCAAAACCTCTCCCGGTTCCCCAAAGATACAGGGGCGAAGATAGTGCTATATTGCCGTTCCGGCTCAATGAGTGCCACCGCGGCCAGGACACTGGTAAGCCTGGGGTTCACCAATATTTGGAACCTTGACGGTGGAATGATGGTATGGGAGCGGCAGGGCTATGAACTCATCCGCAAACCACAATAGCTGGTCGAACTCCGGCATGTCCCCTACTATCGTATTCCGCATTCCGTTCTTCACCAACTTCCTTACATACACCTTCAGTCCAGTGTCTTAATGAACTCAACCAAATCATCCAAATCCGGCCTGGACATTCGCCAGCGAGGCATATATTCGTCCAGACGCTCGCCGGCGGGGTTAATTCCCCTGGCGATGGCTCTCTTTAACGTCTCTTCAGTATAGGGTGGATGTTCCTCGTGTTCTTCCCCGCCCGGCTCTTCTTCGTGATGCTCCTCCTGGGTCAGGGTATCCCAGGTAATATCAGGGACATCGAAGCGTCCCATCATCATCATGGTAACCCGGCCGCCTTTGCCCCCTGGGCCGTGGCAGTTAACGCAGGCAACACGACGGTGCATCATCGGGAAGCCACCTGAAGAGCTAATCGGCTCCCGGGATGAGCTTTCCGCGGTAAAGTATATCCTCTCTCCGTTAGACTGGAACGAACCATTTCTATAGCCCCCCACCCACCTGTAGGGTAAGGAACAGGAGGCTAACAGACTCGCTGCCGTCAAAACTAGTGCCACCAGTAACAGGGTCGGCAATAGAGTAAAATATGACCTCTTCATGGTCTAACCTCCCTGACGGAAAACCAGCTCAACTAAAGTATAGCACCAAATCTCTAGAATTAATGTCTGCAGTTCACTATGGTTATATAATTTAAGCATAATTAGGTATAATAAGTGAGTCAGATTAAATATCTGAAATAAGGAGGAGGAATATGTGGTACTGGCATGAAGGCATGGGCTGGTGGATGATGTTTGGCGGCCTATGGATGCTGCTGTTCTGGGGCGGTATTATTGCGCTGATAGTCTGGGGAATAAAGAAGCTGACCGAGCGCGGAGATTCCGGGGCGGGACGCAGTGAGAAACGCAGCCCCTTGGATATCACCAGGGAGCGCTACGCCAGAGGCGAAATCTCCAAAGAACAATTCGAGCAGCTCAAGAAGGACATATCCTAGGCTAATGACAACTGAAAACAAAACGACAAGAATTATTAAAAAACGGTACAACCGCGTCGCTCCCGTCTATGACTTTATGGTGAGCCTGGTTGAGAGGTCTCATCACAGCAAGTGGCGGGAAATGCTCTGGAGCAGGGTGGAGGGTGGTAAAATCCTGGAGATTGGAGTTGGCACCGGCAAGAACTTCCCCTATTATCCTGAAGACGCTGAAATAACCGCCATTGACTTTAGCGATAAGATGCTGAGCCGGGGCAAGGAGAAAGCCGAGAAACAGGGGGTAAATGTCCGCCTACTGCAAATGGACGTTCAGAACCTTGAATTTGAAGACGACACCTTCGACACAGTAGTGGCCTCTTGTGTCTTCTGCTCAGTGCCGGAACCAGTCCGTGGTCTTACGGAAGTTGAGCGAGTGTGTAAACCGGGGGGGAAGGTAGTCCTGCTGGAGCATGTCCTGAGTGCCAATCGTATTCTAGCCCGGGTAATGAACCTGGCCAATCCGGTGGTGGTGCGAATCGTTGGGGCAAACATCAACCGGCATACCGTGGAGAATGTCACCACGAGCGGGCTGAGGGTGGAACAGGTCACTGACCTCGCCGCCGGAATTTTCAAGCTGATTGAGGCAAGGAAGCAGAATTCTTAAATAGCCCGCTCGGCAGGTTTAATGAAAGAGAGGTTGTTGAAATGAAGTTTGACAGTCTGAGAGAGTTCATTGAGGCGGTTAAAGAATTGGGCGAGCTCAAGGAAGTTGAAAACGCGGACTGGAACCTGGAAATCGGCGCTATTACCGAGCTGATGGCGGAGAGAAAAGGCCCGGCCCTTCTCTTTGACCACATTAAAGATTATCCGGCGGGATACCGGGTTCTCAGTAATGCCTTTACCACCGTGAGGCGCACGGCGCTGGTTCACGGGCTGCCAAGTGAACTGACGCCGATTGACACGTTGAAAGCCTGGAGGGAGAGGATTAGAGACTTCAAGCCGGTGCCGCCCGTGGAAGTAAAGAGTGCGCCGGTCAAGGAGAACATCCTTCTGGGGAAAGATGTTGACCTCTTTAAGTTTCCTACACCCAAGTGGCATGAACACGATGGCGGCCGCTACATCGGGACGGGATGCTGCATCATCACCAGAGACCCTGATGACGGCTGGGTTAACCTGGGCACCTACCGGGGCATGCTTCAGAAAAGCAACCGGCTAACCCTCAAGATTAATCTGGGTAAGCACGGCCGGATTATGATGGATAAATACCATACCAGAGGAGAGAGCTGTCCCGTTGCCGTGGCGGTGGGACAGGACCCGGCTTTGTTTGCCGCCGCCGCTGATATGGCGATACCCTCGGGCGTGAGCGAGTATGAATTTGCCGGCTGGATGAGGGGGGAACCTATAGAGGTGGTAAAGGGAGAGGTGACCGACCTGCCCATTCCCGCTACGGCCGAAATAGTTGTTGAGGGCGAGATACCACCGCCACCCTTTGAGCCACTCTCCGAGGGGCCATTTGGAGAGTGGACCGGCTATACGGCAGAGCTTACTCAGGGGCTGCATCCAACGATGACGGTGAAGGCCATCCTGCACCGGAATAGCCCAATCATACTCGGGGTACCGCCCCTGAAACCACCCATCCCCTATGACTTTGCCATACCCAAGAAGGCGGCTGGAGTCTGGGACCAGATAGAGAAGGCGGGCATTCCCGGGGTAAAGGGGATATGGTTTCCTTCTGGTTTCTCCTCAGCGGCAATACTGGCGATAGCCATTAAACAGCAATACCCGGGCCATGCTAAGATGGCGGCTACGGTGGGCACTGCCTGCCGGGCCGGCACCTACGGCGGCAAAATCGTGATTGTCGTGGATGATGATGTCGATATCAGCAACGTTGAAGAACTTATGTGGGCAGTAGCCACCCGGTGCAAAGCCGAGGAAGTGGATATTATCCGGGGACTGTGGACGGCACCTACCGACCCCCGGATAGACCCGGCCGACCGCAACAAGAATCTTACTGTAAACTCACGAATCATCATTAACGCCTGCCGGCCCTGGGAAAACATCAAGGACTTCCCCCCGGTAAACAGATTCAGTCCTGACTACCGGGAAAAGACACTGAAGAAATGGTCTAAGTTCTTCACCCAGGCCTAATTACCAGAGATGTGCCCACTTTTGCCTCGTTTTCTCCAGGCGCTCCGGGCTGCTCACTATAGAGGGAGGAAACTCTTTTATCCAGTGATACGGCTTGCAGGCAAGAAGTATGACCGCCGATTGCGCGGAAGTACCAAGCCGCCTCATCTCCGGAGACTCCCAGGCAACTCCGGGGAGACCAAATGTTCCCTTGATAATATCGATAGCGCTTTGCGGGTCGCAGCGTGTCCCCAGAGCCCAGAGAAGCTCCGAGTTGCTGAAGATATCTATGTCTTCGTCCACAACTATTATGAATCTGATGCAGAAAGCCGTGGCGCTGGAAGCAGCGGCGAGGAGTGCCGCCCGTTTGGCGTGTCCGTCAAATTCCTGCTTGAGTGATATGACCACCATAGTATGCAGTGAGGCATCCTCCACCATACGAACTCCCCTTACCCCGGGCATCTGTGCCTCCAGCTCATTCCACAAAACAGCCGCCTTTTGCAGGTGCCCACCCAGTGTCCAGACGCTGGGGAAGCGTGACGGTGGTGCGCCCTGGAGTATCGGGTTGTTTCTATGAAGGATAGATTTAACATGGAACACCGGCTCCTGAAACGGCCCATTGTAGTAGCCGGGCCACTCGCCAAACGGCCCCTCGGTTAGCGTCTCCACTTCGGGCGACATCAGGTCGCCCTCCAGGACAATCTCGGCGGTAGCCGGGATAGGCAGGTCAGTGGTTACCCCGCGGGTTACCTGTATTGGCCTGTTCCCCAGCCCGCCAGCGAAATCATATTCTGAGATTCCCCAGGGGACACGCCGCCAGCCAGCCGCGGCAAAGAGCAACGGCTCCTGCCCGCAGGCGACAGCGGTGGGACAGGCCTTCCCCCGGTCCCAGTATTTCCTGGCGATTAGGTAGCCATCACGACTGGGCGCGATACGAATGGTGGTGGTTGCCTTGTCCTGAACCTGAACCCGGTATGTGCCGAAGTTTACCCAGCCCTCCTCCGGGTCTCTCACGATAACGCAATCTGCGGTACCGATATACCTGCCCCCATCAAGTTCGTGCCACTTCGGCACCGGGAAGTCAAAAAGGTCAACCTCTTCGCCGGTGCGAATATTCTCCTTCACCGGTCCGGTCTCAACTTCTACCGGCGGTATCGGCTCTATCCCCGCCTTTAGCTTCTCCTTGTAAGCCCTGACCAGCTCGATTCCCTCCGCCTCCAGGGGCAGTCCCAGGGCCAGCGCCGTTCGTCGCGGTGAAGAAAATACCATGGACGCAACCCGGTAGCCGCCGGGATAACCCTCAATATTATCAAACAAGAGCAGCCGCGGGGTTGGTTGCTCCGCCTCCAACTCGGAGAGAGTGCCGATGTCCGTTTCCCAGTCAGCTCCCTCAATAGTCTTGCACTCACCTATCTCCTCCGCCTTCTCGATGAACTCCCTGAGGTCGTTGAATGCCATGGTATTCTCCTCCTGTATGCTGCTGCCAGCTATTTTAATACTTTGGAGTCTCTTTAGCCCCCACCAGTTATCCTTACTCGTCATCGGTGGTATGGTACATCAGTTCTTCAGTATTCTTGGCTTTCAGGACAAGTCTATTTCTCCCGACAATGTCTGCGCTGTCCAGGGTGACTTCAGATATGTCGGCGAAAATATCAGGCAAAGGCTCGCCCTCGTGCGGCTGCCTTTTCTGCCATAGCTCAAGAGCCCGGTTATAATCCCAGGGTACAACCTGTTTCTTGGGGTCAGAGAGTCGGAAAACAACTGCCGGCCTGGTAATGGAATCTTTCGGCATGTCCTCAATCTTCTTTAGCTTACCGTATTTCGCCTCAATCTCATCCAGCGGTCCAAACTCCAGCGCCCTCATCCCGCAACTGAGCACGCAGATTGGCGTCAGCCCCTCCTCCAGGCGGTTGATACACATATTGCACTTTGACATTTTGAGACCGCTGTCATCTCCATCGTACTGTGGCGCACCATAGGGGCAGGCCTTCCAGCATTTTCGGGACCCGTCACACTTACTATTGTCCACCAGAACCGCACCGTATTTATCCTCCTTGTAAATGGCTCGGTTGGGGCACGCCTTTATACAGACGGCATTTTCACAGTGGTAGCACATGATAGGCAGGATATGTATCCTCGTACTGGGGAAAGCGCCTTTCTCCCACTGGTAAACACGCATCCACTTAACCGGACCCGGCGGGATGTCATGCCACTGTTTACAAGAAATGACACAGGCGTTACAGCCAATGCAGCGACTCACGTCAACAAAGAAACCATACTGGGCCATCACAATTCTCCTCGGTATCTTTCTACCTGAACCAGAGTGGTGGCTTTAGCCGGGGTGATACAGCTCTCAAAATCACCACCGAGCAAGGTTGAGGGTGAGGCCCCAAAATCAACTCCAGCTTCATCAGGGATGTATTTCCCACCGTGGTGTATGAGGACTGTGCCCGGCATTAGCCGCGAGGTAACATAGGCGGGCATAACCACCTTACCCCGGTCGTTGTAGGCTTGAACCATATCACCATCTTTTATCCCCCTTGCCCGGGCATCCGTGGTGCTTATCCAGACCCTGTGCTGATAAATGTGACCTCTGAGCCAGGGGTGCTCCCAGAACAGGTAATGAACCCGGTACCGGGCGTGCGCGCAGAGCAACATCAGCGGATATTCCCTTACCATGGAGTCGTCCATTCCCCTGACCGCTTTTTCATAGATGGCCGCCGGGGTAAGAGAACCCCAGTCACTGGGTAGATTGTCATAGCAACGGCCGGTGGAGTCATAATGTTCGCCGGTGCCCCGTTTAGCTTCATCGGCAACATAGCGCGAGTACAACTCTATCCTGCCGGAAGCTGTCTGGAACGGTTTGCCTTCCTTTATCTGCTTGTCCCAACCGGTAAAGGGCTTGTCATCCAGTTCGTCACAGTTAATGAATTTGCCCGCGGTAAACTCTTCCCAGGACGGCACATCGATGTTTTGCTTCCGGTAGTAGTCCACCACCCCCTGGTAGCTGTCCATCAGGTATCTTTCCCAGTCGCTGTCCCAATTATCATCGGTGGTATAATATTTAAAGAACTTTTTGGGGTCGATACCGAGTTTCTCCGCCAGCTTGGTATAGACCCAGACCCACGGTTTAACCTCACCGGGCGGTTTGACCACCCCGGGGCAGTAATTGATGCACTCAAACCCGCCATACCCGCCCGTCTTGGTAATGCCCTTCTCCTCCCACATCCAGTCCTGTGCGGGAAGAATAATATCTGCATAAGAAACTGTAGGGGTCATCATGCTGTGCATGGTAACAATGAATTCCATCTTCTCCAGGGCCTGCACCTGAAAATTCGAAGACTCACAGGCCGTGACCAGATGGTCAGAGGCATGCGGTTTACCACCACCACCCCACAAAAGCATCTTGGGATTGAAGTCCTTCAGTATCGCCGGGTCAGCTTTCCACCCCACCATCCTCATATAGTCTTCCCCGCTGAGTTCGCCACTCTTAACCTTGTCCAGGAGCAGGATTGCCTGCGCCCAGTAGTGGCTGCGGTACACTTTAGGGACACTATACTCTCCCGGCGGGCCCCACGACCCCTGCCACGGAATGGCCCGACTTGAACCAATTTGCAATGCTGGACCGGCTCCCGGCGTACCCCAGTAGCCCATCATCGCCTGTAGAGAAGCAAAGGCTCTCACCGTTTGCTCGCCCCGGCTCTTCCGGCTTACCGCCCAGTGACACCACAGCCAGGATGGCTTTGTCCCGCCGATAAGCTGAGCCAGCGCTCGGATGGTCCCGGCGGGCACCGCGCATATGCTCTCGGCCCATTCCGGGGTCTTCTCTATGCCGTCCTCTATGCCAAGAACATAGTTCCGCCACTTTTCAAAGCCTACGGGTTCAACATAGCGAGCAACAAAATCTTTGTCCCATAAATCCTCTTTGAAGAAGATGTAAGCCATCGCCAGAAACATGGTAATATCTGTCCCGGGCTTAATCGGTATCCACTGGTCAGCCATAACCTCGGCGCCAACAGTATACCTCGGGTCAATAATGATGACCGGTTTCCCTCTTTCCCGGGCCAGCTTTATGAACCAGCCAAACTGATAGCCGGGACCGGAGGAACCTAGAGTTGGGTCAAGACCCCAGATAACGATTAATTTGGCATTGGCCAGCATATCCGCCGCTGAACCTGAAGAATATCCAGCGTAGTCCCACCCCTTTTCACCAGCCACGATGTGCGCCATCATCCTTATAGAATCATATGAACACCAACCCCAGCTATCTACCCCGGCTCCCCAGAATGAGAAGAGACGTTCCATACTGTTGTTAGGCATATAGGGTGTGGCGATGGAATAAGGTCCATATTCCTCCCTGAATTTCTTCATCTTTTCAGCTATGGTAGTCAGGGCTTCATCCCAGGATATTCTTATGTATTTTCCTTCTCCCCGCCTGGTACCGTGAGCCCTCTTCAACGGATAGAGAATCCGGTCTGGGTGGTAAATATATTTGTGGAAAACCAGTCCTTTGGTGCACGGTCTCCTTTGCAGGTGAGTCCGGATAAGCTCCTCCTCTGACAATACCTCATCTTCTCTGCCCACTCCGGTGTTATAGCGGTCATCCGGCTCAACGGCAACAACCACCCCATCTTTTACGTGGGCCTTGAAGACGCATTCGTGGTTGCTGCCACAATTACAGCGGCAGGTGGTATAAACAGTCGTTTCACCCTCGCGGCTTACCGCAGTATTCTCAAACCCCATCTATCCCCCCTCAATTTACTTGTCTCTGTGAAAGCCATACATTATGTAAAACTAACTGACATCCCGGTAGACTTTGGGGTAATCTTTAAAAAATGACCTTACCTGGGCATAATATCAACTTCAATCTCAGGCTGTCAACATAGTGCCATTGTCCCGGTAGTTCAGTTTGTGTTGGCACTATTGACAGCGTGGAAAAGAATAGTCTGAAGAATTCTTACCGAACATCTAACGTCAGATACGTTTCACGCCGTCAGCCGCATGCCATCGTAGGCAAAGCGTATCTTTCGGTTTTTCGCTTCCAGGGCACGGTAGTCGTCATAGCTCCGGTTCCAGTATTCCTCCAGATGGACAAAGACAACCCGCTTTGCCTGCAGGCGCGCCGCCAGTTCCAGGGTCTGCTCAAAGGTGTAGAGGGTCGTCCTGGAGATATGCTGGGCGGGGTACCTGAAGCCGTGTTTCAGTCCCGACTCAAAAATCCCGGGCTGGATGATTAAAAGGTCGGGTTTCTGGACCTCGCCACGATGCTCCGGAAAGGGCTTGATGTCGCAGGGAGCATAGACCACCCGGCGCCCTGATTTTTCAAAGACGTAAACGAAGGTTAACTGGGAACCTCGGTCGATGGGGATAGCCGTAATCCCCACGTCTCTTATCTGTACCTTATCCTGAAAAACCATGAGCCGGACGAATCCACTTTCCTGGTAGAAATCAAGCAGGCGGCCATACTGAGACCGGATGTCCCTCAGACGGACACTTATCTGTTCGGGGAGAAGCAAGCAAATTTGCTTTTCTGGATAGGCACGCCAGGAGCGGAAATCCAGCGCAATCTGCTCCACCATGCGGAATCCTTCCACATGGTCAGGGTCAACGTGAGTGAAGGTGAGGTAATCGACACGGCGGATAGGTGAACTATTCAGCAGACTGATAATCTCCGCCGGTGTGTCAATCAGCAGGTTAATATCGTGAAGAAAAGCCGAAGGTCCGGCTCTGGCATAGGGAACGCCTTTCTTCCGGGCTTCCCGGCAGACCCGGCAGCGGCAGAGGGGTTTGGGGATGACCATGCACCCCCCGGAGCCCAGAATAGTCCACTTCATGGCATGCGAGGAAGCCGGTCTCAGGCGACCCGGCTCCGTTCCATCGCCTCACGTTCGTGCTTCAGGTCACCGTCCACGGTACCCCGAACCTGCTCTCTCTCCTCAGTAAAATCAAACCCGGTCCAGATGCCAATGGAACCGAGTACCGAGTCCTGGGGATGGAACTGGCGGAATATTTTGAAGTAGTAGGCCGCCTCCCGACTATTGATTACTGCTCTGGGATTCTCCGCCTTGATGCGCTCATACTCATCCTCGCTTACCTCTGACTCGGCCAGTCTTTCTCCCAGGCTCTCGCAGCCGGCCCCTTGAGTATACTGCACCTTGTAACGCCACAGTATCTCATCAGGGAGGTAACCGGTGTCTTCAAAGGCCTTGCGTAGAATCCATTTCTCAATCTTATCCCCCACTTTTTCCGACTCACGTATCTTAAGCTCGGCGGGTATCTTCATGGAGAGGTCAATCATCTCGACATCCAGGTAAGGCACCCTCAGCTCCAGGCTGAAGTACATCCCCATCCGGTCTGCCCGCTGCAGGTTGATATTATGGAGATTGCCGATGCAGCGTCTGGCCTCCTTGTTGAGCACATCCATGGGATAATGCTTCATGTAGTGGTAGCCGGTGAAAAGCTCATCGGCGCCTTCCCCGGTGAGTACCACCGTCACATAGTCTGCCGCCAGCTTGCAGGTGAAGTAGCAGGGGACAGCACAGCGTACCAGCGAGGGGTCGTAGCTTTCTAGCTTCCGGATAACGGTGGGCAGTGCCTGGTAATATTCTTCCTCGGTAAAAATCAATTCGTGGTGTGTCGAGCCGATGTGCTTGGCGGCAATACGGGATGCCTTAAGGTCATCGCTCTCGTCCCCGTTTTCATCTATCATACCCACCACGAAGGTATGGAGATGAGGAATCTCCTCAGCGGCGATGGCGGCTACCAGACTGCTGTCAATGCCGCCGCTGCAGAAGGAGCCCACATGGATTTCCTTATCAGCCAGCAGCCTTTTCTTGACCGCCCGGATAAAGGTCTCTCGAATCAGCTCACCGGTCTCTTCTATATCCGTTAGCCGGTGGTCCTGAATCTCCGGCACCTGATAGTATTCCACAAACCCCTCTTTAGGGGTGTAGTAATGCCCGGCCGGGAATTCGTGGACCTCGTCGACACCGGCCAGGGTCATCGCCCCCAGTTCGGAGGTGAAGTAAAGGTTGTCCCCTACGTAGCCGTAATAGAGCGGCTTGATGCCGATTGGGTCACGGGCCAGCATAAAATCCTCACCGTCAAAGATAGCAAAGGCGAACATCCCGTCAAGTTCTTTTACGCATTCCGGCCCCTTCTCCCGATACAGATGAAGAATGACCTCGGTGTCGGATTCAGTCTTGAACTGGTACTTTGAAATGAGTTTTTCTCTTAGGTCCCAGAAGTTATAGATTTCGCCGTTGCAGATGACCCCAGTTTTACCCCTGTTGACCAATATCGGCTGATGACCTCTGGCTACATCAACAATAGACAGCCTGGTGTGACCAAGAACGGTACTGTTGAAAGTATAAATTCCCCGGTCATCCGGCCCTCGATGGGGTAAGGCATCCAGCATGCGATTGATAGTCTTTACATCTTTTGTCCCAAAACATCCGGCTATACCGCACATAATACCACCTGCCTTTCTTTCGCGCCGTTATTTCTGAACTACACCCGGGCTTCCTGGAAGCCATCAAGTACCTCAATTGCCTGGAAACCGTCCCGGCAATAGGCGTCAGCACCTATTTCCCGGGCATACTCATCAGAAACGGCGGCGCCTCCAATCAGGACTTTAACTCGCTCTCTAAGGCCCTTTTCCCTAAGCGCTTCGATTACCTCTCCCATTACCAGCATCGTAGTCGTCAGCAGAGCCGAAAGCCCCAGAAACTCGGGCTTGTCCTGTCTGACCACATCCACAATCTTTTCTGTGGACACGTCTATCCCCAGGTCGTTTACCTCATATCCGGCACCTTTAAGCAGGATAGAAACAATATTCTTCCCGATATCATGAATATCTCCCTTTACCGTGGCGATGACGAATTTCCCTTTCATCGCCACATCGGACGCTTCGAGATACGGCTTTAGAATCTCCATAGCCTCGCCCACGGCTTCAGCCGAGGCTAACATGTCCGGGATAAAGTATTCCTTGGTGGCAAATTTCTCACCGACAACCTGCATTCCCGCCGTCAGGCCCTGGTCGATTATTTTGTCCACGGGGACATTTTTTTCACAGGCCTGCCGGGTTAGCTCCAGTACCCCCGGCATCCCGGCCATACTCTCGTCCACACCTTCATCGTCCTTGGTCTTTCTGCCCTGAATAACGTTTTTCCTAATCAGGGCAATTATGTCTTCAGTCACTACGCCGTCCTTTCTACATACACGTTTAATCTGGGCAATATGCCCGGAATTTCCTCGAACACCCTTTTGGTGGTCTCCGGGTCAATATGCTCTACCGGTTGTGAAAGCAGTTGCTGCATCCTCTCGTAAGCTAAAGCCAACACATTGTCCGTGTCCCCCTCCCCCTCAAAGGGATAAGGCATTGAGAGTTGCCCGCTACGAAGCAGGGGGCGAATATAGCGAATGTATAGCTTTTGTGGTGTCGCTACCACCTCTCTTATCTGTTTGAAGGTCTCGTCAATCGCCTCCTGGTTAATCTGCGGCGGCCTCAGAAAGAACTTGAGCATCTCAAAGTGGGCATCGTCCAGAACCGCCTGGAGGGGACAGAAAGTAGAATTCCCATCGAGGAGGCCATAGGCACAATGCAGGTACTGCGGCCCGCTCAAAGTAACTAATATGTCCGAGAACAATCTTTCTATTGCGGTTTGCATCCCCGGTGTTTTGCTATCGCAGACACCGGCGGTAGAGTAGCAGGGTAACCTGTAGAATCGGGCTATTTGAACGCAGTCGATATTGTACTGGATGGATTCAGGGGCACCGTAGGAATCATTAAGATTATCGAGCCGGGCTCTTACCGGCACCGTTCCGTAGAGCACCGGTGCTCCCTTGTTTACCAGCTGGCTTAACGTTATTCCCGCCAGAACCTCGGCATTTATTTGCGCCAGGATGCCATTTTCCTTGATGGGAGCCGTGGTTCCAGCCTGGGGCGAGGAGGAAACCACGGTCGGTAGTCCCCGCCGGCAAATCTCAATTAACGTCTGAGTGGTATCATCGACAAATTGCAGAGGGCTTTTGACCAAACAGGTGATAAAGGAAATAATTGGGTTATCCTTAAGTTCTTCTTCTCCGCCGGCTATCAACCGGGCCATATTTACCACGTTATCCAGTTGTTTCAGGCTGGTCAGTCCGGCCATAACGTGCTTGGTGGTGTTGTTCAGGGAAGCGAAGAATTTGTTAACGTCCTTGTTATCCTCGGTGATGTCCTTATCCTGTATATTCACGGGACGGATGAAGGCATCCAGCGTTTCCAGATGCTCACACAGGTGCGCCGCCTGGCAGAGGTCGGCAACCGTACCCCGTCGTGGGTGAAATTCCGGCACCATAACCTCAATATCAGGGTCGGATTTCTTAACGTAGGCTTGAAAATCAACATCGAGCCAGATATTGGTCTCAGAGCCGGAAACAAAAAACACCCTTGGCTCCTCCCCATTCAGTATCAGGGTATTATCCCGGTCCCTGGCGCCTAATTTAACCGTTTTCGGGGCGCTATCAATGGCCTCGAGAACAAGTCTTTCCGGTATTTTTACCCGCCAGCCGGGATTACCGCTGGAGGGAACTGACCTAACCTCGGCACCGGAACCATCGAATATCTCAATAGCCTCGCGATTAAAAGATATCAGGCCAGGGTCACGCAAAATTTGCATAGAAGCCTGGTGGATTTGTGTAATTTGCTCACCAGTCACTCTTTCATAGGGATGATGTATTAAAACTCCTTCTCTGGGCACTTTTATTCCTCCGCGTTAGCTCAAATCATCTCCTCGGACTCTATCTCCGGCCCGGACAACCATGTTTGTCACCGGTTTTGTCGGGAATGTGATTGCTTATAGTCACCATGCTATTTTCACGTTGTTTTCTCTGAAGGAAGAACGGTACGCAGCAGGTCTTAAGGTCCGCCAGGTCAAAATAGGACAAATGGCGAAAACACGTGGGAAACTTCAGGGGTATGTTGGGAGAAGGGGGCGACGCTAGCGGTTTTTTCGAGAATAATTGGAGGGGAAGAGATGCTGACGACCTAGAGAGAGTCTATTGTGGATGGATTAATCTGTGAACCAGTCTGTGAGTTGAGGCAAGATAGATAGACAGACAGACCCCCACGTTAAGCACTATCCTTCTAGCTTCAGATCACTCCCGTACCTCCTTGACGATATTTACCGCTCCTTTCATGAACTAATGGGCAAGGCCTAGCATAACACATCATCCACCCCTTGTCCAGCGCTGTTTATGGCACTGGCTACGAGGAGATGGTGCCAATTTCTTGCCGATAAACCCCTCTTATCATCTATAATGACTCCTCAGCTAAAGTAAAATATTAGCCCGGCTACACCTCGATTATTAAGATAGCCATCGACCCACTTCACCAGGAAAGTAACGCTTAATGCTCTTAGGCGACTGTAGAAGAATTATCCTGAAACGCAAACTGAATTCAATCGTTTGACAATTTCTGCTCAAAAATGAGACAATCCACAGTGGGCAAAAAGCAAAGAAATCCGCTAGCCCCTGTGCACCTTGAGAACTTCGCCCCAAACCCAAAAATGGTGGGGTTGAGACAATAAAAAAGCTATGAAGTTCAGCCGCGAATATGAGTCACCCTGGGCAAGTCCCGCAGAGTTGCACACTATCGACACCGGTGCCTGGCGTTACCAGAGACCGGTAACAAAGGTGGGTAAATGCTGCCAGTGTGGCACCTGCTACCTTTTCTGCCCGACAGGCTGTGTCAGAGATATGGGTAATCACTTTGCCGCCGACCTGAATTATTGTAAGGGGTGCGGGATTTGTGCTGAACTCTGCCCGGTAAACGCCATCACCATGCTACGAGAGGCATAAATGAAGACCAAGCTAGAATCAAAAGAGCCGCGCAAAGTGATGACGGGGAACGCCGCCGCGGCGTATGCGGCTATGTTATGTCGCCCGAACGTCATCGCGGCTTACCCCATTACTCCCTCGACAGAAATTCTGGAGGTCCTTTACCGCTTCCAGGCTGATGGCCGGCTCCAGAGCAAGATGACGGAACCGGAGGGTGAGCACTCGGTAATGAGCATTCTGATAAGTGCCGCCGCCGCCGGAGCTCGCACCTTCACCGCTACATCATCACAGGGGTTATTTTTTATGTATGAACCCTACATTTTTGCCGCCGCCCACCGGCTGCCTATAGTGATGGTTAATGCCAACCGGGAAACCAGCCCGGCCGCCCCGGCTAGCTCGGGACAGGATATCATGATGGTTAAGGACGCCGGTTGGATACAGATTCACGTGGAAGCCTGCCAGGAGATTCTGGACACGATTATTATGGCGTATAGACTGGCGGAAGACCCTGAAATATTGCTCCCGGTCACCGTTTCCTACGATGGCTATTACCTCTCCTATTTCTCAGAAGCGGTTGACATTCCCGCCCAGGAGAAGGTAGACCGGTTCCTACCAAGGCTGGAGAAGAGCCCCAGGATAGACCCGGAAGCACCAATGACTATGCAACCGACGGTATCAGTCCAGATGTTCACCGAGTACCGGGTCAAGCACATGGCTGCCCTGCAGCGGGCCAAGACCAGGCTCGAGGAAATAGAAGGGGAATTCCAGCAGATTTTTGGCCGTATCTATGGCGGGCAGATTGAAGAGTACCGCTGTGAAGATGCTGACATAGTCCTGATAGCTCTGGGTAGCTGCGTGGGAACCGCCAAAGTAATGGTTGACCGGAAACGTGACGAGGGGTTGAAGATAGGACTGGTCAAGGTAAGACTTTTCCGCCCATTTCCGAGGGAAAAACTGGTGGATGCCCTGAGAGGAAAGAAAGCCATCGGCGTGATAGACAGGAACGTCTGTTTTCCCTGGAATTGCGGTCACCTGCTGGTGGAACTACGAACGGCTCTGATGAATGATTTCCGGGAGCGCGTTCCATTATTGAATTTCATTGGCGGCCTGAATGGTGGCGATATAACACTAGAGCACATGGCAAGAGCCATAGACACCGTTAATCTAGCCGCTCAGGGTAAAGCCTATCAAGAAGTTACCTTCCTGGAATTAGAGTGAAAGGAAAGCGGAAAAGGTGCCTACTGTTTATGATACCCTGAAGATTGAATACGGCAGATGTCCCGCGGACTGCCGGCTCTGTGAAGAGGCTTGCGCCAGGGAGAAGGCGGAAAGCGTAATCAGCCTCTCCCGCATCAAGCCAGTCCATATTCCCAATGTAGACTTTCACGGCGCCCTGACCTGTATTCAGTGCGGCCAGCCCCGGTGCCAGCAGATATGTCCGGCGGGAGCCATAGAGAAGAACCCGGAGGACGGGGTAGTACGCATCGACGAGTCCCGGTGCGTCGGCTGCGGACTATGCACCGTAGCCTGTCCCTACGGCGGCATCTATTACGATACCCAAACTCAGAAGCCATTCAAATGTGACCGGTGCGACGGCAACCCTAAATGTGTGGAAGCATGCCCCTACCATGTAATCACGCACGTTCGGAATAGCCCGGTCCTGAGCTACCTGCACGATGAGGATGCCATATCTCCAGGGATAAGTGCCTGTGGCGGTTGCCTGGCTGAACTGGCGCTTAGATTTACCCTGCGCGTGCTGGGGAAGAACATCGTCCTCTTCACCTCACCGGGTTGTGCCTGTGCCTGGCTACACGGCTTTGGTACCCGTAGTGGGAGTCGCCTGGCCCGATTTCACTGTCTGCTTGACAATGTCGCCTCCAGCATGACCGGGGTATCAATGTACTACGAGAGCATTGGTAGAGATGTTAAGACCGTGTCTTTTGTTGGTGACGGCGCTACCGCGGATATAGGTTTTCAGTCGCTGTCCGGCGCCGCGGAAAGAGGCGAAAACCTGTTCTACATCTGCTATGACAATGAAGGCTATATGAACACCGGGGTTCAGAGAAGCAGCAGTACTCCCTTTGGCGCTCAGACCGCTACCACCCCGGTCGGCCCGGCGCGCCATGGAAAGGAGCAGGCGGCAAAGTACCTGCCGTTACTAATGCTCTTCCACGGAATCCCCTATGTAGCTACGGCAACTATTGCCTACCCGGAAGACTATGCCCGCAAACTGACCAAAGCGATGCAGGTTAAGGACGGTCTCGTTTACATACACCTGTTCATACCCTGCCACACGGGCTGGGGAATCCCCGAAGCTCAAAGCCTTGAGGTATGCCGACGGGCAGTGGAAACCAACTATTTCCCCCTGTGGGAAGCCGAAAACGGAAAGGTGCGCCTGACCCAGGAGATGGCTAACCCCAGGCCCATCCACGAATACACCGCCATGATAGGCAAGTACTCCCACCTGAAAGCTGAGGGCCTGGAGCAGATTCAGGAAATGGTGAATGCCCGATACAACATGATTAAAAATCTCAGCCTTATCTCAGCGGCACCGCACCGGACATAAGGTAAGCCGCCAGAAGGTTACGAGCAGAGCCAGACATTATTCTAACTTTATTTAATTGCTTTTTCCGGCCGCAAACTATTGTTTACACCGACACCACCGATGATGTAGACGGGACACTCCGTACCACTCTGGAAATAGCGATTCTCGTCAAAGAATCGGCAAATACCTCTTAAGCTCGTAATCGGTCACCTGAGTCCGGTACTGGTCCCACTCAATCTTCTTGTTTGCGATAAAAGCGTCGAAGACGTGG
>SDBU01004355.1_pt1 | contig 17389 bp, 14 predicted proteins | sample 2277071 | NCBI WGS metagenome assembly SDBU01 (sample SAMN10397929, study PRJNA504765) | marine sediment metagenome | isolation source: marine sediment core GS08_GC12, 126 cmbsf | place: Arctic Ocean: Gakkel Ridge, Loki's castle | collected 2008 | reverse complement strand
GTCGAATTCGAGGGACAATGGCTCTACAGACAAGCAGCGGAGCTGGTTGTTATCTAAGAAACGCTCTAAAAGTGTCCAGTTTCAGGGGTGCAGTACAGTCGTGGCGAGTAAAGAGGTTGTTATGATAAGTAGATACGCGAGCCCTGCGACTCTTGCAGTCTTGTGTTGCGATGTTTCGGCGCTTCTTGCAGTCTTTTTGTTTGAATTCATAATTTTACTCCTTCTTGTTTTTATGTTCCACAGTTATGACTACTTTTCCTTGGGAATGTCCTTCTCCATAGTGCCGGAGAGCTTCAGCAGCCTCGCTTAATGGGTAACATCTATCTATAACAGGTACGACCTTGCCCGCTTCAAGAAGCTCTTTCACAAAAACCAAATCCTTTTGTGTTGATCTCGCCACCAGGTTACCCATTTTCTTGCTCCCTGTCATTGAAATGAATGGTCCTAGGAACATGGCTTGGTAGATTTGAGCCCCGGATCCTCCGGTCATGACATAAATTCCCTTGGCACTCAAAGCACGCCTGTAATCGAAAATCGAACGATATCCCGCAGCAGCAAGAATCAGGTCATACCGCTGCCCACTTTGGGTGAAATCTTCTTGAGTGTAGTCAATGACCTGGTCTGCCCCGATCGAGCGCACCATGTCCAGATTCCTCGTGCTGCACACGCCAGTTACTTCAGCTCCGAACGATTTGGCAATCTGCACCGCAAACGTACCGTTACCACCAGACGCGCCATTAATCAGAACCTTTTGCCCTGGCTGAATCTGTCCTTTATCGCGAAGACCCTGCAGGGCGACGACTGCCGCTTGAGGTACGGCCGCTGCTTCCTCGAATGTCGTACTGGTCGGTTTCAATAGCAATGCATTTTCACGAGCACATACATACTCGGCAAAACCGCCCCAACCACCCGGACCAGATAGGTCCCCGAATACCTCATCACCTGGCTGAAACTGCTTTACGTTTCTGCCAACCGCTTCAACCCGCCCCGCTATGTCAGATCCGAGTATCTTGTATTTTGGCTTTAGAGGCCCAAATTCCATTAGGCGGGGCCATAACATACCTATCAGGAGACCCCAGTCAGGAAAATTTACGGATACCGCATGAACTTTTACCAGTACTTCATCCTCCTTGGGAGTAGGTTTTTCTACCTCTTTGAGCTGAAGAACATCTGGTGGTCCGTATTCTGTGTATACAATCGCTTTCATGAGTATCCTCCTAATTTACTTTGATTCGGCCATTATTAGAATCGTACTTTGTGCTCGCCACTATGCTATACGTTAATTATAGTGCGGAATAGCGGTCGGGTGTCGCAGATCCCGCGTTCTTGGCGGGGCAGCGCTTTGTTAGGTTTTGTTGTTATGTTCCATAGTTATGACTACTTTTCCTCGGGCGTGTCCTTCTCCATAGTACCGTAGAGCTTCAGCAGCCTCGTTTAATGGGTAACATCTATCTATAACGGGTTTTACTTTGCCGGCTTCTATAAGCTCTTTCACAAAAGCCAAATCCTTGTTTGGTTTCACCATCATACCACCCAGTTTCTTACTCCCGATCATTGAAATAAATGGTCCCAGGAGCAAACCCTGGAAAACTTGTGCCATGGAACCTCCAGTCGCGATATAAATTCCCTTGGGACTCAATGCACGCCTGTAATCGAAAATTGAACGATATCCCGCAGTAGCAACAATCAGGTCATAACGCTGCCCGTTTTGGGTGAAATCTTCCTGTGTGTAATCAATGACATGGTCTGCACCAAGCGAGCGCACCATGTCCAAATTCCGCGTGCTGCACACGCCAGTCACTTCAGCCCCGAAGTATTTGGCAATCTGCACTGCAAACGTACCGTTACCACCAGACGCACCATAAATCAAAACTTTCTGCCCTGTCTGAATCTGTCCTTTGTCGCGAAGAGCCTGGAGAGCGACGTGTGCCGCTTCAGGTACAGCCGCTGCTTCCGCAAACGATATATTCGCTGGTTTCAGGGCTAATGCATGTTGAGGAGCACATACATACTCGGCAAAACCGCCCCTACCAAGGTCGGATAAGTCCCCCCATACCTCATCACCTAGCTGAAACTGCTTTACGTTTCTGCCAACCGCTTCAACCCGTCCCGCGATGTCAGCTCCGGGTATCTTCAGTTTTGGTTTGAGAAGCCCGAAGCCCATCAGGCGGCCCACGAACGGTTCTCCTGTCACGAGCGTCAGGTTAGAATAAGTCACGGATGCCGCATGAACTTCCACCAATACTTCATCGTCGCCTGGGGTTGGCTTTTGGATCTCTTCAAGTTTAAGAACATCGGGTGGTCCGTATTTAGTACATATTATTGCTTTCATAAGGTATTCCTCCTGCAAGTTGCTTTGATTCGACTATTTTCAGAATAGTTTACGACTATTCACACCGGTCGGAAGGGGAAACTTTCGGCCCGCTCCGGTTTGAGGACGTTGTTCCTTATCAGATTAGCAGCGGCCCTTATAAAAGTAATTACGGCAAACACTATAAAGGCCGTACTGTAGTCGATTATCTTAGTAAAGGGAAGCAGTATAGGTATCCACCATACAACATTATAAGCCACAAAGGTGAGTCGGTTAGTGAAGCTCTGTTTGACTGAAACATAGTTAGCTGAATTTTTCCTAAGCCATGCGAACCGCATGTTTGAATGTTGTTCGACAATCGTTCAGTAAAGCACCCCGATAACCACAAGCCCGATAAAGCCCCAAAAGTCTGACAATACCGAAGTGGATAAGACGACGACAACATAAATCAGAGCGGGAAGTCCCAATGCCAGCGTAAGCCAATTATTCCAACGTACGGTTAAAAACTGTTCCTTTGTCATAGCGTCCCTTCTTTCCGCTTATCTATTTCCAGATAGTTGAGAATGCCGAGAAATCCACGAAACCTTAGCGCGCTCTGTGTTCTCGACGATGAAAGTGCCGGTATGTTCTTGGGGTAATAGAGCAACTTGCTGTCCCTGCAGATCACCTCCTTTCTCCCCTCGTATGCAATTGTATGCATGCGGCAGAGTCCCGTCAATACTTGAGCTTCCTTGCTACTGTGCCGTGCGTGGAGGTGATCAAAGAGGCGGAGCTACTGCGAGTATCAGTAGCCAGTTGCGAAACTCGCTACAAGCTCCTCTCGTGGACGATGTAAGATCAGCAAGGGGAGATTTCGAGGCGGCTAGCGCGCCGTAGATATAGTAGCTCTCCAGCCCAACGGCACGATACAAATACTGTATAGCGCCAACTGAGTTGGTGCTAGAGACTTCGAATCAGGGGGCTGTGGGTTCGAATCCTTCCGGGTATGGCTCCCAATGACCAGAGCTGAGCTGCCAGCCAGGCCAGCGCCGTTTGCTCGACAACGGATTCAGTCATAAACGTCACTCTGTATCCCCTAGGTTAAGACCCGTAGCAGCCGCTTCGCGCCTGAGGAACCATATGAGAAGCCGATTCTCAAGTTTCTCACGCATTTCCCAGACCGAGAACCTAACTAGTATGGCGATGCCCGTTGCGAGTGTCACTAGCACAGGGCCAACAAGCAGTATCCAACCCAGAACCGGAAGCGTGGACTTCAACCCAAGACCGGCTGCAATGCCGCCGAACACGAAGACGGCAACGACTACGGCAACGACTACGGCAACGACTACAGCAACCACCCAGGAATATTTCCTCGCCCGTCGATTACAGCGCCAATACAATCGCTTCTGAATCCGCGTATTCTCATCCCGTTCCAAGGCCAGATCATCCTGCGTTTGACGGTGGGCGGTCTGTTCCGCACTGAGCCTCTCGCCCTCCTCCTTCTTGATTTCCTTTGAAACTCGCTCCAACGTCTCTATGATCGTCTCCTCAGTCAGCGCATCTTCATCTCCAAGTGTCAGGCTCATCAGTTCGTCTTGCGCCAAGTAGCTGCTTCGGAGGAGTTGATGATCACGTGCGGTGATTTTGCCTTGCTGCTCGAGCCGTTCGATCTCCGTCATATACTTGTTCAGCAGTTCCTTTGAGGGCTGGAGTGCTGCATACGCAAACGCTAGCATCTCAGTGATCGGAAGAGACGGCGCACCCAGTGGAGCTTTCAGCCACGCCATGTTCGCTAAGCCGAAGTCAGTAATCACACTCGACACCTCGCGTGACTCCTCGTGTCGCAGCCCATACTTAAACGCTGCTTGTGCGAATCCCGAATTGCTACTCACGAGGACGGCTTTCGATCTTTCAACCGTGGCCGGTGCTGTGCCTGCTCTCAATACGTAAACGCTGCGTACCGAGTTGATGTCGTATTCCTTCGCGCGTGGATTGAAGTACGCCACTTCATCTTGAAGTACATGCTCGAACGCAGCTTCATCAATCTGGAAGTCCTTGATGTGGCATGGGGTTAGCTTGACCTCAATCTGCGCCTCTGCAAGCCTCTCGTCGATCTGTCCTACCAGCATCAGGAGGTCGGATTTGGTTCGTCTATTGCGACGGGCCTCCATGACTATCGCCCCTCGACCGTTCGCGGCACCCACGTGATCGGCTGCGCCCTTGAGAACCTGTTCAAGTTCCTGTCGAGAGTGTGAGAAGGCGGCTACTTCAGCGCCGAGATTGAGTAGTAGGCCGATCAAGTTCTCAATTGCAGCCCTCTTCGGTTCGCCTTCCAGATCGAGCCGTTGAACGAGCAAGGGCGTATCCAGATAGAACGTTACACCCTTATACGTCTTGGGCGCATTTTGAAGGTCCGGGCAAATCAGGGCATTGGCCAACATGTGGCCCTGTAACAAGATCAAGAAGCTCTCGAACCGCTCCGGATCGGTTCCCTGCAGGTGCATAACGTACTCGCTGACCAGAACTATGTGAACATCATGGTTGCCCAGGATTGTTGGAATGGCGGTTCCACGCAGATAGGCCTTGAGACACGGAATGTTGAACTGGGAAAGGAACGCCAATAACGCAGTCACTGCTTCATCGACAGCTCCGATGGGTTTCGTGGTGCGCTTGGAGAACTCGCTCAACCCCGATATAACCGCTTGAATGTGCCGGTCGGCGTTGCTCTTTTCCTCGCTAATCCCTGGGTTCGACAATGTGCCCTTGATTCTGTAAACACCTGCTTCCTTCGTGAGCGTGCCCGGATGCTGTCTTGAGAGGCGTTTCAGAACCATTTGGACAGCACGGTCTGGAATCTCCAGGCCAAAGTGTACTCGAAGGTGGTCTCGGATAATCCGGGCCGTGACAGGGTCTGGCTTCTGGTCCACAAGAATCTGAAGCATGAACGGGCGAAGATAGTCGAGATAATCCTTACCCTGGTCGATATTGACCTTCAACATCGCCAGACTGGTGAGCGTTGTGGATGACATCAGGTAAACCTCCCCGTGATGCATTCTGCGTCCTTCACCCGGATTTCGCCGGATAGCAACTTCGGCAACAGCACGTCGCGGATGGCGGCGATGGTGCGGGATTCGCGTACGTTCTGCGCCATGCCTGCAAGTAGTAGAGGAGCACCCTCGCTGAACGCGGCTAGCACATTGTCATTGTACGAGATCACTTGAGTTGCGGCAACGACCTCTGGGCGAACCGCAGGATAGGCCCCGCCATCTGCTAAGTGCGACAATGCTGCAATGTTCTCGGTCTCCGTTGCCGCCAGATAGACGCACTCCGTGAATATGGCTCGTCGAGGCCGAAGAACAGCGAACCCTGTACTGCCGGTCAATCCCGCCTCCGAGATCAACGCCTATGAACTGACCTACCCCCAATGATTGTACCACAGTTTATATTAGACTCACTTGCTGAATCGGTGCGAATGTCACCGCAAGAAGCGAGCCTTCCATGGAAAGCCCTCCCTGTTTGACCTGAAGCGTTCCTGCCGAATACGCGCGCAACATGGAAGCTGCGATCCTCTATACCATTATATCACAGAAACACGGTGAGTCAACCCCCTCGGTGCAACTACTTCGCACACTTGACGCTACTTCCGAGACTATCACTGCATCACCCGAATGGATACGCGAACCGGCAGGCTCGCTCACATGGCCCGCATCGCCTCCCCGGCGGGGTGCCACGGAGGACGGATTATAGCGCACGTGGGAGGGAGACATCGCACAAAGGGGCCTTGCCACGGGGCCGGCTGGGCGCTATAATTGTTTATGGAATCTCGCTTCGGAGCACCTGAGCTCGGCTACCCGCGGCCGGGCTCCTTTTCGTGAGGGAGAGAATGAGACAGGCCAATCTGAGGAATATCGCCATCATTGCGCACGTGGACCACGGGAAGACCACCCTGGTGGACGCGATGCTGAGGCAGAGTCACGTGTTCCGCGACAACCAGGCGGTGGTGGAGCGCGTGCTGGACAGCGGCGACCTGGAGCGCGAGCGAGGCATCACCATCCTGGCCAAGAACACCGCCGTCACGTACCGGGGGGTCAAGATCAACATCGTGGACACGCCCGGCCACGCCGATTTCGGCGGCGAGGTGGAGCGGGTCCTGAACATGGTGGACGGGGTGCTTCTGCTGGTGGACGCGGTGGACGGGCCTATGCCCCAGACCCGCTTCGTGCTGCGCAAGGCCCTGGAGCTGGGGCACAGAGCCATCGTGGTGATCAACAAGATCGACCGGGCCAACGCGCGGCTCAACCACGTGGCCAACGCGACCTTCGACCTCTTCCTGGAGCTGGGGGCGTCGGACGAGCAGGCCGAGTTTCCCATCGTGTACACGGACGCTGTCCGGGGCCTTGCCACACTGGCGCCGGGCGAGCCCGGCGCGGACCTTCAGCCGCTGTTCGACGCCATCCTGGAGCACATCCCGTCGCCGGAGGTGGAGCCCGACGGCCCTGCCCGAATGCTGGTGACCACCCTGGTCTACGACGACTACAAGGGCCGCATCGCCATCGGCCGGCTGTTCTCCGGGAAGCTGCGGCGGGGGCAGGCGGTGGCGCGAATCGGGGTGGACGGCGAGGTTCATCCCGGCAAGGCGGCACAGCTCTTCGTTCACCAGGGACTGGGCCGACTGGAGGTGGAGAAGGTGGAGGCGGGCGAGATCGTGGCTGTGACCGGCCTCCCCGCGGCGGGCATCGGCGAGACCATCGCCGATCCGGACGACCCTCGCCCCTTGCCTCCCATCCGGGTGGAGGCGCCCACAGTTCGGATGAGCTTCAGCGTGAACACCAGCCCCTTCGCGGGCCGGGAAGGGACCTGGGGCACCTCCCGGAACCTGCGCGAGAGGCTGATGAAGGAGCTGGAGCACAACGTCAGCCTCCGGGTGGAAGATACCGATAGCCCAGACACATTCATCGTCTCCGGTAGGGGGGAGCTGCACCTGGCGATCCTGATCGAGACCATGCGCCGGGAGGGCTACGAGTTCCAGGTGGGCAAGCCGGAGGTCATCCTGCGCGAGGAGGACGGGCGCTGGATGGAGCCGGTGGAGGAGGTGTACCTGGAGGTGCCGGAGGAGCTGATGGGCACGGCCATAGAGATGCTGGGCAACCGGCGGGGCCAGATGCTGGACATGCGCCACGGCGACCGAGGGACCCACGGAAATCACCTGGTAAGTGTGGACTTCACCTATCTGGCGCCCACCCGCCACCTGCTCGGGTTTCGGGGGGCCTTTCTCACCGCCACCCGGGGAATGGGGGTGATGCACACGCTGTTCCACGGCTACCAGCCCATGGCGGGCGAGGTGGCCCGGCGCGAGCGCGGCTCGCTGGTGGCCTGGGAGGAGGGAATCAGCACCTCCTACGCCCTGCGCAACGCGGAGGAGCGCGGGGCCCTGTTCATCGGCCCCGGCGTGGAGGTGTACCCTGGGATGATCGTGGGCCAGAACTCGCGGAGCCAGGACCTGGCGGTGAACGTGTGCAAGAAGAAGCACCTCACCAACATGCGCTCCTCCAACGCGGACATCATGGTCCGGCTCACGCCCCCCAGGAATATGAGCCTGGACGACTGTATCGAGTACATCGGAGACGACGAGATGCTGGAGGTGACCCCGACCAGCCTGCGCCTGCGCAAGCGGGTGCTTTCCGCCGAGGCCCGGCGCAAGGCCGCCGCCGGGGGGGGAGATTGCGAGGCGGCTAGAGCGCCGTAGACATAGTAGCTATCCAGCCCAACAGCAGGCAATGGATACTGTATAGTGCCAAATGAGCTGGTGCTGGTGACTTCGAATCAGACGGTTGTGGGTTCGAATCCCGCAGGGCGTGCCACAAAGTGCTATGGACTTGGAAAAGCCTGACCTCCCAGACTGATTCAGAAATCCCCATGATTTGAATCAGTAAGACCCTCGATTGCCGGTCGTTCTTCGAGAGCCTCTCCCGTCAAGAAGAGCAAACAGTGCTCACCTGGCTCGGTGCTCCATTTCTATGCGATTGGCAGAGCCCATGGTTGTTCAGCTTCACGCAACTTCTTGGTGGTTTGGCCCGGCGTTTATTGTTTCCTTGGCATTTGACCTGCCTCCCTTTCTGCCTAATCCTAACTCAAGATCTGGATCAGTTTTTGGGGGGCAGGTCACACTGACCTGCCCCCCAATGATTGTACCACTTTTTATGTTAGACTCACCTGCTGAATCGGGCAAGTTGTCAACAACACAGCAGCTGGAGCAGGTGGCCTGTAATGACCTGTCTCCTTTTCTGCCTAATCCTAACTCAAGGTTTGGATCAGTTTCTTGGGGGACAGGTCAAGTTTCTTCCTGCTTTACTTTGAGGGGAAGCAGGCGAAGATCCATCGCTCTTTCATCCTCAGAATCCCATAGAGCGGGAGAGGATAAGTCCCCTATCTTCAAGACTCCCTACGAGGCCCTCGACAGACTGTAGACCTTCCATCCCAGGACGAAATAGAAGATGAGCATTGCGAAATAGCTGCCCGCGCCGATCATAGAGGAGGGATCGACTATTTGGAGAACTGCCGCTACGAGACCAACCACCCCGAGCACCACACTCACCCCGCCAAAGCCCTTGCCAAAGGCCGGGGACCCGAGTATGGCCACCCCGAGGGTGATGATACCCGTCGGTACGACAAAGAACCCTACGTAGAGTATCGCATCGAATATGCCCCAGGTCGCCTGCCACAAGAGGGCGAGTGTCGCCTGATCCACGGGGGTCGCCCCAGGAGCGTGATAGAGGTCGGAGAGCGGGACCTGAGCGACATGCAGGAGAGCTCCGGCCGCGAGCACGACGAGACCCAGAATGCCCAGGACGCTCCCAAAGAGAGCGGGTGCGAGGCTCGTCCTCCGGAGAGCCCGATACAAGGCAAGGAAGAGGGCGACCTCCAAGATGAGAGCCACCAGGTATAGGCCATTCTCTACTATGCGGGCCGCTCTGATGTCGGGGAACCTCGTGACCCACCCCGCGAGGTCGGCAGGATCCCCCATTCCCGCGGGACCCGCGAGTACTACGACCCAGGTGAGAATGAAGAGGATGCCACCCAGCATACCGGCCAGACCACCCCATCGCAGAACGCTTTTCTCCTGTTCCATCTTCTGTAAATCATTCATCATATGTCTCCTTTTCCTAACGTTTTTGATGAGTTTCATTGAATTGGACTTGAATAAAACTGTGGTCGCCCATCCCGTTCCTGGGGGCTGAAATAGGTTTGAAATGCTATATAGGCAAACCTCCTTTCTAAATATCGCTGACCTGCCCCAAACAATAGTACGAACACTTATGTTAGACTCACCTGCTGAATCGGTGCGAATGTCACCGCAAGAAGCGAGCCTTTATACCAGTATATTACAAGAACACAGTAAGTCTTTCCCCTCGCTGCAACTTACTTCACATATTTAACGCTACTTCCGAGACTATCACTGCACCACCCGAATGGATACGCGAACCGGCAGGCTCGCTCACATGGCCCACATCGCCTCCCCTATCGGCCTTTGTCCAGGATGCCGTTCGCGAACACGTCCAGAGCGAATCGGATGCGATCCGGGGTGGTGGAGGGATCGAGGAAGGGCTGTCCGGCGGTGAAGATCAGGCCGGTGAGCGCCCACCCCGCCAGGGCGGTGTCCATGGGCCGGACGCCTCCCGCCGCGATGCCTTCCTCCAGGATGGCGGCGAAGGGGAGCACTAGTTGCTGACGAATCTTGGCCATCATCCTGGCCACCTTCTCGGGCGATGTCCCGGATGGACACGGCAGCGTAGCCCCCTTGCAGGAACAGTTCCTCGGCCCGCTGAAGGATGCGCTCCCTGCCGTCGATGGATTTTGTGGCACTCATGGCGACCCTCCCCATTCTTACCGAACGTTCGTTAGCTTCGCTCAATTATAGCGGGTCTGCGACGTCTGCCAAGCGTATGCGGGAATACACAAAGAACTTGAGGAGCTGTGTTATAATGACAGCAGCTTCGATTTGGAGAGGCACTTGGCGAGACCGCGCCGGGACTTCTGGTCCCTGATCATCTTGGCGGCTGGGTTGCTGGCTGCTATTGCTACTCTGCTGGCGGTTTTCGGCTCCGCCGATCCCGGCATCCCAGGCGCTGGATCTTTCCCCACCCCGGAGGCGAATACATCCCTCCTTCGTGCGATTTTCTTTGACGTGGGCCAGGGGGATAGCGTTCTGGTGGTGTCTCCGGCGGGGAGCGCCATGCTGGTGGATGCAGGGGGCGACTCGTCCCACGTCGAAGATATTATCCTTCCCCGCCTGCATGACCTTGGCCTTCGCCACCTGGACTATCTCGTTCTCTCTCATCCTCACCAGGATCACGTGGGAGGGATGCCCGCCGTCATAGAGGGAATCGATGTTGGGAAAGTGGTGTTGGCGGGGCAGGTTCACCCCAATCATGCTTATGAGGCCTTTCTGCGCATGATAGAGGAGGCGGATGTGTCGGTCTTGAAAGCCCGCGCGGGCAGATCTTTCGGTCTTGGCGCTGGGGTGGACGTGCAGATACTGTGGCCCGAGGATCCCCTGTTTGAGGATACTGACGATTCCGTCAACGAGAATTCCGTGGTGCTGAGGGTGTCGTATGGAGATGTGGCTCTGCTCTTGACCGGGGACATCGAGGAAGACGCCCGAGACGCCATGCTGGTCCAGGATGTGGAATTGCACAGCCAGATTCTCAAGGTGGCTCACCACGGGAGCTACTGCCACTTTCAAGGCGAGTGGTTGGCGGCGGTGGAGCCTGAAGTGGCCGTCATCTCGGTGGGGGCTGACAACCTATACGATCAGCCTCACGGGGAAACGCTGACGCACCTCGAGCTTAAGGGGGCCAGCATCTATCAGACGGATCTGCGGGGCACCGTCACAGTCACCACCGATGGCCTGAACTATACGGTGTCAACCGAGCGATGAGCGAGAAGCGGAACGTCGAGGTGGAGGGCAGATGGGTCTGTCACAGGATGGTGGTGGATAGGCTGGAAGGAGGTCGCGCGGTCTTGGTTTCGGATGATGGGGATCAGGTGTGCTGGCCCGTTGAGAAGTTGCCTCCTGCGGCCAGGCCGGGCGTGGTGGTGCGAGTGGGGATATGGGTGGACCCCGAGGGCAGTCGAGACCGCAAGGGACGAGTGCAGGAGCGCTTGGATGACCTCTTCCAAACTTCCACTTAAGCCGACTCGACGGCGCGCCGATGAGACCGCGCGACGGGGGGAGCCATCGAGGCGCGGGGACAGGCTATATCATAGATTGGGCTGCCTCCTGGCCGGCAGCTTGGTGGTGTTGTTGCTGTTGGCGACGATCTTCGCTTTTGTGGCTTACCCCATCGCCTATAGGGATCGCATCTTCCCGGGGGTGAGCGTCCTAGGAGTGGACTTGGGAGGGTTGAGCAGCGAGCAGGCTGCCGGGGCCCTCTCTCAGCAGGTGACTCTGTACCAGGAGAGAACCCTCACCTTGTGGGATGGGGATCGCACTTGGGTCGCTTCGCCTTACGATGTGGGCGTGGAGCTGGATCATCACGCCACAGTCGAAGCGGCGCTGCGCGTGGGTCGGGAAGGTGGTCCCTTGAGCAACCTCATCGAGCGATGGCAGACTCTCCTCTCCAGCCGCGAGGTGGGCCCGGTGGTCAGCTTCAGGGCTGACCGTTGCTGGGCTTACTTCCAGTGGCTGGCCAGCCAGATCGATCAGCCCGTGGTCGATGCGTCAGTCTCCTTGGAGGGGATTGAGGTGGTGAGCAGGGAAGCCCAGATAGGGCGCCGCCTGGACGTGGCGGCGATGGTGGATCTGGTGGAGGCCCAGGCCATGTATCTCTCCGGTGGCAGCGTGAACCTTCTGGTGGAGGAGACCGCGCCGAAGGTGGTGGGGGCTCGAGACGCGGCGGAGGTGATGGGACGGATGGTCGCTGCGCCGTTGGAGCTGGTGTTCAAGGATTACGAGGCTGAACCTGGCGGGATCGGGGAGCCAGGCCACAGGGAGGACCGGAAGTGGATATTGGAGCCGACCGACATCGCCGCCATGATTGTGGTGGATGAGTCGACGGGGCGGCTCCGCCCGGCCCTCGATGAGGCTCAGGTACAGGCCTATGTACAGGGACTGGCCGAACAGATCGATCAACCCGCCCGAAACGCCCGTTTCGACTACGACGAGGAATCAGACACGCTGACGGTCACCCACCCCAGCCAGGAGGGTTACGGGCTGGATGTGGAGGCCACGACAGCGTGGATTCGAAAGGGCGTCTTGAACGATCCTGGCAATCGCACCTTGGTCTTGCCGGTGGATGCGCAGCGGCCCCAGGTCGCCGGCGAGGATGGCAGCCAACTGATCACCACCCTGGCTGGCCAGGGGGCCAGCGTTTTCAAAGGCTCCGAACCGGGTAGGATCACCAATATCAAGGTAGCCTCGGCTCAGTTCCATGGAGTGGTGGTTCCTCCGCATGAGATGTTTTCGTTCAACGAGCACTTGGGGGAGGTGACGCCGGAGAAGGGATACGAGGATGCATGGGTTATCTTCGGGGACCGAAGCGTCTTGGGGCCGGGGGGCGGCGTGTGTCAAGTGTCCACCACCGTTTTCCGGGCAGCCTTCTGGGGGGGATATCCCATCGTCGAGCGGTGGGCGCACACCTACCGTGTGGGGTGGTACGAGCCCCCGGTGGGGTTGGACGCCACCATATATTCTCCCGATGTAGATTTTCGGTTTGAGAACGACGCCGACTTCCCCATTCTCATTCAGATGCATGTGGATGAGGAGGCGGGCACCTTGACGGTGGATTTCTTGGGTGCCCGGCTGGATCGGACGGTGGAAATAGAAGGTCCCTACATAGAGAACGTGATCGCGCCTGGCCCGACCATCTATCTGGACGATCCCAGCTTGCCAGTGGGCACCACCAAACAGGTAGACTGGTCTCACGAGGGGGGCGATGTCACCATCTATCGCATCATCAAGCGGGGGGACACGGTGATCGCGCGGGAGGCCATCTTCAGCCGCTTCCAACCCTGGCAGGCGCGGTTTTTGGTGGGAACGGGGCCACCTGAGCCTGGAGGATAGGGCCCTGGGAGACTCATCGAACTCGGGTGGAGGATCAAGCGTGCGCGATGACTTGGTGGTGCTCTTGAGGCGCCTATCGGAGGCTCGAGGGCCATCGGGCTATGAGAGGGCGGTGGCGGACATCGTGGCGGAGGAGTTCGCTCCTCTGGTCGATGAAGTGCGGAGGGATGCCCTCGGCAATATCATCGGCCTGAAGCGGGGCGCGCCGGGCGAGTGGAGTCTGCTTCTCGCGGCCCACGTGGATGAGGTGGGCCTGATGGTGTCTCGGATACGGGACGGCTTCCTCCAGTGGGCGCCTATAGGCAGTTTGGATCGTCGAACGCTGTTGGGACAGGAGGTAGTGGTCCACGGCCGGCGGGACCTCTCTGGCGTGGTAGGCAGCAAGCCGCCTCACGTCCTTTCTGCAGAGGATCGAACTAGAGTGCCCCCCGCTGACGAGATGCTGATCGATGTGGGGCTCCTCCCTGATGAGGTGGAGGCGCTGGTTCAGGTGGGCGATCCGATTACGTTGCGGGGGAGTTTCCGAGAGTTGCGGGAAGGCTACGTGTCAGGGCGCGCCTTGGACGACCGGTGCGGGGTGGCGGCGATCATAGATGTCTTGAAGCGGTTGGGCAGACGACAGCACACGTGGAACGTGTACGCCATGGCCACGGTGCAGGAGGAGGTGGGGCTCCGTGGGTCCAGCGTCGGCGCCTATGGGCTGGGGGCCAACTTGGCCGTGGCCGTCGACGCCACCTTCGGACGGGCACCTGGCGTGACCGAAACGAGCGCCTATCCCTTGGGCGAAGGCCCTACTATCGCGTGGGGGCCCAACTTTCATCCCCAGCTCTTCGACCGGTTGGTGGGGGTGGCAGAGGCGGAGGAGATTCCCTATCAGGTGGAGCCCATCCCCGGTCGCAGCGGGACCGATGCCTGGGCTATCCAGGTGAGCCGGGAGGGGGTGCCTTGCGCCCTCGTCTCGCCGCCCTTGAGGAACATGCACACCCCGGTGGAGACCATCTGCGTCCAGGATGTGGAGCGCACTGCGCGGCTGCTGGCGGCTTTTGCGCGGGGGCTGGGCGGGAGCTTCGCCGAGGCGATGGGCCTGGGGACAGAGGGAGAGGGCGGACATGCGACTCGATGAGCTATGCGAAGCCCACGGTGTTTCGGGAGATGAGGGCGAAGTCCGCAGGCTGATCGCGGGGGCACTTGGAGGTTCCTGCGAGGCGCGGAGGACGGATACCATGGGGAACCTTTTCGTTCGGCGACCTGGAAAGGGGCCTCGGATGCTGGTGACCGCCCACATGGACGAGGTGGGGCTTATGGTGACCAGTATTGAGAGCAGCGGATACCTGCGTTTCAGGGCCGTTGGCGGAGTCGAAGCGGGGGTGCTACTGGCCAAGCCGGTGGTGGTTGGAGGCGAGCGGATCGCAGGAGTCATCGGCGCCAAGCCGGTGCACCTCCTTCGCGATGGGGAGGGTGAGAAGCCGGTTGAAATCGAGGATCTGTTCATCGATATCGGGGCTACTGGTGAGGAGCAGGCCTGTCGAAATATACGGCGAGGAGATTACGTCTCCTTCGCCACGGAGTATGGCGAGCTGGGGGGGCAACGGCGCACCGTGAAGGCCAAGGCGCTGGATGATCGGGTGGGGTGTTACATTCTGGCCCGCCTTCTGGATGAGGATTGGGATCTGGATCTCAACGCCGTCTTCACGGTGCAGGAGGAGGTGGGTCTGAGGGGAGCCATGGTGGCGGCCGCCGCGGTGAAGCCGGACCTGGCCCTTGTTCTTGAGGGGACGGTGTGCGCTGATCTTCCCGGGGAGGGGGGGCGCGTCCAGGCTACCCGCCTGGGAGGCGGTCCTGCCATAACTCTGATGGATCGCACTTTTCTGGCTCACCGGGGCTGGCTGGATCTCCTGGTTCGGGTAGCGGAGCGGGAGGGGATACCTTACCAATTCAAGACCCCTGCCTTTGGAGGGACAGAAGCGGGAGCGATCCATTTGACGCGCGAGGGCGTCCCCTGCGCGGTGATAGCGGTTCCCATCCGCTATATCCATGCGCCTGTGGGGATCATGAGCCTCGACGACATGGAACACACGCTGGCCTTGGCTCGATCCGCTCTGGAGGAGGTGGCCGGCAGCAAGACACTTGGACTAGGAGGGGAGGATAATGAAGGAGCTGGTTCGGGAGTTGACCGAGGCGTATGGTCCGTCGGGGCATGAGGGCCAAGTGCGGGATATCATTCGAAGCCATGTGGAGGGCCTGGTAGATCGCATCGAGGTGGATGCTCTGGGCAATCTCATCGCGATGCGGGGGCCGGAAGGCGGTGAGCGCATTATGCTGGCCGCCCACATGGATGAAATCGGCATCGTGGTGACCCGGGTGGAAGAGGGGGGCTTCCTGCGCTTCACGCCCGTGGGGTTGCATGACACGTATATTCTTCTGGGCAACCGGGTTCGCTTCGCCGACGGACAAGGGGGCACCATCGCCCACGAGCTACGCGAGTTGAATGAGAAACCGGAGCTCAATAAGATGTATATCGATGTGGGGGCTACATCGCGGGATGATGTGGGCATCGCAGTGGGCGACGTAGCCTGTTTCGACAGGGAGTTCGTGGAACGGGGCAACCGGATCATGGCCAAGGCTCTGGACGATCGCATCGGCTGCGCCATCTTGATTCGGGTGCTCCAGGGGATGGGGGATACGCCTCATCGGGTGCATTTCGTGTTCACCGCCCAGGAGGAGGTGGGGTTGCGAGGTGCGACCACCTCGGCCTACGCCGTCGATCCTCAATTGGGGGTGGTGGTGGACCTCACCGAGGCGGGGGATATGCCCAGGTCTCAAAGCACGGCGGCGGAACTGGGCAAGGGGCCAGCCATCAAGATCATGGAGAAGGGGGCGATCACCGATCCGCGCGCCAATGCGCTCCTGGAGCGCTGCGCTGAGGAGGCTGGAGTGTCGGTCCAACGTCAGGTACCGCGATGGGGCGGCAGCGATGCCTCGGCCATCCAAGTGACGCGGTCAGGAGTGCCCGTGGCATTGCCCTGCATCCCGGCTCGCTATGAGCACACGCCCTCAGAGATGATCGATATTCGAGATGCCGAGGGGTGTGAGGCGATTCTCAGCCGGCTTGTGATGGCCCCGTTGGATTTGGGCTAATAGTGGCTCCCATGGGGGTGGGGTGGGCGACGGCGGCGTGATCATCAGCCCCGAGCGGTATGTTCCGCCGGGGAGCGTCATCATATCGGGCCGGAGTGAGGGGCCGGGCTAGCGGAGTCTATCCCCTCCGGATAGACAGAGACTGGACCTCCATCCACTGCTTTCCGTGCGTCTCTAGGAGGCCGTGGCCGAAGCTCCCCCAGGGAGTTGCGATGGCGTACTGGTTGTCCAGCCACATCACGAAGCCCAACGGTCCCCGCGGCGATGAGGCGCATCGAAGGATCTCTTGGCCATCCACCTTGAAGCGAGCCTTCTTGGCCGCCCAGTCTATCTCGTAGGAATGCCACTGGGTCATCGGGGCCTCGACGACGGCTTCGTGGATCCCGAGGGCACGCTGCCCAAGGGGCCAGAGGATCCTGTACATCGACCGGATATTCATCAGGGGGATGGCGAGGGGGGCGGTGGGCAGGAGCAGAAAGAAAGGCAGTCGAGTGGCGTCCAGGGTGGACGCCTTCCAGCCATTTCCGGGGGCTTCCACGTCCAGCTTCATATTCGAGGGCGGCGAGGCGTAGAAGAACCAGATGGCCTGGGGAGGAGCGGGGAGCGAGCGGCCGCCGGTCATCATGAAGGGGTCGTTCCAGAAGCCGAAACCCGCTGTGCCTCGGAGTTCGCCCGCGGGGTGGGAGAAGCGGGCGCGAACCGTGAGGTTGAGAGGGGGGCACCAGGGGAAGCGGCGACGGGACAGTCGCTGGTAATCGTCGATTTGGGCGTCGGTGTAGTCATGCGACGAGGTGTCGGCGTTGATCAGGCGCAGGCCCGCGCTCGTCGGCTCCAGCGAGCTGCTGCCGACCACATATTGATTCCAGCGTGGGTCGAGGCCGGACGAGAATTCCTGATTA
>SDBU01004354.1_pt1 | contig 17394 bp, 8 predicted proteins | sample 2277071 | NCBI WGS metagenome assembly SDBU01 (sample SAMN10397929, study PRJNA504765) | marine sediment metagenome | isolation source: marine sediment core GS08_GC12, 126 cmbsf | place: Arctic Ocean: Gakkel Ridge, Loki's castle | collected 2008 | reverse complement strand
TCACTAGACAGGGTAATCTGGGCGACCGTGAACGTTCCGAGGCCCATGTTGATGGCATCAAACCAACTGGCGGCGATGCGCGTATTATCCACGGTGCTGCCGGCCATGATGCTCGCGGCCGTTGGGTGGCCAGCAGGCGCAGCGAGGTACGTGTCCCACTCGATATCGGGGAACAGTCCAACGAGCGCCGGATTGGGTTCGTAGTCGCTGCCGTTGGGATCCTGATACAGGGACCCGGTGGTCAGGGTGATCTCCAGTCGGCTGTTCGTCCAGTCCACGGTGGGGCTTACCCGCATCTCGTACACGTTGTAGCTCGTCCCGCTGATGTCGTGGGTACCGATCTGGACGAACGACGTCGTGATGCCTGCTGAGGCCGGAGGAGACAAATCGGGGTCGCCCTCGACCACTGTGACATCATTGATCGATAGCTGGGGCGCCACCGTCCCCGTGATCTTGAAGTTGAACGGACTCTCAACACCGTCCCCACCGTCGCCATCGTTGTTGGTGAAGGTGATCTCACCCTCAAAGGCCCCCGGCGTTGTCGCCGTAAGCGTCACCGTGAAGTCATCATAACTGTCAGGCGCGATTGATCCGCTCAACAACTCGGTCACCGTGTAGCCTGGAGGCACTGCCAAGCCCGACGTAGTCAACACGCTGTCACCCGTGTTGCTCACGCGGAACGTCCGGCTGGTGCCGCTGCCGCTTCCGAAATCGGTCCCGTCGGAAGTGGTTGGCGTCGTGTCGCCATCTTGAATCCCGTGACCGTTGCCGCTGACGGAAATCTCGGGCAATGGCGTCCCGTCTTGAATGACAATGGACGCAGGCGTCGAGATGAATCCATACCCGGGATCCGTCTCCTGGGCGGAAAAGCGGACATCCGTTGTGGTGCCGTCCGGCAAGCCAGACGCTAACGTGAACTCCGCCGTCGCCAGCATGGTCGGCAGTTGAGTGTTGGGCCACTCGCCCAGCGGAGGCGCCGTGTCCTGCCAAATCACCCGGACGAACTTGTCTGTAGCCGGGTCCCCGTCGTAGCCGCCACTCGCAGACGGGTCGCTTTCCGGCGCCCCAGACTCGAACAGCTTGTCCGTTCCCAGCACTTCGGCCAGACCAGTCCACGTCAGTTTGCTGGAATCATAGTGAATTCGAAGCCCCAGGCCAACCAGCGTTGCGTCGCCATCCGATACATTGTAGAAAACCGGCAGGCTCACTGGGTCGCCCGACAACTCCTGCTGGTCCTGGCTGGAGATCATCTGTTGCTCAAGCTGGGACGGCACTGTACCCGTGATCCTGAAGTTGAACGGACTCTCAATGCCGTCTCCGCCGTCGCCATCGTTGTTGATGAAGGTGACTTCACCACCATAGCTTTGCGGCGTTGTCGCCGTCAGCGTCACCGTGAAATCATCATAGCTCCCAGGCGCGATTGATCCGCTTAGCGGCTCGGTTACCGTGTAGCCTGGAGGCACTGCCAGACCCGACGTGATCAACACGCTGTCACCCGTGTTGCTCACCCGGAACGTCCGGCTGGTGCCGCTGGCGGTGCCGAAAGCGGTCCCGTCGGAGGTGGTTGGCGTCGTGTCGCCATCTTGAATCCCGTGACCGTTGCCGCTGACGGAAATCTCGGACAATGGCGTCCCGTCTCGAATGATAATGGACGCAGGCGTCGAGATGAATCCATACCCAGGATCCGTCTCCTGGGCGGAAAAGCGGACATCTGTTGTGGTGCCATCCGCCAGGCCGGACGCCAAGGTAAACTCCGCCGTCGCCAGCTGCGTCGGCAGTTGCGCGTTGGGCCATTCGCCCAGCGGGGGCGCGATGTCCTGCCAGATCACCCGAACGAACTTGTCCGTTGCGGCGTCCCCGTCGTGGCCGCCGCCCGCGGCGGGGTCGTTCTCCGGTGCGGACGACTGGAACAGTTTGTCCGTCGCCAGCACACCGGACAGACTGTCCCAGGTCAGCTTGCTGGAATCGTAGTGAATCCGGAGGCCCAGGCCGCCGAGCGTTGCGTCGTTGTCGGACACGTTGTACATGACCTCAACGCTCACCGGGTCTCCGGGCGCGGCATTCTGTGTCAGAGGATCGGGCGTGATGGCCTGCGAGGCCAGAGAAAGCAGCAGTCGACTCTCGAGGGCCTCGAAGCGGCAGGGAGCCACCTGCTCCGGCCGCGTCGGCCCAGCTGGCAAGCCCTGGACATTCGCGTATCGTGCCATTTGGTGTTGACTACAATTCTTCATCACAGGCCTCACTCCTGCAGGATGAGGTCGCAGCTCTTGCAGCAATGTCTTGGAACAGCCTGCCCGTTTACAGCCGCGAACCAAGCTGTTCAACGGCGTCAATGGAAGCCAGGACGTCCAAAGCGTCCAGCGCTACCGGCAGTCGCCGGACCCCGGCGGAAAGAACTGCATTCATCACATGTCCGGCTTTGTCACCGGCGTCTGCGTGGGTCAGACGGGCTAGGTGTCCCATCTCATGCGACATGACGGTAACCAGGTCGACCAAGCCATCGGCTGCCCCATCGAGGTCTGCACGCAACTTCGTGCCGCCCTGGGTGAACTCCGTGGATTGCTGTGGGGTCGGGTCCACAAACCAGCCGGTTCCGGCGGCGTCAATATCCAGCCGGATCGTGCGATCAGTGGCCTCGCCAAGTACCGATCCGGGCAAGTCCATGACCGAGATCGTCGCGTTCCGCATGGTCTCCAGGGTCACGGCGCTCGCGCCCGCCGCCTGCCAGAGGCCGATCGCGGCATCGGCTATCTGGTCGAGGTCGGCGGAGATAGCCAAGTCGGCGCCGACCTGCCCCGACTCCGCGCCGGTCACTTCCAGCGTCATCGGGCTGCTCGGCCAGTAGCGGTCAATGTACTCTCTGATCTGCTGGGGGGTCGTTCGGGTTGCGCCGCTGCCGACGTTAGGCATACTCGCATCGGGCAGGTCCCAGGCATGCCAGATGAACAGACTGCCGTCGGACATTGCCTTCTCCTGGCCATTGCCGTCGATGTCCAGTATGGCGCCCGCTTCATCGAGGTACGACTTCACGTCCTGCGGCGTGGTGCGTGTCGCGCCGGACCCGATGGTGGGGAAGGCGATGTCGGGCAGTTGCCACAGATACCACAGCAGGAGGGACCCGTCGGACATCGCTCGCACCTGGTTATTCCCGTCGATGTCCCACGTGAAGGCGATGACCTCGACGGTCGCCGGCGTGCTGTGGAAATCGTAATCCGGATCGGTCTCCTGGGCCGAGAAGCGGACATCGGTCGTGGTGTCTTTCGGCACGCCAGGCGCCACGGTAAACTCCGCCGTTGCCACCTGCGTTGGCAGCGGGGCGTTCGGCCACTCGCCCAGCGGAGGCGCGGTGTCCTGCCAGATCACCCGGACGAACTTGTCTGTTGCCGGGTCCCCGTCGTAGCCGCCACCCGCAGACGGATCGCTTTCCGGCGCCCCAGACTCGAACAGCTTGTCCGTCCCCAGCACATCGGCCAGACCAGTCCACGTCAGTTTGCTGGAATCATAGTGAATTCGAAGCCCCAGGCCCGCAAGCGTGGAATCGCCATCCGACACGTCGTAAGAGATGGGGATACTCACGTCGCCACCGGCCAATGCCTTCTGATCCTCGCCGGTGATGACCTGGTGTTCGACGTTCGATGCGATCTCAATGTCGGCGGCTGTCGACCACCATACGTTATTCTCGTCGTTCGATTCAGCTATTTCGCTGTCGGAGTCGATCTTGACGGCGAGGTAGTAATTGCCGTCGTCTGCCCCCGGCGGGATCGTGAGCGTCTCGGTAGTCTGATAACTCTCCCATGGGTCCATCCCCTCATCCTCGATCCATCGCCCAACGACATAGTCATCGCCGTTGCCCCACTGCCTGTCGCCTGAGATATGAGCCTCGATCCAGAAGGTATCGGTTGAAGGGATACCAACCGCGCTGCTGTTGGTCTCTGTTCCCGTGGCCTGGAAGCTGTCGCCGTTCGAGTAGGCGCCCGCCAGATAGGAGTCCACAGCGACCGTGAGGTCGGGGCGGGGCGGCGGCACCATGGGGACGTGATCGGTGGCGGTGTTGTTGTTGTCCTCGTTAGACTCCGGCACCTCGTTGTCTGCATCGACAATCATGCCGATCCAGACGTCATCGTAGTCCGTGAAGCCGTTCGGAGGCGGCCACTCGTATGTGTAGCTTACGGAGATCGACTCGCTGCCATCGGTCGAGAGAGCTCCCACGGGCGCCGACCCTAAGTAGAAGTCGCCGTCGGTGATCGTGTCATCCGATGACATGTAGAACTTGGCCGTCGAAGCGCCTGCCAAGGCATTGCCCTGGTTGGACACCGACGCGGTGATGTTCAAACCGGCGCCCCACTCCCCCGGCTCGGGCGACGCGCTGACCACCGTGCCAACCAGATCCGGAAGAAGAATGTCGGGGATGTAGGCGAACGGCGAGTCGGTCCGGTCGTAGTCGTTCGACGAGATCGGATCTGTCGGCGGGGGGTTGCCGAGCCTGACCTTGGCGAACACGTAATAGTTCTCCTGGCTCACCAAGCTTGAAGTCCAGAACCGAACCATGTTGCCCAGACCAGTGGAACTCAGGTTGATGTGGGACGTAGCGCCTGACGCGATCGACAAGGTGAACCCCGTGTCGCCGATCTTCTTGTCGTCTCCGTCCCCGAACGCCGTGTTTTTCGACAGGTAGTAGTCGACCACCACCGATTCCGAGGACACCGATACGGGGCCATTGTTCTTGATGTCGAAGCCGCAGGCCGTAAATGTCCTCGCCGCTCGGTCCGAAGGGCGCGATACCGTAAGGCTCTGCAACGCAAGGTCCGCATCCTGGTCCGCGCGGCCGATAATCCGGAAGTTGAAGGGGTCCTCAACCCCGTCGCCCCCGTCGGCATCGTTGTTGCGGAAACTGATGTCTCCGGCGCTTTCCGTGCTGCCGGTGAACTTGACCGTGAAGTCGTCGTAGCCCCCGGCCGAGATTGAACTCGACAGCCCGTTGGTGACCGTGAAACCGCTGGGCACACTCAGGCCGGAAGTCGTCAGTGGCGCATTGCCGCTGTTGGTAACACGGAAGGTCCGGCTGACGAGGCCGGTGCCGAAGTCGGTCCCGTCGCTGGTGCTGGGACTCGTGTCGCCATCCGAGATATTCCGGCCGTTGCCGCTGACGGCAACCTCCGGTTCAGTAGGCGGGCCGCCGACAATCCGGAAGTTGAAGGGGTCCTCAATCCCGTCGCCGCCATCGGCATCGTTGTTGCGGAAACGGATGTCTCCGCTGCTTTCCGTGCTGCCGGTGAACTTGACCGTGAACTCGTCGTAGGCTCCGGTCGGGATTGAACTCGACAGCCCGTTGGTCACGGTGAAGCCGCTGGGCACACTCAGGCCGGAAGTCGTCAGTGGCGCAGTCCCGCTATTGCGGACACGGAAAGTTCGGCTGACGGGGCCATTGCCGAAGTCGGTCCCGTCGCTGGTGCTGGGACTCGTGTCGCCATCCGAGATATTCCGGCCGTTGCCGCTGACAGCAACCTCCGGCCAAACGACCGGGACGGTTACCGGCGGCGGGTTCGTGATGCTGAAGTTTAACTGCTTACTAGGAAGCGAGATGAGCGAAAACTCCGCGTTAGGCCATTCATTGCGATACGGCGTCCAGCTACCAATCAATGGTATATCGATCTGAGCTTCGAAAAACGGTCCGGACAAGAGGCTGAAATCCGTGTGAAACGTATTGCTGAGGAACAGATTGCCAACGTCTATGGAGATACTGCTCGCACTAGTGTTGGGTATGTCCACGTACACTGTTTTGCTGCTGGAAGAGGAAAGACTGAAGGAGCCGTTGTTCGTGCCGTTGACATAAACGTTCCCGCTCAAGGAGTTCGGCCTGAAGTAGTCGGTTCTCTCAAGCTCGATATCCATGCCAAGATTTAGGTCAAAGATCAGGCTGACGGCGGCCGCAACCGTTCCAACTGGGGGGGGGATGAGGGCAGCAAGCGACAACAGGTCGAACCCGACATCCGCGACATCGGCAGCCTTGCTCACTGATATCTGCGTGCCAAGGTTTGGCGTGAAGCTCCCGCTTGTGTTCAGCAAAATGTCTTTGGGAATCGGGATGCCCAGTAACCCCGCGTAATCCTCTAGGTTAACAGTAAAGTCGAACGACCCGTCAGGAAGAGGCCAAGGGAGCTGCCAAGCCATGTCGAACTGCAGAGGGATGTCGAGCCCTGCCCCAAACACGCCGGACATGGAGCCACCTGACTTTGGCACGAATTGGATTGAGACCGGAACGTCCTGTTGGCCCGGCTGGACCGAATCGGGCAAGTTGAGCTCGAGCGTTCCGGAGAATGTCGAACTTACAGTACCCGTGTTGGCATAGACCCTTGCGCCGAAACTAGAGCCCATGCTGGTGATGCCGTATCCGGCAAGCGTCCACGGTCCGGCGTTGAAGTCCCATAGGGTAGCGGCCTTGTCAAACCCAATCCCGCCCGTCCAGATCGGGGCGTTCGACACTGAGAAGGTCAGTGGCTGCGTGACAACGCCAAGCGCGGCGGCCGCCTCTTCACCCAAGACAAGAGGATCTGTGACGCCAGTGCTCAGCAAGAGCCTGTTCTCAAGCGCCTCAAATACTACCTGAAACCGCCCCTGCACGCGCGTGTTCTGCATTTCCTTTCTCCCGTTCCGAATAGCCTGAACAGTGCCTCGCGAACGTCTACGGATCCCAAACGCATGGACTTCTCACTAAGAAGCATGCACGGCACAGAGGGGGCAACAGACGAGAACTGAACGGTGCGTAACAACGCAAGATACGAAACAGAAACGCCCCGTACTCACCCCGCCGCAGAAGCCGTCGCGATACTGAAAGAGGAGATCACTTCGCTTCCCCTTGCAACGGTGAGATTACGATTCTACGATACAGCACGCATTGTAATGTCAACATGGGGATTAATCAAAGAATAAGACCCGCCGATTCAATGTTTTTTTGGGGCGTGGGGTTCGTTGGCGGCAAGAGCAGCTGCTCGCAGGACCACGTGTGAGGATGAAGAGAATAGGTCCAGCACACCCCAACTCCTTACTGAACAAGGCTGTATGGTCTAGGGAGAACGCACGCGTTGATGGAGTCGAAGTCCGTATCGAAGGACCGTCTCCGTTTCCTTGAGCAGATCACCGCCGATCCTGTCAAGCCCTAGAGAAGGATCTCCTCCGCAACGGACTTATTGGCCTGCTCCGGGCCGAGAGGCCCGTGGTCCGCCGCGTGGCCCGCAAGCTTTGGGGCCTGCATGCCAAGTTCCTTCCGCGCCTGGATTGTCTAGAAACGAATCTCGACATCCACACCGACTTCAACGAAGAGCTTAAGGCGGCCCTGCCCGGCCGGCCTCCGGGGTCGCAAAAGCCGTGACGTCAGCCGGAACCTTAAGGAAACCGGCCGTGCCGACAGCGACCAGGGGGAGGTCTGGGAAAACGTGGAGCAGCACTTGGTGGCCTCCGGCGCGGCCTCCCCGACCAGGGCCATGCGAGACATCTACGAGCAGGAACAGGAATCATTCGCGGCTTGCGTGGCAGCCCTGCCGTACCCCGCGGGCGCCGCCGGCGTCATCGCAGCCATCAACGGCCGGTTTGTCGCCCTCGACCTGTTCGACAACCTGGAGACGCTGGAGAGCATCTGGCCGAGGCTGATCACCGGCTACGCCATGGACGCCCTGGCCGCCCGGCGCGGCAAGCCCGCCGCTCGCCAGAAGGCCTTCAGCGCCAACGGAGCAACCGCCCTGCTCGACCGCCTCGGCCAGATCCCCTGCGACCTCTGCCCCACGGTGGGCCTCGGCAAGGACTGGCGTCTGGAAGCCCCCGACCTCGTCGGCCAAGCCCTGGTGGCCAAAGCCACCTGCATCCACCTGAGCGCCTTCCCGAGCGAAGACCAAGGCCGGCAGCAACAGGCCGGCCCCGGCCCGCGGATCCTCCCGCCCTCGCAGCGGCGGTGTGGCCGGGGCCGCCAAACGCCTGAATGACCTCGCGAGCTGAGGCTGGAACTGAGGAACTGCTGGCCAGCAGTGCGTAACTCATGGCCATGCAAACCGTTGACAGGGATCGCCCGGGGCTGTCCAATACTTGGCGACCCATCATGGGCGATCCTGGGGCTTGGTGCACCTGTCTTTCTGTCGCCAGGTGAAAATCGACATCTTACCAGTCGCCCCAGAAGGCTGGGGTGCCTGACCGGAAGGTGAGCCGTCACAGGCGGCCCCACCGAACGGCCGTCGATTGCCTGTCGGGCGAGCGTATGCAACAGGAAGGAACGCAGTCATGAGCGACGTAAAGCTATTCCGGGTGGCCAACGGCTCGGCAGAGGAACTCGTGGGCCGGCCGGCCAAGCTGGAGAAGAGACTCCAGATGCTAATCGAGAAGCACATCGAAGCCGTTGATCCAGCGGAGCTTTGAAAGTGCCTAGGTATGTATAGCGCATCAATCACCGCAGGCTCCCTAAAGGTCGCCGAAAGCCGCGTCGTGGCGGGCCTTCTTCTTCGGGGCCCCGGCCCGGCCGAGTGGCGATCTGCCGTCACGGACGAGAACATCCTCCAGGCCCGCAATCCGGCGACGGCCATACGGGTGGCCCGACTGATTCGTCAACGCCTTGAACTCATGGCCACTGATCACTGGCACCTCGTGGTGGAGGGCGATGCCACCGTGGCCACTCACGCGGTGCTTGCTGCTGCTGTCAAGCACAGCCGTCTGCTCGGCGATTTCCTCGACCTCGTCGTCCGTGAGCAAATCCGGGTCTTTGCTGTCGACTTGCCGAAGGCCCTGTTCGATGAATTCCTGCGGGATTGTCGCGGGCGTGATCCCGAAATGCCCGAGTGGCACGAGTCCACCCGCCGCAAGCTCCAGACCACCGTCTACCACATCCTTGTGCAGGCGGGGTTCTTGAGCGACACTCGACAGCTCAAGCTTCAGCCGGTTCACATTGCGGATCCGGTGCTGGACTACCTGCAACGACACAACGAGAGCTACGTCCTTCGATGCATCAAGGTAGCTGAATGACAGCGAACTTCACAGAGCGGCTCAATGCCATCCTGCCACGGATCATCTCCGACGAGTTCCTGACAGGCAGTGGTATCGGCAACGAGATTGCGTTCCACATCTTCGACTACCCGCCGGAACAGGAGCTTCGGGTACGTGACCACATCCGCTTCCTGCTGGAGCAGATCCCGAAACAGAAGCTCAGTCTGCGACTGAAGCACATCGACCTGTTCGACCTGGTGATCGCCCACTTGCAGGAACGCAAGCTCCTTGACCGCTGCTTCAAGATGCAGAAGGATAAGGGCGACGAGCCACTGCTTCGGGCCTTGCAGCCGATCCTGGACGCCGAGAAGATCGCCGATGTATTCACCGATGCGGTCCAACCGCAGGAGACGGATCTTGTTCTCGTCTCGGGTGTCGGCAGCGTGTGGCCGATGATGCGGTCGCATAACCTTCTCAACAACCTCCATTCCCGTATGGGTCAAGTGCCGCTGGTGATGTTCTATCCCGGCAAGTACGATGGCCGGTCTCTCCGGCTCTTCGGCAAGGTCGAGAGCAGGAATTACTACCGGGCATTCCAGCTCGCGCCATGATGGGGCAAGATATGCTGATCAAGAATCTATTCGAACGTGACATCTTCCGGCCAATCAACGGCGTCGTCAAGGCGGACCAACTCGACGACACTTCGGTCTGGCAGGAATTGGATGAGTTCGTCGTGACCAGGGAGATGTACCAGCATCTGGATCGGTTCTTCTCCTCCTACCTCGACGCCATCGCCCACAAGGCAGACGCCAACATTGCCGGACGGATCGGCATTTGGGTCTCCGGCTTCTTCGGCTCGGGCAAGTCACACTTCATCAAGGTGCTGTCCTACCTCCTGCGCAACCAGGAGGTCCGCTCCAACGGAGAGGCCAGGCACGCTGTGGAGTTCTTCGACGGGAAGATCGAGGATCCGCTACTGCTGGCCAACATCAAGAAGGCCGTCGCTTCCAATACCGATGTCATCCTGTTCAACATCGACAGCAAGGCCAGCCACAGGGAAGGACGGGACGCCATCCTGCAGGTCTTCCTCAAGGTCCTGAACGAGGCGCAGGGCTACAGCCCGGACCACCCCCACATCGCCCACATGGAGCGACACCTCGACGAGAAGGGCACGCTGCAGAAGTTCAGGGAGGCCTTCCGGCGAGCCACCGGCATGGACTGGCTGGCCGAGCGGGACGCCTACGAGTTCAAGCGGGACGAGGTCATCGAGGCCTTCTCCGAGGCTACCGGACAGAGCCCTGAATCCTCGGCCAAGTGGATCGACAACGCCGAGTCGAACTTCTCGCTGACCGTCGAGGGGTTCTGTAAGTGGGTCAAGGAGTACCTCGATTCCAAGGGCGAAGAACATCGGATCATCTTCATGGTCGACGAGATCGGCCAGTTCATCGGCGCCGACTCCCACCTGATGCTTAACCTTCAGACGATCGCCGAGGAACTCGGCGTGACCTGCCATGGTCGGGCTTGGCTCATCGTGACCTCGCAAGAGGACATCGGCGCCGTCCTTGGTGAGGTCAAGGGCGCCAAGGCCAACGACTTCTCGAAGATCCAGGGCCGATTCCGCACTCGCCTGTCGCTGTCCAGCGCCAACGTGGACGAGGTCATCCAATCCCGCCTGCTGGCGAAAGAGGCCGACGCCGCAACCGAACTCGAGGGCGTCTTCGCCGACAAGGGCGATGTCATCAAGAACCAGCTCACGTTCACCAACGTGGGCATGACCCTGAAGCCTTACAAGGACGCCGCGGACTTTGCCAGGAACTACCCGTTCGTTCCTTACCAGTTCCAGTTGATGCAGAAGGTCTTCGAGGCCATCCGCAAGGTCGGCGCATCCGGCTTGCATCTCTCACGGGGCGAGCGGTCCATCCTCGACGCCTTCCAGACCGCCGCCAAGGCCGTCGCCCACGAGGAAGTCGGGGCGCTCGTGCCGCTCTGCCGCTTCTACCCGTGCATCGAGAGCTTCCTCGACACCTCGGTCAAGCGAACCATCGACCAAGCCGCCGACCGCAATGTCGAAGCATTCGACATCGAGCTTCTCAAGGTGCTCTTCCTCATCCGCTACGTCGAGGAGGTCAAGGGCAACGTCGACAACCTCGTCACGCTGTGCATCGACGCCGTCGACGTGGACCGCCTGGCCTTGCGCCGCCACATCGAGGGGGCCCTCCACCGACTGGAGGCCGAGACCCTCATCAGCCGCAGCGGCGATAACTACTTCTTCCTCACCAACGAGGAGCGGGACATCAACCGGGAGATCAAGGGCGTCGAGCTGACGGCCGGCGAGGAGGCCAAGCTGCTCGGCGAAATGATCTTCAGCGACGTCCTCAAGGACCAGCGAAAGCACCGGTACTCCGCCAACAAGATGGACTTTGACTTCAATCGCGTCTGCGACCGTCATCCGATCGGCAACCAGATGCAGAACGCCCTGCTGGTGTCGGTCCTTACGCCTCTGGCCGACGACTACCAGTCCTCGCAGAAGGAGAAGTGCACGCTCGAGAGCGCCGTCGAAGGCGGCCACGTCCTCATCCGCCTGGGGGAGAGCGACACGCTCGATAGGGAACTCCGTCGCTATAAGAAAACCGAGAAGTACCTCGCTCAGAAATCCGACAGCTCCCTCCCCGAGCAAACCAAGCGTATCCTGCGCAATGTGGCCGAGGACAATCGAGAGCGTCGGGCACCAATCAACCGTTTGTTGAGCGACATGCTCGTCGAGGCCGACTACTACATTGCCGGGCAGTCTTACACCGTCAAGGCGACTGCGCCCATGGCCGCCTTGGACGAGGCCATGGACTACCTCGTCACCAACACCTTCTCCAAGATGGGCCTGCTGAAGAAGCTGCTGCCGGATGACGCCACCCGCCTCAAGGAGATCCAGTCCACGTTGCGGATCAACGACCTCGGCCAGCTCCAGCTCAATCTCCAGGTCAACGACGACAACGCCGCCGCTCGGCAGGACATCCGCACCTACATCGAGCTGTGCTCGAAGACCAGCCGCCAGATCATCCTCTTCGACATGATCCAGAACCGCTACGCCAAGCGCCCCTACGGCTGGCCCGAGCAGGAGACCGTCCTGCTGCTGGCCCAAATGCTCGTCATGGGCGAGATCAGCCTCGTCATGGACGCCGCGCCGCTGCACATCGACAAGGCCTACGAGCCGCTGACCGCGCCCGCCAAGCAGCGCAAGGTGACCGTCATCCAGAAGCAGACCTCCGACCCCAAGGCCATTCAAGACGCCCGCAGCCTGGGCCAGAAGGTCTTTGCCGAGATGGGCCCCGATGGTGAGGATCCGCTCTTCGCCTTCCTCCAGGCTAAGTTCAAAGCCTGGTCCGAAAGCCTCACCGGCTGCAAGGCCTTGGCCGACACCGGCAACTACCCCGGCCGGCAGGAGATTACCGATGGCCTGACCATCGTCAAAAAGCTACTCGCCGACGATGACAGCGTGAAGTTCATCGGGCACTTCAACGCCCAGAAGGACGCACTGCTCGACCTCGCCGAGGACTACCACGATCTGGAGCACTTCTACGAGCACCAGCGCAGCGTGTGGGAAAAGCTCCGCAAAGCCCACACCCGGTTCGAGCTGAACAGCCTTGAACTCAGCAGCGACGCCACCGCAGGCCCGGCCCTGAATCGCATGAAGGAGATTCTCGACGCCCCGGCCCCGTACGGCCTGATCAAGGAAGCCAACGGCCTCATCCAGACCGTCGAGGCCATCAATACCCAACTCATCACCGACCGCCGGGCCGAGGCCCTGACCAAGATCGAGGGTCACATGGCCGCTGTGGAGAAGGAACTCACCGATGCGTCCGCAGACGCGGCCCTGCGGTCCACCTGCCTGGCCCCGCTGGAAGGCCTCAGGCAACAGGTCAACCAGCAGACCAGCGTGGCTCATATCACGCAGGCCCAGCAGCAGGCTGTGGCCGCCTTCGATACCGCCCTCGACGCCATCCAGAAATGGCTCCAGAAACGGGCGGAGGAGACCACGCCCACGGGCGGCGAGGAGCCCAGGCCCGCTCCCAAGCCCCTGAAGGTCATCAAGCCCGCCGAGCTGGCCACGCAGACGTACCTTGAGACCGAAGCCGATATTGACGCGTTCATCGAGGCCCTGCGCAAGGCCCTGACGGCCGCGGTGTCCGACAACAAGCGAATCCAGATCCGCTGAGCATGCCCATGAACCGCAACAGCCTGAAAACCTACGCCCCGAAGGCCCGCAGGGCCTTCATCCAGGCCGTCACGGACCGGGCGGCCCTGTTCGGCCTGGCCGCCAAAAAGGTCGAGCCGATCACCGAACAGGGCGATGTGGCCATCATTGGCGGCAAGGCTTTCCCCCGCAGCGTGGCGGAGAAGCGCAGGCGGCTGGAAGACCGCATCGAACGGCGCGGCTTCGCCCAGGTCATGGAGGCGATGGCCTACACGTGGTTCAACCGCCTCGTGGCCATCCGCTACATGGAGATCCACGGCTATCTCGACCACGGCTACCGGGTGCTCAGCCACCCCGACGCCAACTCCAGCGTGCCCGAGATCGTCGAACACGCCGAGCACATTACGCTGCCGGGCCTCAAGGCCGATCAGGTCATCGACCTCAAACTCGACGGCAACAAGGAGGCGGAACTCTACCGCAAGCTCCTGATCGCCCAATGCAACGCCCTCAGCGCCGCCATGCCGTTCCTCTTCGAGCGGATCGACGACGAGACCGAACTGCTCCTGCCTGACAACCTGCTGCATTCGGACTCCATCGTCCGCACGCTGGTTGCCTCCATCGAAGAGGAGGACTGGCAGGAGGTTGAGATCATCGGCTGGCTGTACCAGTTCTACATCTCGGAGAAGAAGGACGAGGTCATCGGCAAGGTCGTCAAGAGCGAGGACATCCCCGCCGCGACGCAGCTGTTCACCCCCAACTGGATCGTCAAGTACCTCGTCCAGAACAGCCTCGGCCGCCAGTGGGTGGCGACGTACCCCAACTCGCCACTCAAGGGCAGGATGGAGTACTACATCGAACCGGCCGAGCAGACGCCCGAGGTGCAGGCCCAACTCGACGCAATCACGCCCGGTACCCTCGACCCCGAGGAACTGACGCTACTGGACCCGGCATGCGGGTCCGGGCACATCCTCGTCGAGGCCTACGACCTGCTCAAGGAGATCTACCTCGAACGGGGCTACCGCCTGCGGGACATTCCCGGCCTGATCCTGGCGAAGAACCTGCTCGGGCTGGAGATCGACGACCGGGCCGCCCAATTGGCCGCATTCGCCCTCATGATGACGGCCCGGGCCGACGACCGGCGCATTTTTGATGGTCAGCGCCAGCCCAACGTGCTGTCGATTCAGGAAAGCAATGGGCTGGACATCAGCACTGTCGTCCAAGCCTTCACCGCTAAGCAGGTAACCGACGAGAGCTTCACCGTCCCCGGCGAGTTCGGCTTCATGGCCCCGATCAGGACCCCGCTGCTGGCGGCCGAAACCACATCCGGCCCTGCGGGCGATGACCAGATCGCCGCTGACCTGAAGTCTCTGCTACATCTGTTTGAGAACGCCAAGACCTACGGCTCGCTGATCACCATTCCGGAGTCACTAGCGAAACGCCTCCCCGCCCTCGCCACTGCCGTCGAGAAGGCCATGGCCAGCGGAGAACTCGCCGTGGCGGCGGCCGGACGTGTGGCGAGCGTATTTGTCTCGCAGGCAGCTGTGCTTGCCTGTCCGTACGACAATGTTGTAACCAATCCGCCATATCTTACGGGCCTGTTTTCAGCCCTAAAGGCATTTGCTGGAATGCGTTTTCCTGACAGCAGCACTGACCTCTGTGCAATGTTCATAAGCAGGGCGATTGGATGGGCATCCTCTCGCACAGGCCGCATTGGCATGGTGACAATGCATAGTTGGATGTATGTCTCCTCATTTGAAGCGTTCCGTCATCGTATTCTGAACGCAAGTACACTCCAGTCCCTGGCTCATCTGGGACCTGGGGCATTCCCAGAAATCGGTGGCGCCGTAGTTCAGGTGGCGTGCTTCGTGCTCTTATGCGCCCATTGTCCGTCCTATGTCCCAGTGTGTGACAAAGCTATCGAGGAGTATGGAGAAGACAAGGCGCTCACAGTCTCTGCGGGACAATCACGATATGCGACACTTCGCCAAGGCGATTTTGCCCGAATACCTGATTCGCCAATCGCATATTGGGTTCAGCCGGAAGTGCTTCTCTTGTTTGATACCGGCATCACGGTGTCTGGGCTATGCAAGTGTGCTGTTGGGTTGCAGACAGGAGACAACAACAGATTCATCCGGTTCTGGCACGAGGTACCCTATGCCCATATCGGCTTTGGATGTTCCTCACGCCATGACGCCACACGAGTATCCAGCAAGTGGTTCCCCTGCAATAAGGGTGGGCCATTCCGCAAGTGGTATGGGAACCACATGCACGTCATTGACTGGCAACATGATGGCAGGTGTATCCGTGCCTTTACCCCTAAGTCTGTGATCCGAAATCCACACACGTACTTCCACCCCGTAGCAGCATGGGCAAAGGTGGCGAGCAAACATTTCCATCTTCGCTACGTGCCTTCTGGCTTCGTTCACAATGACGCCAGTTGCTTCCTCTTCTCCGAGGACGAGGGAATCCTCCTGTATCTAATGGGAGTTCTCAATTCACACGTATCACAAGTGATACTTGAGGAGTTCAACCCAACGCTCAACTATGTGCCGGGAAAAATCGGACAGGTGCCCATAGTCGAACATTGGGATCGCATGCGGGACAGAGTCGTGGCCGAGGTACGTGGACTGATCGATATCTCGAAGACGGACTGGGACCTGCATGAGATATCATGGCATTTTGAGAGATACCCGGGATGCGATGGGCGTAGCCATGCCAATGCTGAGACCTCTTGGGTAGTGCTCAGGGATGAGTGCCAGGAACGTGTCAACGACCTGCTCGATAGCGAGAGGAAACTGGACGAGTTGGCCACAGAGCAATTTGGACTAGCCAAGGTTGTTGAGGCAGAGCCAGCGCTTGATGATGTGTCACTGGATCAGCCAACTCGCAGTGGATATGCGGAGGGGCTGGCGTCGTACGCCATGGGCTGCATGCTGGGCCGCTACAGCCTCGACGAGCCGGGGCTGATCTACGCCCACAGCGGCAACGAGGGCTTTGACCCGAGCCGGTACAGAATTCTCCCGGCCGACAAAGATGGCATCGTGCCCGTCACCGAGATCGACTGGTTCGAGGATGACGCCGCCCGTCGTTTCGAGGAGTTCGTCGCCGTTGCCTGGCCGAGAGAGCACGTGGAGGACAATCTCACCTTCGTGGCTGATAGCTTGGGGGCCAAGAGGGGCGAACAGCCCAGGGACACGATCCGCCGGTACCTCGCCAAGAGCTTCTTTGCCGACCACCTGAAGACCTACAAGAAGCGGCCGATCTACTGGCTGTTCTCCAGCGGCAAGCTCGGGGCGTTCCAGTGCCTGGTCTACCTGCACCGCTACAACGAGGGTACACTGGCTCGGATGCGCACCGAGTACGTCATCCCGCTGCAAGGCAAGATCGCCGCCCGCATCGAGCAGCTTGAGGGCGACAAGGCCAAGGCCACCTCCGCCTCCCACCGCAACCGCATCCAGAAAGAGCAGGACAAGCTCCGCAAGCAGCAGGACGAGCTCCGCACCTTCGACGAAAGGCTCCGCCACTACGCCGACCAGCGCATCGCCCTCGACCTCGACGACGGCGTGAAGGTCAACTACGGCAAGTTCGGCGACCTGCTGGCCGAGGTGAAGGCCGTGACCGGCAAGAAGAAGGGGGCGAAGTGATGAACAAGAGCCCCATGTTTGATTGCATAGCCTCGATTGATTGGTCGGGTGCGGGCTCTGAGGTAGAGAGAGTCAACCTGCGCATCGCCGTCTGGGACATAGAGAGCGGTGAATGCCGCATTGAGGCCCCACCCAACACCAAGGCAAGAAAGTGGAAACGCAGTGATTGCCGTCAGTGGCTTGCTGGCTGTCTTGGGAAACGCCCACGGACTCTCATCGCCATGGACTTCGGGTTCAGCCTACCGTGGGGCTCTGACAAGGCGGTCTTCGAGGTAAGTGGGTGGCGCAACATGGTCCGAGAACTTGCTGCCGCCTACTCACAGGCTGGAACCGCCCGTGCAGCGGCACAGGAGATCAACTCTCGGGACCGATTTGTGGATCACGGTCCGTACCGTTTCAATGACAGCCGCAATGACTACCGCTTCTACTTGAACCACGGAGTGGCTTACTTCCGCCAAACCGAACTCATCGCCCCGGAGGCGATCAGCCAATGGTATCTCGGGTCAGGCAGCGCTGTCGGTTTCCACACGATCACGGGGCTGGCGGCCATCGACCACCTGATTGATCTTCGGGACGCGGGGACGATTGACTTTGTGG
>SDBU01004353.1_pt1 | contig 17400 bp, 8 predicted proteins | sample 2277071 | NCBI WGS metagenome assembly SDBU01 (sample SAMN10397929, study PRJNA504765) | marine sediment metagenome | isolation source: marine sediment core GS08_GC12, 126 cmbsf | place: Arctic Ocean: Gakkel Ridge, Loki's castle | collected 2008 | reverse complement strand
GGTATTTGGAATTGGCCGGATATCCGCCGGGATGTCCCCCATCCACTCGGGTACTGGTTCTGGAAAAGCCACAATCGGATCTATTTCACCAGGGAGGTTGCCCAGGATAGCCAGCAGGTGTAAGGAACTCGGGCTGATGGGATCTCGCACCAGGGGCCAACCATCGTAAAGCACACGCATCGAACTGCCGCCTACCCCTTGGCTTCTACCCGGCGCAGAAATCGGGTTTCATTGATCACCGCCCTCTGGTGGTACCCTTCGCCGATCTTCTCAACATGGTCCCAGGCTTGAACAGTAAATGTGACTTTGGAACCTGCCATAGCGGATATTTCAGCCTGAACGCGCACGGATGTCCCCACTGGCGTTGGGGCTAAGTGGCGAATATTTACTAAAACCCCAACACTGGATTCGCCCTCCGGAAGATGCTCGGCCAACAAGCGGTAAGCAACCCGCTCCATGAAAGCGATCATCCAGGGAGTTGCGAGCACCCGGGAACCACCGCTGCCAACGTGAGCTGCGGCGTGTTCCTCGGCGACCTGAAATGTCTCTTCACGAGTCATACCCACTCTAAATATATTTTCAAGATCCACTGATAGCTCCAAGTAAAATCTATTTTGAAGTCTGCATGCATTTACACTTAAGCCACGCTCCACCAATCGCGACCTTCCCGCAATCCAAAGCGGATCAGCTGTTGGCGTATTAACTGGCGCGCGCCCCGTGCGCCCACTGCGGCCAGGACCACCGGCTTGGGGGAGTGCTGCCACCAGTCTGGCAAGTCATCAGGGGACAATATCGGCAATCCCCGTCTTGTGCGCCCAATTTTGTGCGGGTCGATATCGACAAACGCTGACAGCGGTGCTCCCTGGCGCAGCAGCTGTTTGCTCAGGCGGCGGCCCATCATACCTGCTCCCCACAATAGGACCGATTGCCTGCCAAGCAATGGTCCGCGCACCAGATAATATGCTTTTATCCGCAAGAAGTTTTCTAAGGAATAGCGACTATCCTGGCGCGTCAGCCGCTCATCGTGCTCTCGCCAATCCAGCAGCACCTCCGGAAGCTTGGCAAAGCCCGCTCCTGCCTGGTAGAGCCGCAGCCATAAATCGTAATCCTCCGGCCAGCCATGTTCCTGGTAACCCCCCACCTCCATGAGCCAATCTTTGCGCATGACCACACTCGGATGTGTCAGGGGGCTCTCAACGAATATCTCCCGGCGTATATCATCATCCGTGAGCAACGAGTTTTGCCAGTCCAGGTAGATTGAAAAACCATCCCGTTCCTTATCCGGTGGGAAGCCCCTCACCCGACAGCCAACCACCGCTGTCTCAGGGTGCTGTTCCAGGAAAGCTGCCTGTCGTGCTAATCGTTCCGGGTGAGCCAGATCGTCAGCGTCCATGCGGGCTATATACACAGCCTGACAGGCTTCCAGACCTGCATTCAATGCTTTCACGATGCCCCCATGATCCTGGCTCAAGAGGTGAAGGCGCTTATCGCCCGCAGCCCAATCCTGTAAGAGCTCAACAGTCCCGTCAGTGGAGCCATCATCCACCGCGATCAACTCGAAATCTGGCAAAGTCTGCTGGGCCAGACTTTCCAGGGCAGAGGTTAAAGTCCTTGCCGCGTTATAGCAAGGCATGAGCACCGACACAATTGGCATAGCCAGATTTTACTTGATCTCCGTAATAACCGTCCAATAGGGTATGATCTGATAATCCACATTACAAGAGGAGAGAAAGATCATGGTTGAAGAACCCCAACCCCTTTTAACAATTTTGGAACAACTCATCGTCGATTTCTTGACTCTTTTGCCAAGTGTGATCGCGGCCCTGGTGGTATTTGCAGTGGGTCTTTATCTGGCCAGTATTATCAGGCGCCTAGTTCGCAGGAGTCTGGAGCACCGCACAAAGAATGCCCAACCGATCGCGCTGTTATCCCAACTGGCATATTGGCTGGTCGTGATCCTCGTCGCGGCCATCTCCCTGCAAATGGTGGGCTTCAACCTGACCGCTTTTCTGGCGGGATTAGGAATTGCCGGGATCACCATCGGATTCGCCTTACAAGACGTGAGCAAGAACTTCATCGCCGGATTGCTGATGATGATCCAGCAGCCCTTCGAAATCGGCGAGACGATTGAAGTTGGCGGCTATACTGGAAAAGTTATGGCAATCGATCTGCGGGCGACCCAAATACGTACGTCTGATGGCCGGCTGGTGCTCATCCCCAATGGAGATGTGATTATCACCCCGATCACGAATTTCAGCCAGGCGGAATCACGCCGGGTCGAGATCAGCACTGGTGTTGCCTACGATAGCAATCCCGAAACCGTCCGCCAGGCGGCCCTGGATGCCATCAGTGGAGTGCCTGGCATTCTAAGCGAGCCAGCCTCAGAAGTCCTGTTTCAAAACTTTGGCAGTTCTACGCTGGACCTGACCATTTACTTCTGGATTAACACCAGCCAAACAAACGTTGCGGCAGCAAAAGACGCCGGGCTGAAAGCGATTAAAGGAGCCTTCGACGAGAAGCAGATCGATATGCCCTACCCAACACAGACAGTCTACCTGGTGCAGTAGCCAGCTGCACAAGAAAAAATCCGCCCAAAATTATCTGGGCGGATTGAAACTTTCTTGGCAACTACTCAGCCATGTCACTGCGAGGGGCACAAACTGCCCCGAAGCAGTCTCCCGGTTTTTTAGCGAAAACGCCCTTTTAGAGATTGCCCCGGTCCCGTCCCGATGGTCCAGGATCGAGATCTGTTCCTTCCCGGGACAGGCTTCGTCGCAAAAAACGCTCCTCGCAATGACAAAAGTGGGTATTTTTTACGATGGTTGAGCAGTTACCTTTCTTGACTACTATAATGAATACAATCTACCTGGGGGTCAATTATCCTTTGCGCTGTCTTCTTTACTTGCTCCCCCGATCAACCACCAGATAATCATGGAGAGAAAAGCCCAAAACACCCCAGTCGGAATCGTATCTTTTACCATGGCTGACACCCCCCAAATGACCAACCAGCCCAGTCCAAGCGCCCAAAGACCATAGACAATTAAACGTCGCACACCCGTACCTCCCCAATTTACTCTGCCAAACCGCCGGGAGAAGCATCCCACACCCATGGGATTCAACATTAATAACGTAAATTTCCCGTTTTTATTACAGTTTTTTGCAATATATTATGCCGCCAATAATAATCCAATGGATATATTGCCCTAAGGGGGAGGGATTCATGCAGATAATGAGGCTATCAGTTCAGTCAGCTGGTTGGAGGGTGGGTCTTTCAATGACCTCTAGCATCTCTTGATTGGAGGCGAATTTAAACTCCTCCAGCCCCAGTTTACCGGCTTCAGCCTGTTCCAGCGCCTCCAAACGCTGCCATTCATCCTTAGTAACAACTTTCTTAGCCAGCTTCGATAATCGAGAGCGGAATTCTTCCAGGCCCTGGGCAATATTCTCCTCAGGTGGCTGGGTTTCGAGGTACTGCAGCACAGCCTGGGCGCCGTTCACGCCATCCTTACGGGCCACACCGACTAATCCGCTGCTGGCCTCGCGCGACCAGCCAGCGACAAAAACCCGATCTACTGGTCTCTCGGCTTGCGGGTCATAGGCCTCATAAGAATTCCCCTGCACTGGATAGAGAGGTTCTGGGCTTTTAACAAACTCATTCCAACGCACCGGCAAGCCAAAATCCTCATCCACCCGGTCGCCGATGCAAAAGATGACCGTATCCACGGACAGGATCCGTTTCGTGCCAAGCCTTTTGGCCTTGGTATCACCATTCTTGGGTACCAGGGCTGTATCTTCCACTTCCAGGCCGCGCACCTCGCCCCGCTCACCGCCGATGATCCGGCTGGGAGAGGCCAGGAAATCAAAGGTAAAACGTGATTCTGAGACCGGATCCTGGGCTTTCGGCAGCGCTGAGTGGATAAAAGCCTTGGCTGCGGCCACATCCTGCCCGACAGCTTCCATCAGCGGTGCAACCCGCTCGATTTCATCATCCAAAGCCGTCAAATCCAGATTGCGAGCCACGCTCTCCATCTCTTTCTTGGTAAATTTCACCTCTTTTGGACCTCGACGTGCCACCGCGGTCACCTGATCCACTTTGACATCGCGGATCAGCCAGCGGGCGATATCCAACATTACATTGCCCACGCCGATCAAAGCCACATGCTTTCCAATGGCAAACTTCTTTTGACTGAAAGGGGGCAGCTTGTTGTAGTGATAGACGATATCCTTGGCATGGTAGACTCCCAGCAGATCTTCTCCTGGCAGACCCAACCACTTCGTGCCCTGCGCACCGACCGTGACCAAGACTGCCTGGAATCCCAGGGCATCCAATTCTTTGAGGGTTAAATCCCCTTTACCCCCAACCAGCAGATTGCCGTAGTATTCGATATTGGGCGCATCCAGGATGCGGCGGAATTGTTTGCGCAATCCGCCCTTCATCTTGTGTTTAGAGTGGTAGATACCGTACTCAGCCAGACCTCCTGGTTTGATATCGCGGTTGATGAGCACCACATAGACGCCCTGATTGGCAAGCTGTTTAGCTGCATACAGCCCTGCTGGTCCGGCCCCAATGACTGCGACAAGGTTGTTGTATTGCGATTCTGTTTCCACGCCAGTCCTTTCCTTTTATTAGTACGATGAGTTTAAAACTGAAGAAACTGTTGGTATTGGAATAATTATAATTTATTGGGAAAATTTTCACAAGCTCTTTTCTCCCAATTATTATAAATGATAACTTTCTTTAGACTTTACCGCAACCCTGCCCGTCAATATTGTTAATTGGGCTTTAAGTAAGCAGGATAATTTCCTCTTTGGGTCAGGTTTTGCCACATGCTTGGAACCCTCGCAGCAAGCTGCGGGGTATTCTGCATCGCAGAATAAAATACATCTTCAGGCATGTCGCGTCCAAGGCAATCTTCTAAGCTTATTACCCTTGGCTTCTTAAATTTACCTTAAAGTTACGGTTTTCACATATCAATATTGCAAGTTTTATGCTATAGTAATAACACGCCGGTATTTTATTGGTGACCAATTATCAGTAATTTAAATATCTCTACCTGTAAATAATTGCGGTTATTTTCTGATAACCGGATAACCAGGTAGCGGGGTGAATTTGAATTACTTTGATTTGGACAACCTGTACAAGCAGCAAACTTCCGCTGGTGAAAACCTGGGGTTTGTATTTGGGGTACTTGACACAAGCAGGGTTGATTGGGGAAAGCATAAAGCACCAATCCAGTTAGGTGATCTCTATCCGCTATATACCGGACAAAATTTAACCACATCTCGACAGGGGAGTATTTGCGCAGTGCTCGCATGGCTGGGCAATTTTTCATTAAACTCGCTCCCGCTTTTATTCACCAGACCCTTTATATGGCGTTAGCTATCAGATACCAACCTATAAGACAGGGTATTGAAAGGAGGTTTGAAACATCAGACATAAGGAATACATGAATTCGGAGAACGGATAACAGCTAATTTTAAGTGAGGGCAAACATGTCTAAAAGAATATTTAAACTAACGATCCTGGTCATCATCATGGCCATGATCATCCCCACCTCAGTGTTAGGTCAAAGTTCCGACCCCATCCAAGTTACCTTGCTGCACACCAATGACTTCCACGGCCGGCTGGAGACCGACTATAGAGGCCGCGGCGGCTCTGCCTATCTTGCGGATAAGGTCAATGATATTCGCGCGGCTGTTGGCGAGGAAAACGTGGTGCTGATGGACGCCGGCGATGTATATTTCGCCGCACCGGCCATCTCGCAGCTGTTGATGGGCGAGAGCACCATCGATATCTACAATATGATGGGCTACGAACTGGCCGCATTCGGCAACCATGAGTTTGATAAAGGCCAGGAGGAACTCGCCGCGCGCGTGGCACAATCAAACTTCCCCTGGTTAGGCGCTAACGTGGTCCTGGAAGGGACCGAGTGGGATCTTCCAGCCTGGGCGCAGGCCTATGAGATCCTCGAGGTTGGCTCGGGTAAGGACACGGCCAAGCTGGGCATCCTCGGCCTGGCAGGCGAGGAAACTCCAGAGGTTACCTTGTTGGGTACCACCGCAGGATTGGAATTCAAAGATCTGACCGCTACCATCCTGCATTACTATGATGAGATCCTGGCTCAGTCGGACGCCCTGGTTGTGCTCGTCCATATGGGCACCGATGATAGTGGCCCCTACAAGGGGCTGGAAACCGTCGCCCAGGAATTGATCGAGGCTGGAAAACCGGTCGACCTGATGATCGGTGGACACCAGCACCAGGCGCTTTCTGAGCCGCTTTACGTCGGCGATACCGCCATCGTATCTGCCGGCTACTACGGGCGCTGGCTGGGGCAGGTTGAGGTATCCATCGAAAAAGCTGCTAAGAAACTCACAGTCGACACGTATCAACTGAATACCATCACAGGCTTTACTCTTGAGAGCCTTATCGCCGCTGTTGAAGGCTACTACGAAGATGGCGCAATCGACAACAAAGGTGTGTTCAACAGTCTCCTGTCCAAGCTTGAAGGAGCCCAGGCTGCCTTGAACCGAGGCAACGCCAAAGCCACGGCCAACAAGCTGGGCGCCTTTATCGAAGAGATGATGGCGCAAAGCGGGAAGCACGTCGCACCCGAGGCCGCTGAAGCACTCGCCATGGACGCTGAGTGGATACTCGCTAACACCGATTTGGAAGTTGCTGCTCGCGTGGCATACTGGGCGGAGATCGTGGCGCCCATCGTCAATGTGCCGGTTGGGGCTACCAATATCGATCTGGTGCGCGATTACAACAACGAATCAAACATGGGCGATATCGTCACCGACTCCATGCTCTGGAAAGCCGACAGCTACGATGACGGTGAGCTAAACGGCTCGGTGGACATCGCCTTCACCAACCCAGGTGGTTTACGAGCCGATATCCTCATCCCGGAGGGCGCTGCTCTACCTTATACCGTCACCTGGGGCGCCACTTTTGAAACGCTGCCTTTCGGCAACACGCTCTACCTGATGGACCTCACCGGAGCCCAAATCCAGGAACTGCTGGACCAATCTGCCATGCTTTACAAAGGTATCCTGCAGACATCAGGCGCCAGCCACTACTGGTACAACGACTGCGACTGCGACGCCCCCACGACCTGGGGCGCCTATGGTGTGGAAGTTGGCGGTGAACCCCTGGTTCGGGATGAAATCTACCGCGTGGTGACCAACGACTTCCTGGCCGGCGGCCAGGATGGCTGGACCACCTTCGCTGAGGGCACCAACCGCTGGAACACCTATTACGACATGCAGTGGGGCTTTGTCGAATACGTCCAGATGTTGGAGGTGATCGACGCCGAAGACATCCCCATGGAGCGCATCATCCGCCTTGATGAGGTGGTCACCATGCTGCACACCAACGACACGCACGGCCGATGGGCAGCAGACTACTATGGGGGTGGAATGGTTTACCTGGCGGACCTGATCGAGGCAGAACGGGCTCACAATCCTAACGCCTTGTTGTTAGATGCTGGCGACACCTTCCAGGGCAACTCCTTCGCTTACTTCTTCAAGGACCGCCCGGACAACCCCATCGCCGGCGGCATAAATTTCCTGGGTTACGATGCCATGACGGTCGGCAACCACGAGTTCAACTTCGGCCTGACGACTTTCGCCACCATGCTCGGCCAGGTTGGCTCCCCATTGCTGGGCAAGGCTAACATGGACGATGATGGTTCCTACGGGTTCATTAACGAGAATATCGTGGACTACATCACCCTGGATGTCAATGGGAAGAAGGTGGTCATCTTCGGCTTGACCAACCCACGCATCTACCGCTACGAGCTGCCCACCAATATCCCTGGCATGACCTTCTACTCGGCCGTGGATACAGCTGTAGATTCTATGCCCGGGTTACTTGCTCTGGAGCCAGATCTACTGGTCGGCCTGACGCATGTCGGCTACCAGCCTTATGGAGGCGAGGTCGACAGCGACGAGCTGATCGCCCAGACCGTGGCGGGCTTCGACGTGCTGATCGGCGGGCACAGCCATACCACTCTCAACCCGGCAGTTATGGTTTCCGATCCGGATAACAATCCGGACGGCACCTTAATCGCTCACGCCCGCCGTTACGCCGGTTACCTGGGGAAGGTCAACGTGGGCTTCATCGGTGATGAGATCGTCCTGCGCGAAGGCTACCTGATACCGACCAGCGAAGCAGATGTGGATCCCGAGTTGCAGGCCTATCTCGATCCTTATATCGCGGAGATCGAGGAATACAACGCTACAGCAATCGGAGAGACCATGGTGCCAATCGACGCCCTGCAAGCTTACACTCAGGAGACCAACGGCGCCAACCTGCAGGCTGACGCGGCAATCTGGGAACTCTTAGATAAAGAAGGTGTCACGGTTGATCTTCACCTTTCCGGTGCCATGTCGAACCGCCTTGTCGCTGAGGGTGCCACGCCCGCAGCTCCAGTGACCCTGACCAAGGGCGATATGTTCAGCCTGATGCCCTACGAGAACTCGCTGGTCGTGTTGTCGATGAATGGACCGCAGATCAAGACGATCCTGGAGCGCAGCTACCGCAACTGGTGGTGGTACAACCAAGGTTACCCCTGGGGTGGCTATTCGCACTACACGACCTGCATGCTGGCCACCGACCACGGCAACCAGATCACCTACAACGGGGCGGCGCCGGACGGGAACAACGTAGTTTCCCTAACCCTCGAGGGCGCTCCAGTAGACTTCACCGATGCGGGTACTTCTTACAACGTATCTACAGTCAACTACGTCGCCGCAGGTTCGTGCAACTTCAACAACGACGGCGAGACCATCTGGCCTCTCAACCAGATCGCCTACGACACGCAGCTGTATGTGCGCGATTCGGTGATCAACTACGTCAACGCGCAGGTGGGACCGATCTCGCCTGCGATCGAAGGACGACTGGTCTTTACCTCTCCGTGAGGATCAAAATAAACCCTTTGGATTAATATCAAAGGGCAAATAGTTTACTCGGGCGGTTTTATACCGCCCGAGTATTTTAATTCTAGAACTCTGATTCTTTCCTGATTCAAGCAGGCTGTGGTTACCGCTCAAAGACCTGCAAGACTTCATGAGATCAGGAACCAGGGATCACCATCAAAAGCAGCTGACCCGACTCGAGTTTCGCGAGCGTGCCATCAGGCTGCACCTCCGTTTCCACAAACACCCCATGACCCTGCACATCCAGTATCCAGGCCCCTGGACCAAACCAAGCCGAGGCATCCACGATGCCGCTTGACTCTCCTCCGGGGGGGTCGTTGACCGTGGCCACCACGCTCCAGGAGCTGCTGTCAAAGTCGTACCACCAGATCTTGGCATCACGAGTATCCTCTTGCACCATGAGACTGTTGGCGCTGGTGTCCATGTTATCCGGGTTGGTAAAGGGAACAAATACACTGCTGCTCTCAGCATCGCCATCGGCAAAGACCGAAAAACTATCCACCTTGCGCGGATTCTTTTCGTTGAAGACGAACTTGAAGATGCGCCCGTTGTCGGCGGATCCGACAGTGCCTGACTGTCCGCGCATCATCCGCCCTGTAGTCGGGTCAGGTACAATGCGCGTGCGGCCCGTGTCGGCAGCGTACACCACCCGCGGGCTGTTCTTGTCGTAGGCCAGATCCTCCAGGCGGATGAACTGGAACACATTGTGCTCATTGGACCACTGCTCGAGCGCTTCCTGCGGCTCTAAGGCGGTCTCCCCGCGAGCAATTTGCTTTGGCACGCGGATGAACTCGCCCTGCCATTCGTCCCCCGGCTGGAGGTCGAGATAGTCATTGGCGCCGTTGAATGGGTCAGTGGGGGTGATGGGACCCTCATCTGTGCGCGTCACGCGGAAGGCCCAAAGGCTGCCCTTATCCTGCCAGATGTGGCTCTCGTGGTTGGCCAAGTACAGGTACAGCTGCGAGGAGGGCGCGTTGAAGGTGTCGTCGGTCGTCAGGAGGGCGAATTGGTTCCACCCGCCAGGGACAGCGACGGTGTTCTCATGGTTGAGGCGTCCCATCCCAGGGATCTGGGTGAATTCTCCGCTCTCGGTGTTCAGGGCCACGGTGTATCCGCCTTGACGCTGACCATCTAAAGCAGGGTCGGGGCCGTACGGTGCGCCAGCGGGTACGTCGACGATGTCATCGGTCTCCTCATTGGCGAAGAACGTGTAAGTCTCGAAGCCCTCCGCGGGCCCGGCCATAAAGGCCGAACAGAAGCGCAGATAGCCGTTCTCTGGTCCGAGGGGGACCGATGCATCCAGCACAGCCGCGGAATTCGTATCCAGGGTCAGCCGGGAAATGGAGGCATCCTGGAAATCGGCCGTCCCGAAGAACGGGACCGTGGTCTCTTCGTGGACAACGAAGACATCCACGGTGCCACCGTCTGAACCAGGTGCAAGCCCGATGCCGTCGGGCAGCCCCTGGAAGGTAAAACCATTCACGGTCTCACCGCTGCTGATAATCGCCTTTACCGAGGAGCCCGCCGGTACACCAGCATCGAGGGTGATAAACGGGTCTTGCGGAGTGAGGAACGGGAAATCGCCGCTTGCCAGGGACCCCACAGGCAGCGCAAGCACCATAGCAAGCACAATCAGCAAGAACCAAATACGTTTTTTCTTAAACTTAATCATCATTTCATCTCCTTAACATTAATTACTTTATTAATAAGTCGCTCTTTCAGCTTAGATTTAATCAAAGGCAGAGCGATTAGAAAAACTGAAGCTAATTGGGCATTGACTCTTGGTTGGATGATGATGATGGTTGCGATGAGCTTTGATGGATGAGCTAATGTGTACTGCACAAGCAGCCCAGTTGCCAATGATACACGCTGGCTAAGCGAGTACTTCTCCTCCCACCTGGGTTAAGCCCTGATGGGAGAAGGATAATTCTAGGAATTAGTAGCTCGGCACCCGCACATCCACCCAAACTAACCTATGATCAGAGCTGGGGAAGGGGAAGGTACCGACTAAGCCGAAGAGTGGATCACCTGTAGTCGGCCAAAAAACACCTGCAGCGGTTATTTGCAGCTGCTTGCGAGGCAGCACATAGTCAGCGCGCAGGTTGCCAGGCGCGCCTTCAAAGTCGTCCGGAAAACCGTCGAAGAAATCAGCTGTATCAAAGGCCGGGTCTCCCAAGTGCACATCATTAGCGGCATCCTGCAGTTCGGCCTGCTCAGGACCACCCTCGCTATAAGGCGTGACCTTGGTGTTGACCAGGGGATGGTCGAGCAGCTGCTGGATAGAACCCGGAATGCTGTCGCCATCAAAGGGATCGGAGTTCTGGTCGCCGGCGATCACGAAAGCATCACCAGGCGTGATGCCGCCAGAGATATCATTATCGTCGTAGATGTAGCCCGAACGGGAGGGGATGATGTAGTCGGCCCAGAAGCGGATCTCGTCGTTGTTGCGGGTGCCGTTGCGATCCTCAGGGCCGTCGAAGACAGGCGGGGTGGGATGGCTGGTCAGGAAGTGCACCGTCTTGCCGTCGATCTGGACAGGTACATCCCAGTGGCTCTTCGAGGAGAGGCGAAAAACCTCCAGATCCCCTTCGTTGTACCACGATTCGCCGGTAGCAGGATTGATTGGCAGCATAGCGCCGGGCATGTCCTTCCACAGGAAGAGCTGGAAAGTGCGGATGTTGGCGAAGTCGATCGGGAACATAGAATAGACCGCCATGCCGAACTGACCGGGGAAGAAGCCGAAACCAAAGGCATCGTTGGGGCCACCGATTGAACCGCTCTTATCCAAATCACGGCCCGACGGGATACCGGTGTTGGATGGCGCTACGAAGCGGTACTTGTATTCGATCGGGTCGGCGCCGTTCTGGGAGATCGAGAGGTAGTTGTCCTGGAATCCATCCAGAGCCACATCACCGGGATCGAAATCGAACTCGTTGATCAGCAGCACATCCGGGCGGGTGCGCTGGATGATCTCGGCTATTACGTCTGGTTGGGCGCTGCCAGGCGCAGAAAGCTCAACTGCCAGATCACCGGCGTTGAAGCGGTTCAGGGAAGCGTTGAAGGTGGCGAAGCGCACCGGTGTGGGCGCGCCCTTGGGTGTGTCAGCCAGCGCGGCGGGTGCCACCAGCATGGCGATCAGCAGCACCAAAGTTATTATTGTAAAGGTTCTTTTTTGTCTTACAGATAGGTTTACCATCAGTTTAAGTTTCCTCCGATAAAAAATGTACCTGCAGGACGCCTGGCGAAGAGCGTCCCGCAGTGTTATTGCTCAACATGAAAGGTTGTGGGAGTGCAAATCAATGCACCCCCACATAGAGATTGGTTATCAGGGCAGTTCGTTGACGCGGTCGGTACTCGGCGGAGCGACCGGGCTAAACGTGCCGAGGTAGTTCACCAGGGCCTGGAGGTCGTTACCACCATCGAGCCTCGGGCCCGTGATCGTGGCGAACGTACTGAAGTTGTCCCCACCGTCGGCGAGGAAGCTGTTCACCGTCACGTTGTAGGTCACAGTCGGATTGAGAGCCATTCCGTTGAGCATCACGTTGCTCACTGTGATCGAGGTGCAGTCGCCCGCCACGATGGTCCTGGCGAGATCGTAGGTGAACCCATCCGGCACACCGAGGTGCAGGAACGGGCGGCTCGATCCTGTCGGCTGGCACTGCTCTTCGAGCGTCGAGACGATCTGGGCCCCGGTCATCGGGAACGTCACCAGGGTGTTGCCAAACGGCTGGAACGTGAACGCCTCGCCGAAGGTGACGACGCCGTCGCCCTCACCGGCCGACTGCAGGAACGTCAGATCGGATCGCACGCCACCGGGGTTCATGAAGGCTACGTCGGCGAAGTTGGACGACGATGCCCACAGCTGGGCATCGGCGACCAGGTTGCCGGCCGCCGACTCGACACCACGATCCGTTCCGGGCGGGTTGCCACCGCGGAAGATCGTCTCGGTGATCGTCCCGACCGGTGTACTGCCGGCGGCATCGACCAGCGGCTGCCACTTGTCGATGATCGCCGTGAGCGCCGGGTCTGGGGTCAGGGACGCCTGGATGACGGCGTGGTTGGTGGACGTGCTCAGATCGCGACGAACATCATCGGTGCGCTTGTCGAGAACAAGGTTTAGCTCCGAGACCACGCGGCCGAAGGAGTAGGCGCTCGTGACGATACGGGGCTGACCGTCCGAGTCGGGAAGCACGCAGTTGTAGGGCAGGTGCGTGTGACCGGTGATCATCGCGTCGATCTCGGGGTCGAGAGCGTTGTTGATCGCCACGATCGGCCCGGAAATACCCACGCACGCGTCGACGTCGCCCGGAGGTGGCGTCTGCGAACCGCCCTCGTGCAGCAGCACGATGATGACCTCGACGCCCTGCGCCTTGAGGATCGGGACGAGTGCGTTGGCGGTGGCGGCCTCATCGAGGAAGTCCCAGCCTTGGATACCGGCGGCGGCGACTAGAGTGTCGGTCGCCTCGAGCGTCATACCGATGAATCCGACCTTCACGCTCTCGATCTTCTTCACCCAGTAGGGTGGCAGTGGGGTCTCACCGTCCTCGTTGACCACGTTGGCGGCGAGCCATTGGAAGTCGGCACCGGGGTACGGTTCGCCCGGGAAATAGCACCCATCGACGGGGTGACAGCCGCCGTTCTGCATCCTGAGCAGTTCGGTGACGCCTTCATCGAACTCGTGGTTACCGACACCCGACACGTCGAGACCCATCGCATTCAGCGACTCGACCGACGGTTCGTCGTGGAAGAGCCCAGAAAAGGCTGGCGAGCCACCGATGAGATCACCGGCAGCGACGGTCAGGCTGTACTTATTGCCTTCCCGAAGCTGAGCGAGCATGGCAGAAAGGAATTCCGAGCCACCCGCGGCATCGCCAGCGACCGTGCCGGGCGTGTTCGCCTCGAGATGCCCGTGATAGTCGTTGAAGGCCAAAATCTGGAGCTGGACGAGCTGGCCTGGGGGATCGGGGTTGCCCGGGCCCCCTGCTGTCGCAAACACAGTCGTCGTGAGCAAAAGCAATAGGGACAGCACCAACGTGATTACGGTAAATATTCTTTTTTGTTTTGCTGATAGATTTTTCATGGTATTCTGTTTCCTTTCAAAAGTTCTATTCATTTTCCATTTGGCGTTTACGTAAGTGTGAAGGTCAAGTCATTGGGTAACTTTCTCGTTAATCCCTCCTTTCCTAACACAGGGATATTGCAATACAGAGCCGATGGTGCCCTGGCGCTGCTCCAAGGAGCAGCGCCAGATAGATTTACGATTAACAGGTCACATTTGGCCCTATTTGATCTCGAAGGAGGCCAAGAGGGGTTCGTGGTCGCTGCCGACCGTGTTGTCGACGCGGGGGAAGTCCACATTGAGGTGCACGATGTCGAACTGCGCGCCGCCCAGCAGGTTGTCGGTGACCAAGAAGTGATCCAGAACCTGAGAGTTGCCCTCAAAGTTAAACGTGTACACGTTGTCGTCGGTGAGGGAGTCGATCAGATTGGTCAGCACCCGTTCCGCGCCCGTACCGGGCAAGATCTCGGTCAAATCGTCGGTGAACTCCATAGTGTTCAGGTCACCCAGGACGATAACCCGCCCTGATTTACTGGCATGGTCAAAGTTACCACTGCCGCCATCCAAGAGCGCATCGACCACTTCGTTCAGGGTCCCGGTTTGCGCCTCACGTGCGTCTTCAGCTGCCTGCACGAAGGGCTGCGGCCCGCCGAAGACCGGTGACGAGCCGAAGCGGGAAGACAGGTGATTGTTGATCACGGTGAACTCTTTACCGCTGAATTTAAAGGTCGCCAGGAGCGGGTTCCTCGTCCCGAAGAAAGCATCAGGGTCACTCACACCCAATTCTGTTAGCATATCTGGCGTGAGAGAGACAAAGTCGACCAGCTTGACCCGATCCGGGTTGTACAGGTAGGCATTGCGGATGTTGCCGCCAGGGACACCGCCGGAGGTGCCGTCTGCGGGGGCGACGTCGAAGAACTCGTAGCTCGGGCCGCCGGCAGCAGAGATGGCATTGACGAGCGCCTGGAGTGTCTCTGAGGCGTCGGTCGTACCGTCATCTACTGTTCCGTTGTTGTCCTGGATCTCCTGCAGGGCGACCACATCGGGTGCGCCCAGGTTGTTTACGATCTGGTCGGCCAGCGTGGCGCGCTGGTTGTCATCTGACGATAATGGGCTCAGGTTGAGCACATTATAGCTGGCCACGGTAACAACTTTATCCTCACCGCTTAGCGAGGTGGTCTCCGCTCCCAGTCCCCCAGGGGTGATGGAGAACCCGGCAAGGGCATTGACTTCGAAGTTGCCGAAACTGTAGCCCATCACACCAGTAACGTCTCCCAAACGGTCACCGACGGTGATGGCTGGCACTGAGCCTGGGAAGAGGTTCCCATCGAACTGGATCTGGACCCTCTCCGGGTTCTGATCGCCGTCATTGTTCGGATCGGGCTGCAGGTTGATCCCACCGCGGGCGGTGCGCGCATCGCTAGGGGCGATGTGGGCGCCGTTGTTGGTCAGGGTGAACATTTCGCTGCTGAAGGAGTTGAAAGTGCGCGTCCCTGAGACCGCCACCGGGTCTTCAATGGTAACCAGCATACCTTCCAGGCTCTCGTAGAAGTCAATGCCGTCGTTATCTGGATTGAAATCGCTTGGATCCTGGGTTTCAGTCTGGAGGTTGACCGGCCTTTCATCCTTGGTGATCACATCCACAGATGGCGCGATACGACCGCCGCTCCCAATGATTACCGGGGTTGGTAGCGGATTGCCACTGGATAAAACGGTTATGTCAGGAAACGACATCTGCGTGGTGGACAAATCGGAACCGAAAGCATTCTCAGTGACCGTATCGGTCAGCTGAACCAAATCACCCACGCTCGGGCATCCATTACAGGAACTCCCCATAAATACAGACATTCCATCTGAGGTATTTACATTCCCATCACCGGCAGGATCCTGCACGTAGAATGTATTAAAGGAAACTGCAGTGACGACACCTGAAGTCGTAACAAAAACATCCTTGTATGGTGAAATGTGGCCAGCGCCCTGGATCTCCATTATGGTAACCTCTGGAGCCAGGCTTAACCCAACCAGGACCGGGTCGTGATCGGATGACCGGAAGGGGTCCGGGTTGAAAAGCCCTGGCTGGTTGAAGTTATTGTAGTCCAGCGCGCTTGGCTCGTCGGCATTGATATGCCAGAAAGCCGCACCGGTCACCTGACTCGCTAGGGAGGCATTCACCAGTGCGTGATCGAGATAGCCCGACTGGCTGAAGAAATTGAACGAGTAAGCACCAGCACTGAAGCCGGTTCCGAGGAATGTTTCCATCAGATCGGTGTAGCCTGAAGTCTCGAGGGCCGTGATCGGGTCTTCCATGGCGTAGGAGTTCAAGTCACCCGTGATCAGGAAGTCGGGGTCACCGCTCCCGGTTGGGTCGGTGAGGAGCCAATCGGTGAGAGCCTCGGCTGCCGCGGTGCGGGTCAGGTTGCAATTGCCCTGTCCATCACCAGTGTCGGGGTCTCCCTCTGCATCGCAGTTAGAGCCCTTAGATTTGAGGTGATTCACGGCCACCGTTAATCTGGCGCCGGTCGCGTTTTCATCGAAAGTTTGGGCCAGCACCGGGCGGTTTTTATCGTCATTGAAACGCGAGTCAACGAAGGAGTCTAGGATGGCGAAATCCCCAACCGGCGTCACCGAGGCGGGCTGGTAGATGAAGCCATCACGGATGGCATCGCTGCCGATCGCGCCGGTGGGTATGTAAGCATACGTGCCTGCACCAACCGCAGCGTTCAAACCGTCCACCAGGTTGGCGATTGGGGTGTTGTCCGCGGCATTCTCCAGCTCCATCAGTCCCAACACATCTGCGTTCATAGTAGTTATAGCCGCGATGATCTTGTCACGCTGCCGGGTGAACTCGTCTGCAGTGTCTGCGCCGCGGCAGCCCTGGTCCTGGTCGGGGCCGCAGATTGAGCCTGAGTCATCTATCGTTGTGAAGTAGTTAAGCACGTTGAACGCGCCCACCACTATCGAACCACCGACATCAGGCACCGCCGGTCGGTTGTTTACCCGGGTAAAATCCACCTGCTGGGTTGGTTCGATCTGGTAGTTGCCGAAAGAGAAATTAACTACACCGATCAGCCCTTGTAGGGTATCCCCAGTTCGTAGTGTGCCATCAACGCCTAGGTAAGGTGGTAGTGGCAATGGATTCTGCAACGTGCTGCCATCGTCCATCTGGATCCGGCTGCGGTCATTCAAATCCTGGAGCGCATTGGCTGGCGCCCCCGGAGCTACTACGTTGGTCGGGTTGTCCAGCGGGTTGTTGATCGAGAGATCGACCTCGCCGAAACGTCCCTGGGTGAAGTTACCCGAGGCATACAGGGTTTGCGAGAGGTTCACCAACATGCCCTCGGTGAATTCCCAATCGTCGACCGAGGCTACGGGCAGGGTTACCGCTGCCTCGGTGGCCGTGCCCG
>SDBU01004352.1_pt1 | contig 17404 bp, 29 predicted proteins | sample 2277071 | NCBI WGS metagenome assembly SDBU01 (sample SAMN10397929, study PRJNA504765) | marine sediment metagenome | isolation source: marine sediment core GS08_GC12, 126 cmbsf | place: Arctic Ocean: Gakkel Ridge, Loki's castle | collected 2008 | reverse complement strand
GTCCTCCAGGTAGGAGACCTGACCGATGGCTTTGGAAACCGACGCCTTTACGACCTATAGCGCGAAAGGTAACAGGGAAGACCTGTCCGATCGCATCTACATGATTTCACCGACCGATACGCCGTTTATGTCCGGCGTTCGGCGCACCAAGGCGACTGCCGTCAAGCACGAGTGGCAGACCGACGCCCTCGCCGCCGCGGTAGCGACCAACCAAGTGCTCGAAGGTGACGCAGCCACCACGGACGCGGCGACCGCAACCGTGCGGCTGAACAACAACTGTGAAATCTCCGATAAGGTGCCGCGCGTTACCGGCACTCAGGAGATTGTCAACAAGGCCGGGCGCAAGTCCGAGATGGCCTATCAGGTGGCCAAGCGAGCCCAGGAACTCAAGCGCGACATGGAATCCTCTCTGCTTGCCAACAAGATCACCGCAGGGGGTGATGCCACCACGGCTCGTGATCTGGGCGGTATCGAGACATGGATCGCTACCAATACGGAGTTCGGCGTCGGCGGTTCGGCCGGTGGCACGGGCTCTTCCACGCGAACGGACGGCACCAACCGATCCCTTACGGAAGCGTTGCTTAAGTCGGGGCTCAAGAAGTGCTGGGACTCGGGCGGTGATCCCGAGTGCATCATGGTGGGCTCTTTCGACAAGCAGGTTATTTCCGGCTTCACCGGCAATGCAACGCGGTTCAAGGGTGCCGAAGACAAGACGTTGAAGGCCGCAATCGACATCTACGATTCGGACTTTGGCGAACTTGAGATCATCCCCAATCGCTTCCAGGTGGCGGAATCCACTCTGATTCTCCAGAAGGATATGTGGGCCGTGGCCTATCTTCGCCCGTTCCAACTCTGGGATTTGGCCAAGACCGGCGACACCGAGCGCAAGCAGCTCCTTGTCGAGTACACGCTGGAGTCCTCTAACGAGGCGGCTTCCGGCGCTGTTTACGATTGCTCGACCTCGTAGGCGGGGCCTAGGCGGGGGGCTTCGGCCCTCCGCCGCATGGAGAAAAACATGAAACGCTTTCTTTTCATCATTGCCCTGCTGCTGGTGCCGACCCTTGCGTTAGCGGGCTCGAACATCAAGCAAAAGGACACGGGCGCGACAGTCTGGGAGAATGCGGGCGGGGATCAGGTTCCGGTCGGCAACCCCGGGCTGACGATCTTCCTTGAGGAGATTCAAACCGCGCGAACGGCTTACGCGGTTACCCACAAGTCGGGGAACATCGTCAAAATCTACAGCGTTACTATGGGAGGTGGAGAAAACTCTCCCAACATCCTGGATTTTGGCACATCTCAAGCGAACGGGATTCACATTGCCGTTTCGGCGGCGGATTTCCTGGGGACCCTCACCATTGCATCGGCGATTTCTCAAGGCGAGATTGACTCTGTTTCCTATACGCCAGGGACGGATTTCAATATCGCTGTGAGTGCCGGCGATGCTGTCTATGTCCACACCGATGGCGGTGGCAGTACTGGCGGGACGGATGTTATCGTTACCATCATTATCGAGTAAATGGCTAGTCGGCGCGCTGTTCCTTGCGAGCATCGTACTGTTCTGGCCCAGCTTGATAGCCGGTGGCGTGCCTAAATGGCTCGCAATCTACGGAGCCGCGGCGGTGGCCATGGTGTGCTGCCGCCGCGTTGCCTTCGATCATGTCATGCTGGCAGGGGGGGTACTATTCGGGTATGCGGCCCTGTCCCTCCTTTGGTCTCCCGACCCCGCCTGGGGGGCTCTTTCGCTTCACAAGGCCGCTATTTTGGTGGTGCTGTTTTTCGCTGCCAGAGCATGGGGGCGGAAATGGCCGCTTGATACGATTTGTGTACTTTCGGTGCCGTTGTTGTTAACTTTAGCGGTATTGAAACCAGACTCTTCGGCAGGATTTGGCAATCCCAACTTCGCAGCTCATTATTTTCTGATTATCACGCCGTTTCTAGTCTCCTTCGCATGGCAGCGTAAAGCATTTTGGTCGGTACTACCCTTGGTCGCCGTGGCTGTTTATCTCTTTGGTTTCAACGATTCCCGTGCCGAGTATTACATTCTGATCCTAGCAGGCGTGGCTTTGTGCATCCGTCATCGATGGTGGGGCTGCGCGCTGATTGTGGCGCTTGCGGCGGGCAATACCTTCCTGCTGTGGCCCGATCTCTGGGAAGGGGCCTACGCCCGTGCCGAGGTGTGGCTGGCAACGTCTGCCATGTGGCTTGATGCACCGGTATTCGGTCAAGGTTTGGGGGCATTCGGGTATGAATACCCGCGCTTCCAGGATACCTATCTTGCTTTGATGCCAAGTCACGTCCCTATCGTGCAGGGCAAGTTTTTCGCCGGGGCGGCGCATAGCGAGCCATTGCAAATGCTGGCCGAACTTGGGATTGTCGGTGTGTGGCTTACGGGTCTGTTTCTCTGGGCCTGCTATCAAGCCAGCGGCAAGCAAGGCCCGGCCATCTTCGGGCTTGCGATACTGGCGGCGCTTTCTCTTATTTCTTTCCCCCTCCAGAACCCTGCCACGGCCGCCCTGGGGGCTATCTTCCTCGGAGTGGCAGTAGGGCCGGGGGAGACGAGATCGCTACGAGGCGCCTCCAGGTGGGCGCTGAGCGGCGTTCTGGCGGCGGCTGCGGCAGGAAGCCTTTACCTCGGAAGCTTGGAACTGCGGGGCCACCTCGCCTATGCCGCCGCCGGGGCGTTGATGAAAAACCACCCCGCGCAAGCCTTACAGGCCAATCTGAACGCTTATCAAGTGTATCCATGGGACTGGCAGATACGCCATCAGATGTATCTCACGTTGCTCTCGGTGGTGGACAAGCACGACACCCACATAGCGGTTCCGGCTCTTGAGCGCATACGCCGCATTTCTGCCAGCGCCAGCCCACACTCGAAATACTGGCAAGTTGCGCTGGTCCCACAGGAGGAAAATTAATGCTCCGTTTTCTCGCTCTTTTCGTCTTGTTGCTGGCTACTCCGGCCAGTGCGGCGCAAATCTACAAGCCGATCACCACGCATGTTTTGCAGGCGACTGGCACCTCCCAAGCGATAACAACCAATTTTGGCTCCTTCGTCCGGGTGATGAGGATTCACGCGCAGGAGGACATTTTCTTTGCCCTTGGGGCTTCGGGCACGACCCCGCTTGCTTCTGTATTGACAGGACATTTCTTGCCGGCGGATACGACTGAGTATTTTCTGGTCGCGCCCGGTTCGGAGGTGGCGGTAATTCAAGACATAACCACCGGAACGGTGTGGATCATGGAGCTCTCCAAGTGAAACGCCTGCTCAGTCATGACGGCAATGTGACGACCACGTTTCATTTCGATGAGACGACCGATATGGCTACGATCCAGCGCAGGCAGGATGTCGAGCCTATTATCGAGCACAACAAGCGCCTCCAGACCATGAATGACGGCTATTCGCCTTCACGAGAGTTCAAGCGCGTGGCGTCCATTCCATTCGTGGTGTTCGAGGGTTGGCTGGCCCAAGATGGGCTGGACTGGGGAAAATATAGTCGGATGGGCAGACGTGAACAGGCGGCCTACCGGGCACGCCGGTTGCTGTCGTCGGATTGGAAACACTTGAGGACCGTCTCGTGAAGCCCTTGGCCATAATCGGATTGGGGCCGTCTCACGACGACGCCCCCTGGGAAAACGAGGGCTGGGAGCGTTGGGGCTGTCCTTGGGACGCCTATGCGCCGCGCTGCCATTTCTTGTTTGAGATGCACGCGGTGGACTTGTGGCCCGAGATATTTGAGCCGGGCTATCGTGACCGGTTGCTCGATCAGGACGCCCCGATTTATTTGCAGGCGCCGCTTGACGACATCCCAGGTTCAATCGAATACCCGCTTGAGGAGGTGGTTAAGTGTATCGGGCGCGACTATTTCGGTTCTACTGTTGCTTACATGATCGCGCTCGCCATTCTTCAGCGTCGGCGCCACATTGGCCTCTGGGGTGTCGATCTGTCTGATAGCAATTACGACCACCAGAAACCAAATCTCGCTTGGCTGGTAGGATTGGCCATGGGTCGTGGAATCATTTTTGATGGACCCAGCCTCAATTCGATTCTGTTCTACGAGCCAGTTGGTCAGCGGCTCAAGGCGAACTACCCGCTGCGTTACGGTTATTTATAGGAGAGCCAGGTATGGCCATCAACAATTACGGCACACTAAAAACGGCCGTTGCCAACTTCCTCGAACGCGACGATTTGACCAATCGCATTCCGGAGTTCATCTCGCTAGCCGAGGATCGGATTTACCTAACCTTGCGCATTCGGGAAATGGAGAATTCTGCCACGATTACCACTACGGCGGCGCAACAAACAGACGCCTTGCCGACCCGGTTTATCGGTGCCCGGCGGCTCTATGTTGATGCTTCTCCCGATACGGTTCTGGAATACCGTTCGACAGTCAATTTCTGGTCGATTTTTGGAAGTCAAACCACTGCCTCCCCAACAGTCTTCACTATTGAGGGGGAGGATTTCGTATGGGCGCCGATACCCGATTCGGCCTACTCGATCAAGGTTCTGTATTACAACCGCTTGGCGGCGTTCTCCTCAGATACGGACACCAACGCCCTTCTGACCAAGGCGCGTGGACTCTACCTCTATGGCGCGCTTTTGGAAGCAGCGCCTTTCTTGGACAACGACCCGAGGATTCTCACTTGGGCGCAATTCTTTGACGACCTGAAAGAGCGGGTCGAATCCTCTGATAAGCGCGACCGCTTCTCTGGTTACCCGTTGACCCAACGCGATCTTGTCCAGGTGACTTGATGGCAAATTCGTCAACCCGCCTGGCCCCTCGCCTCTCCCGTCTTGGGCGTGGTCGTACTCCGGAGGCCCAGACTTTCCCGCCGCCTCCGGCACCACCAACCATGTCGGAACGTCTGGTCAAGGCGCTGTCCATGCCTGTGGCCCAGCCTCAGTCACCTATTACGGTGCCCTTCGGTCCTTGGATGCCTGACTTGCCGGACTTTGCCAATCCAGGAGCAACGGAGGCGAAGAATGTCATTCCGGCCCGGAATAGTTATCGCCCGTTGCCCAATCTTTCCGCTGCAACCGATGCTCTTACTGCAAGGGCCAGAGGCGCGGCAGCGGCGCAAGACGCCTCAAACAATACCTATATGTACGCAGGCGATGCAACCAAGCTTTACGAAGTGCGTACTTCGGGTATTATTGACAAGAGTGGAGCTACTTACACCAATGCGACCGAATCCAATTGGGAATTTGCGCTGTTCGACGGAACGATTCTGGCGACCAACCTAAACGATAACGTACAGGGTCTTGCCGTGGGCGGTGGAGGGAACTTCGCGGATCAATTTACCTCTACCTTGAAGCCCAAAGCCAAGAGCATGGCTGTCGTGCGGGATTTCGTTGTCCTTGGAAACACCAACGATGGGACCGATGGAGTCAAGACCAGTCGGGTTTGGTGGTCCGGTATTGGAGACGCGACCGATTTCGACCCGGATTCTATAACTCAATGTGACTTTCAGGACATCCGCGATGGTGGTGCGGTCGAGCGCGTTGTTGGCGGGGTTGAGTATGGCTTAATTTTTCAGCGCCGGCAGATAGTCCGAATAACCTACGTCGGCTCTCCGATTGTCTTTGATTTCTCGGCTATCGACCGGAAACGGGGTACGCCCATTCCCGGTTCAGTGGTGTCTCACGGAAGGCAAGTGTATTACATTTCCGAGGAAGGTTTTTTCGTAACTGACGGTGTTGGTTCCCGCCCCATTGGGGCCAATCAGGTAGACCGTTGGTTTTGGGACCAGTTCGATCTCGGCGATGCACATTTGGTCTCCGGTGCGGTTGACCAGATCAATAAGCTTGTTGTCTGGGCTTTCCCCGGCGCGGGCAATTCGGGCTCTCCAAATCGGTTAATTATCTATGATTGGCAGAACCGCAAGTGGTCGAATGGTGAGATTGACACTGAAATCATGGTCAACGCTCAGACCGAAGGCCAGACTCTCGAAGGGCTGGACGCCATTAACTCGGACCTTGACGCGCTAACTCCGACCTTGGACTCGCCTGTTTGGCAAGGCGGGCGCACACAATTCGCAGCCTTCGATCCCGCCCACAAGCTGGCCTACTTTAACGGAGCCAATTTGAAAGCCACGATAGAAACTGGCGAAGTGGAGCTTTCCATAGGCCGTCACACTCTCGCCACGAAGTTACGACCGTTAATCGACGGCGGCACGATTACCGCTGATGTGGCGGGGCGGAACAGGCTCATCGACACGGTATCCTGGGATGGTCCAGCGAGTATCGACAGCGCGGGTGAAATGTCTATTCGCAATGAGTCGCGGTATCATCGTTTCCGCTGTGAAGTGGCGGCGGGAGGGAGCTGGCAGCACGCACAGGGGGTCCAGGTGCATGGTAATCCGCAGGGGGTCAGGTGATGGTCGTTGTCTCCCCTAGGGCGTCCGCTTTTGCAACGCCTCCCGTGCCGGTCGATTGGCCGGAGCCGGCGTTTGACGAGCCAAGCGCCAAGGAGGCCGGAGAGAACACACGGGAATGGTTGCGTAAGACAGCAGAGTTGGCCAATAACCTACTTGACGGCAAGACCAACGCACGAGGCACGTTCACACTCACGATAAATTCGCTTACCACGGTAGTCAAGGACCGGCGCTGTGGACCGCAGTCAGTGATTAAGGAAATGGCCACAACAGCAAACGCAGGCGGCGAGGTGGGGATTTACTACACCTCACGCGGTGTGGATTCTGGTGGAGTAAAATCTTTCACCGTCAATCATGGGTATGACAGCCGCGCGGATAGGACGTTCGATTATGTCATTTTCAGTTGAACCGGAGTTGCCGACTACCTTGCGCCAGGTGTCCGCTTTGGCGGTGATCCACGAATGGCCGCGGGTGGCCGATCTGGTGCGCAGAGCGCTTGAAAGAGGCGAGGGGTCTTATGCCGAGGGCGATGTGGCGATATTCTGCATGTCGGGGATGTGGCGGTTGTGGATTGTCGAATACGACGGCGAAGTGGTGTCGCTTGCCATTACAAAGATTATCGACTTCCCGCGCCAGAGGAAGTGCCTGATTCTGTATATTGCGGGAGAGATGAATCTGGTGAAAATCCACGCGCATGAGATCGAAGCTTATGCCCGAAGGGAGGGCTGTAAGGTGCTGGAAGGTTACGCGCGCAAGGGCTGGACCCGGGCCATGCCCGATTGGTCAGAGAAATATGTTATCATGCAGAAGGAGTTGTGAGATGGCGGGCAGTAACGATAGCAGTCTCGGCAGACCGAGCGGACAGGGGTTCCCTAGTCAGGGGTTCCCAGGCCAAGGGCAGGGCTCCGGGGCGGGACGCTTTATGCAGGGATTCCCGGGACAGGGCAATTTCCAGGGCCAGGCTTCCGGCTTGATGCCTTGGGACTATCAACCGCCGAGCGTTGGCGCCGTAACGCCATGGTTGCCGTCAACGGCCGCCCCGGAGGCACAAACCGCAACTCAGGGTAATTCTCCGGGCGGTATGAGCTATATTCCGGGCGCTGGGATGGTGCCGACCGCGTTGATCGGCCCCGCGCTAAGCGGTAACACCGGACAGTTCAGGGACGCACGCCAGTCGGGCGACCCGGGCTACGCCAAAATGCAGGATATCTTAGGCTTGAGGGGGCCGTGATATGAGCGGTTCTAGCGGCGGCGGCACAACGCAGACGACACAAACGAGCGAGCCTTGGCCCGAACAACAGCCGTATTTAAAGACGGGCTTCGAGCAGGCACAGAGCGGTGTACTGAACCGGCCGCTGGAGTATTTTCCCGAGTCCACGGTGGTGCCATTTGCGCCCGAGACCGAAGCAGCTATGGGCGCACAGGGCAACCGCGCCATGCAGGGTTCGCCGCTCTTGGGCCAGGCGCAACAGTACACCAGCGACGTGATGGGCGGAAACTATCTCGATCCTATGAATAACCCTTACTTTTCGAGCACGATTGACTCCATCATGTCCAGCGTCCGGCCGGGGATTGACAGTCAGTTTGCCGGAGCAGGCAGGCAAGGATCGGGACTGCACGCGGAATCTCTCGGAACGGGGTTGGCCAGAGGCGCTGCGCCGTATCTGTCCAACCTCTACCAGCAGGAGCGCGGCTATCAGGAGAACGCGGCCGGCCGTGCTCCAGGACTGGCGAGAGAAGACTATTTCGACATTGGGCAGTTGGCCAACGTGGGGGCGCAACGCGAAGCCAAGGCACAGGAGGGGTTGCAGGATTCGATCTCGCGCTGGAATTTCGGACAGTCAGAGCCCACCAATCGCCTGTCACAGTACATGAACTTAATTCAGGGGAATTACGGCGGAACTTCGACGGCATCGCAGACGGCACAGAGCCAAACCAATCCGCTTGGCAATATCTTGGGGGCTGGACTTGGCCTAGCTGGCACGGTGGGTAGCTTTCCCACGGCTGAGGGCGGCAGTCTGGGCGCCGACGCGTTGGGGAAATAAGATGACCTTCGCACAAGGACAAGGCGACGTGGGCCTGCTCAACCCGCAAATGCAGCAATATATGCAGCAACAGCGCCAGCAGCAGTTCTGGAGCCAAATCGCGCGGATGGGCCAGGGTATCCTAGCGGCCACTGGACGCGGGGCAGATATTGGCCCGGCTTTAGCTCAAGGGATCGGCTCGGCGGCTCAGGGCGGTCAGCAACAGCCGGGCTTGCTTGAGATGATGCAGTTGCAGAATGCTCAAGGGCAGATGCAGGACCGGCAGGCGGAACGGGAGCGGAAGACCAAGCTGGGCAGCCAATATCAGAACATGGTGACGGGCGGCAGTGGGCTTGACCCGGCGACTGGCATTGATTGGAACGCTCCCCGTCCGGGCAATCCAGATTTGACCAAGGACATGTCGTCACAGCTGCGTGGTTTGCTGGGCATAATGTCGCCGGAGCAGGGCATGGGCTTGCTGGCCCAGCAGGCACTCCCGAAAACGCCACCGGCTGGCTTCACTGGCGGTCCTGCGGGCCTTGAGCCCATTCCAGGCGGTCCGGCCGATATTGGGTATCTTGGCAGGAAAGCCGAAGCAACACGAACACCAGTGAAACCAACTGAAAGACAGCAACAGATCAAAGAGTTAACAGCCAGAGGATTTTCGCGGCAGCAGGCCGAAGATGTTGCAAGCGGACGAGTACGGGTGAGTACGGACCAAGTGACGGGTGCGATTAGTCTTGTCAATGTGGCAACGGGCGATCTAAAGCGACTGAGCGGGCAGTCCGATATACCAAAGAAAACTCGGTCGGAAATGGCCAGCCAAGTGCAATCCATCGAAGGGTTGCTTGCCAAGATGCCTTCTCTACAAAAGGCGATTGAAAAAGGTGTCGGGTTCATTCCGGCCGCTAAGGAATTTGGCGGCAAGGTGTTGGGCCAGCTACCTACTGGGAGTGTTAATATTCCTGGGCTCGGAGAGATTGGAACAGGAGAGGCAGCGGTAAACCCAGAGGTGGTCAAGGCGCGCACGCAGCTTCGCATCTTCCGAGAGGATATCATTGCGGCCTTCCGCAAGTCGGGGCGGGTCCCCGTGCAGGAACAGCAGCGGATTCTACAGTTCGTCGATAAACTCGGAGTTCTGAATAGTGCGCCTGATGCCAAATTGGCATTTCAGCAGCTAGAGCAAGAACTGAGACGCATCCGTGATACCTATGATGTTCAGTTACGCGGGCAGGCTCTCGGTGGGCGCGCACAGGTCAAATCCGGAGCAGACTACGACGCATTGCCGTCTGGTACTGAATTTGTTGCTCCCGATGGATCATTACGGAGAAAACCGTAATGGCATCCTGGGAGGACGCTCCTATTGTTGAGGAGGGCTGGCAATCAGCTCCGGTTGTTTCTGCTGAGCCAAAACCTACAAAATCCGGGCAGCCCATGCCAACAACTAATAAGCCCCCCATAGAGGAGATGCCCTGGTACAAGCAGCTTTGGTCCCGTCCCACTGGCGTCATGGGGGGAGCAACGACAGGAGCCGCACTTGGCACTCCTGGTGGGCCGTTGGGCATGGCAGTGGGCGGTATCTTGGGCGCCGGCGCGGGGTCTCTTATGTATGACCTTTCCAAGGACGCTCCGGAGATAATTGAGACAACCCGCCGGGGTGAGATAGGCAGTGTGGAACGTATGCTTGAAACGAGCCGCACCGCCTTGGGGGAAATGAAGACCGAAGCCGAATGGGGTATGGGCACCATGGCGGCCGGTCCAGTACTCAGGCGTCTCGGTAAGCCGTTGGTGGGCAAGATGCTCGGTCTACGCACTCCTGAGGCACGACGCATAACCGACCTAGCACGCGCTCAGGGAATCGATCTTGCCCCAACTCACGTATCCCCGCGCAAGCTGGTTAAGGGACTACCGCGGGTGCTGGGGGTGTTTCCCTTTGTGGGGTCTCCCTATCGCCAAGGACAGGCTCGCGTTGTCGGGCAGTTGGACGAGCGAGCGGCGGATTTACTGAACACCTTGGCGCCAGCCTCAACGCGATACGATGTGGCCAAAGGTCTGACCGAGGCTGCGACAAAGCGTTACGCCAAGTTTAATACGGTAGCTTCGGCGCTATACGACAGATTCTACAAAATCGCGGACGATCTACCGGTCAAAGACATTGTGCCGACACAGCCGCTCAAGGATGAGTTGGCTGAGGTCGCGCGGCGAGAGGGCATTGAAGAAATCACACTCCAAACAGGTAAGCCCTTCCGAGCTTTTGGGGTAGACGAAATCGGAGATTGGCTAAAGCAAGCCTCTGACATGCCGGAACAAATAACAGTCGAGCAAGCAAGAGGTTTAGAGCGTCAATTGAATGCCATTTTACGAAAGGGAGGAAAGGAAGGTTGGGATATTTCTCGTTTAGACGGCATGAAACAAGCTCTTACGGAAGCCAAGGCAAATCTGGATGTATCACGTCTCTCACCGGAAGACGCGCAGCAGGTAATCGGGGCCTGGCAGAACGCAAACGAGTTTTTTGCGCAGAGCAGGCGTGGGTTTGAAACTCCTACGGCCCGGCGCTTCGGTCGTGTGGATAAGAGCATCTTTCGCAAGGGTGTATTCAAACCAGGAACAATCAACCAGGACCAGATTTTCGAAGCTGTTTATCAAGCCAAGAGTCCAGAAGCGTTGGCTGACTTACGCAATTTGGTTGGACCGGGGGAGTTCCAGAAAGCCAGCCGAAAATTTCTGGAAACCTCTTTCAATGCCGCGCGAATTCCAGCTAAGGAGGGGGCTCTTGTCGAGGATATGTTTAGTGCGGCAAATTTTGAGAAGCGGTTGGGATTGGACACTCAGGAGGGATGGGACGCGCTGGGCGAAATGCTCAAGGGCTCCGATCTTACGGTTAAGGATTGGCGAAACTTCCTCGAAGTAGCCAAGAAGGCAACCGACATCACGATTCGTGATCCTTCTACCTTCGTCATGCGGCGTTTCGTCTTGGGGGCTGGTTTGGCTGGTAGTGTTGCCATGGGCGCGGGCCAAGTAAGTATCCCGGCGGCCGTCTTTATTTCCTATATCGCACGCAAGACCGCCAAAGGGCTGATGAGCAGGAAGCAATTATATATGATGACCCGCGTTCTCAAGGACGATACGTCGGACCATTTGCGTCGAACCTTGGTCACAAGACTCCTGCGTCTTGCGGGCGGCGACGAAGATAAGGTGGAACCTAAAAAAACCAGTACCCGAGCGCGACCGCCAGGCTAACAATGAACAGGAATTTGAAGCTGACTAGGAGCGAGAAAACGCCGTACAGCATCACTAAGCTGAAAATGGCCCGTTCGGTAGCGTCTTCTTCGTCAATCTCGCGGTGGTCGTTCATTCCACTACCCTATACCGCCGTGCCTTAAAATGCTATAGTCAACCCCAGGCAGCCAGGTAGGTAGCCAAAATGGCAGAAATTAACGATCTCAACGTCACCGACGCATCCAATGATGCGCGGATGCCAGAGGGCCAGGCGCCCAGCACCGTTAATAACGGTGTACGCGCATTAGAGGGACTCTTGGCCCGTGGGTTCAAGGATGCCCTCGAAGGCGACAAGGCATCAACCGGTTCGGCGAATGTTTTTGCCGTAGCGGCCAACCGGACAATCTCGGCCTATTATGACGGGCTCACCCTCACTTTTGAAGCTACCACGGCAAACACGAGTACCGCGACTCTCAACGTCGATGCGGTGGGCGCTAAGGCCATAGTGTGGCCGGACGGGACGGCGCTGCGCTCGGGCGACATACCTGCCGAGGCTAAGGTGACGGTGCGGTACGATTTGGGCAACACGCGCTGGCTGCTATGCACCGTTTCGGTAGCGCCCTCGGTTACCGAGGAAGGCACATGGACGCCGGTTGCGACCTTCGCAACAGCGGGTGATCTGAGCGTCGTCTATTCAACCCAAGTCGGTAATTATATCAAGATCGGCAACATGGTGACGGTACAGTTTTTCATCATTACATCGACCTTTACCCACACTACGGCATCGGGAAATTTTAACATTACGGGCCTGCCGTTCGCCTCGGAAAATATAACTAGTCAGGACTTTGTAGGCGCGCTACGATGGACCGCCACGAAGGCCAATTACACCGACATCGTAGTGCGCATCTCGCCGAACGTCAGTCTTTTAACCTTTGGCGCATCCGGTTCGGGGCAGGCTACCGCGAGCGTTGGCAGCGGAGACATGCCCTCCGCTGCCAACCTCAACCTCATCGGGACCATCACCTACAGAGCCGCGTAACATGGACATCTTCATATCTGCAACGCTGCGAGACAGCGGCCACGTCGGGATCAGACGCGAGATCGATGGTGTAGCTTGGCGCCGGTCTATCGACCCACACGACCAGACGGGCTTGGATCGCTGGGCACCCGAAATACCGGCGCCACAGAAGCAGGCCATCCTCGACAAATGGGCCATCGTGCCGGTGCCACCGCCCGATCCAGTTGAGCCCCCGCAAACGCTTCGCCAACAGATTATATCTCGTCTGAGAGCCGATCCGGTCATGCGCGCCCAGGCTATCGAGACCCGCGACCGGCTTGGCCTCAATAACGCGAAACTGCTTGATCTCTACGAACAAAAGGCCGTAACATCGATATGATCGGCGGACCCACCTAGGAGGCTCCCCATGTATTTTTTCGTCTGACGGCCCTCTTCGCAGGGGCCATATTTATGTTCTTACCCGCAGCGGCGTCGGCTCAGCAGTGCGCCCCGCACATTGACTTGTTGGACCGCCTGGTCAAGAAGTACGGCGAAGCCCCGGTCGCCATCGGCGTCACCAACAGGGGTGGCCTGATGGAGGTTCTGACCACGCCTGACGGCTCGACCTGGACAATCATCGTCTCGATGCCGAACGGCATGTCCTGCATGATGATCGCCGGCGAGGGATGGCGGGTCAAGGAGCGGGTCATTGAGGAGCCGGAGACATGACAAGACGCTCGGCACGGCTTGACGGTGGGCTGGTACTGGAAGACACGGTTGCAGTCATGCTTACGGCAGTTCGCGCGCGGCGATTTAAGACGGCGGTCCCGGACCATGGTGTGAAGAAAAACCCCTACTCGCTCAAGCCCGTGGCGGTCCGCATCGGTATTTGCCGTTCGACCCTGCATAGCTGGGAAAGCTGCCGCTACCGGCCGCAGTCGCTTGAATACTACCACCGCTGGGCGCGTGCTGTCGGATCGCGCTTCACAGTCACCATTGATGGCGGCGAGATTGAGGACAGGGCATGAACGATATTCTACAGCTTCTCTCCGCTGGTGGGGACGCGGCCATGATCGCGCTGGTCTACATCTGCTGGCGGTTTGATAGGCGGCTGTACCGGATCGAACTGCACCTGTTCAACGGTAAGAAAGACAAGAAATGATAAAACCCGGCGTCAAAGCCTCCGGTCTCAAGCCCGAAATCTTACTGGCCATCCAGGAAGCACGTGAGGTGTATCGTGACTTCGGCGCGCCGCTCATTGTCACCTCGTTACTGGACGGCCGCCATCGTACCAATTCACTGCACTACAAAGGTCTAGCGGTGGATTTGCGCACCCGGAACCTAGACGAACGAGTCCGCGCCGTGGTGGCGGAGAAAATTAGTAAGGCCCTGGGGCTAGAGTACGACGTGGTGCTTGAGCGTGACCACATTCACATTGAGCATGATGTGAAATGAAATTCATTCGCACCCCACCGCCCAAGCCGCTTGAGCTGTGGACGGCTACCAGGGGTAAGGCTATGACCCGCTGGATACCCGACGATGAATTCGATGTGCTGGCACGCAAGCATGGCAAAAACCCTAAAACCACGGATGCCTTTACGGTGCCTCCTCGGTGGTTTACCAATGGGTGGCCGCAGATTTACATGCGCGCGAGGTCATTGGGTTTGTTCCCCGAGCACGAGGCTAGGCATGCCGAGGACATGCTTCAAGGCCGGAAAAACTTTCATTCATAGGAAAGAAGCATGAAAATAGATTTCATACTGATCGGCGGCGAACGCGGCCTATGACCCCCGGCAAGCAATCCACCGAATTCTGGGCCTTGATCGGGCTCGGGCTCCTGATCCTGGCCAATGGCTTTGAGGCCGTGACGCTGCCTTGGGAACAGGTGCAGTGGTACGGCGGTATCGTGGCCACCTACATCGGCGGGCGAAGCTGGGTCAAGGCCCGGGCAGTGGCGCCGGTCCCCAGCCCCGAACGGAGGGAGCCGCAATGACCGTCACCTATTCGGCCGCAGCGGAGAAGCATGGGTATCCACGCGGTATTGGCGCATTTGCCGTGTGGCCCCGTTGGTGGGAGCCGGGCAAAGACAGGATTTACCTGCGCGCCAGTCGGCTGGACCTGTTCGGACACGAGTGGCGGCACATTGAAACGAAGTCCAACTTTCACAAATAGAGGGGTTAGGTAATGGCCAATAAGACGGTCTCGTTAACCGTTCATCGCAATAACCGCGACCAGCGCGAAAGAAAACGCGTCCGAACGATGTTCCGGGACGATGTGAAAAAGATCTCAGCAATACCTGATATTGCGGGTTACGCGGTAGTGGCTTGGGATAAGGATCGCGGCTATCAGGCCAATTGGTACACCCCAAAAGACGGCCCGATGCCGGGAGCCGCTATGCCGGATTTTATCAGATTCTCCTTGCAGAAAGAAATCACCAAAGCTGACATGCGCCGAACTCTCTGGCCATCGGACGATGAGGCAATCTAGCGCAATGACCGTCACCTATTCGGCCGCACCGGTCCTGCGCTGGGGTTTGGCACAGCACCGCTTCACCTTGACGGAAAGCTTCATCGTCACATGGAATCGTGGGATTACGGAATTGACCGAGTTCACCGTACTGGCGGGCTTCAGTACTGACCTTGCCTCAATCCCGCGAGTGTTTCAAAGCATCGTGCCCAAGGTTGGAAGACATATCCAGCCCGCCATCGCTCATGATTGGTGCTATGGAGGCAACACGGATTTGACCAAAGCCGATGCTGATCTGCTGTTCCTTGAAGGTATGGAGGCCTCGGGTGTGTGGTGGCTTCGCAGACAAGCCATGTATTGGGCTGTCAGGGCCGGCGGTAAGGGGCATTGGGCTGGCGGCGCGGAGGTGTAACGGAGAGCCTCATCCCCGTTCCTCCGTCGTGCGGCCCGTGTCGGCGTGGAACTTGGCTAGCAATTCCAGCCAGTTCTCGTGGGCTTCCTCGCTACTGTCCAATTCCCGGCGCGACTCAATACCGCATTCAGCCAGGATCAACCCGCGGGCAGCGGCATGGTCTGGCTGTCCAGGACAGGCCCACTTCTGAAACGCCTCGTCATTACACTTGATCCCCGCCTGTTGGCTGGGCGGCATGTCGGCAAAGCGCCGGCCCGGACGCTTGGGCTTCTCGGGCTGCTTCTGCTCCGGCTCCTGTGGTTCCTCATCATCGCCAATCCGGGCCAGCCCCAGCATGTACCGTGCTCCCAGCGGGGCTAAGGCCAAGTCGTCCGGCACCTCATTGGGGTGCAGCACAAAGCTAACCACGATTCCGTCCTTGGTCTGACGGTAGGCGTGCTTCTTGGCTTCACAGTGGGAGCTCGGAATCACGATACCCTCCTTCCTTCGTTAATTTCTCGGTGCCGTTCCCCATGGCAAGGCCGACAAAGCCACGTTACTTCCATCGGCTTGGTGTAATCTTCGTGGTGAGCGTGGATGTTGTCAGGGGAACCGCAGCGCTTGCACGGTTGCTTGACAAGCCGCCCATCACGAATCGCATTCCCAGCGATAACGTGGGCAGCTCGTTTGTCACTATTCCGGTATTCTTGAGCCCACTTCCTCCTATGTTCCCGCAGGCGTTCCCTTCCCTCTGGGGTCGATGTATGCCTTCGGTATCTTCTCTTGGTTGCGGCGATGCGCTCGCCCTTGTTTGGCCTATTCCGGTCATATTCCTGTATCCGCTTTATGTTCTTTTTCCGGTATTCTTTGACTAGTAATATACGGCACGCCTTGCATGACCCATCATGTGCATAGAACTGGCTGACCGATTTGGTAGCCCCGCATCGTTTACATTCTTTCATGGCTGAATATTACACCTGAAACGGAACGTCTGTCAACACCCCATTCAAAAAGGTATGCTATCCTCCGGGTCCAGATCACTAGGATCAGTCGGCAACTGCTGGGTCGGCAAAGGCTGGGCGGTTGCCTGCGCCGCCGCTTGCTGGCCCGGCCCACCTGGCATATTTCCGGGTTGCGGTCCCATTTCCTCTCCGGCCGTTACTGGACCGGCAGACTGTCCTAGCGGAGCCTGCCCCTGCATCGCAGCAGCGGTATCGGAACCGGCCACGGGTCGAATGCGGACCCCGCGAGTGGGTGTACCGTTGGGCATCCGCGTGGCTTCGGTGTACATTTCGACCTGCTTGCCGATCCAGTTGTCGGACTCGTCACCGTAGACCATCGCCATGTTGTCCCAATTGGTGGCGTTGATTGGCATGCTTTTCTGTGCGCCCTGGAAAGACATGACGGGTTTCATGGCACCGTCGTTTTCCATTTTTTCCATTACCACCGACACTACGGTCAGCTTGAAGGTCTGATTGCCCACGTCGGCGGCATTGAGATACTTGGATGGCAGTGCATCATTCTTTCGCATCTTCTGCTCCTTCACGTTTGGGCTCGAACAACGGGCAAGCCCCATCGTTCACGTCCTTGCAAAATAGATAGGGCGGGAAGTTATCCCATTGCCCCTTACGTACAAATCCGAAATTCTCCATGCGCGGATGCTTGGCACACATATCCCGGGCCGGATGGCGCGCTTCCATGTAGAAATCGCAGGATTCGCACCAAGTTGGATCATCAGACACTTAATCGCCCCTCTCTGCCTTGTATGATACCGGCTGCCACAAGCCGAAGCCATGTCGTGGGGTGGACAGAAGAAGCAACCTCTCCGCCTGCAACAAGCCTCCCATAACGGTCAAGAACCCCGCTACCACCGCGCTCATTCAACCATTTCACGGCCCTTATTTGCGCTTTTGTTAAGCTCATATCTCGCTCCCC
>SDBU01004351.1_pt1 | contig 17406 bp, 15 predicted proteins | sample 2277071 | NCBI WGS metagenome assembly SDBU01 (sample SAMN10397929, study PRJNA504765) | marine sediment metagenome | isolation source: marine sediment core GS08_GC12, 126 cmbsf | place: Arctic Ocean: Gakkel Ridge, Loki's castle | collected 2008 | reverse complement strand
GGGTTATGGAAATGAAGGTCGTGGATGAGAGCGACGACGAAGTGCCTGTGGGACAAACAGGGGAGCTAATCTGCAGGATGCTGAGAGGAGATACCAAGGTCGATTATCTGGGCAAACCGGACGAGTCGAAGGAGAAGACGAAGGGTGGCTGGCTGAGAACCAGCGATATGGTCCATAAGGACGAGAAAGGCTGGTATTTCTTCGACTACCGAAAAGGCACAGAGCTTCGCCGCGCCGGGGACTTTGTTCAGCCCGACTATGTGGAAACCGTGATTGGAGCGCATCCCGAAGTGAGTGAAGTTTGCGTCTACGGAGTTCCGGCGGCTTCGGGCGCACCCGGAGAGAGTGACCTTGTGGCCGCTATCCAACCATTTGAGGGGAAAACCGTTGACCCTAAGTCGATCTACGACATGTGCAAGAAAGACCTCGAGGCTAACTATATCCCGTCGTATCTGCAGATCATCGAAGAGCTTCCCAAAACTCTCACTGAAAAGCCCTTGGCGCGACAACTGAAAGAGATGTTCGAGCGCGGAGAAGGAGCAATCTACAAGTTTGAGGATTACAAGTAGCTAATTGCGTTCGCCCGCGCAGGATGATTCCTGCAATGAGACCGGGGCTATCGTCTTTATACGTCATTGCGAGCAGATGGGGTTATATCTAAGAACAGAGTAAACAGGGAGAGGATTCAATGCCATATACAGAACTCAATCTCGAGCTGACCGAAGAACATGAACTCCTGAAGGAAGAGGTACATAAGTTTGCCATTGAGGTCTTGAGACCCGCGTCAATCGAGCTCGACAAATTGCCGCCAGAGGACGTAGTCAAGAAGGGCTCGCTTTACTGGGACTGCATGGCCAAGATGTACCAGAACAACTATCATACCGTGCTTATCTCCGACGAATACGGTGGGCTCGGACTCGATCCCCTCAGCGTCCATATCATCTGGGAAGAGCTGGCGTACGGAAGCGTGGGGTTCGCTGTAGCCATAGGATGCAGTTGTTTCTCCGCCTTCTATGCAACCATGCTTTGCGAAGATCACCTGATCGAGAGGTATGTTATCCCATTCGTTGAATGCAAAGACGCCAGTGTTATGAGCTGCTGGGGCATTACCGAGCCCCAGCACGGGTCAGACAACCTGATGTCTGGCACAGCGTTCTTCCGTGATCCCAGAGAAACGCAGCAGGTGAAGGCCGTTAAGAAAAATGGCGACTGGGTTATCAATGGGCAGAAATCAGCCTGGATTTCAAACGGGCCAATTGCGTCCGATGCCGCTCTTTTCGTCAACATGGACCCATCAAAAGGATTTTCCGGTGGAGGTATCTGCCTGATCGATCTCAATCAGCGAGGTGTATCACGAGGTAAACCGCTCGACAAACTGGGACAGAGAGAGCTACCACAAGGGGAACTTTTCTTCGATGGCGCTATCTGTCCCGACGAATTCATGATCGTGGACCCCGAGAGCTATGAGGCGATGACTGAGCTCACTCTGGGGCACGCCAATGCCACCATGGGCGCCTATTTCACTGGCCTCGCCCAGGCGGCCTACGATCTAGCTTTCCAATATTGCACGGAGAGGATACAGGGTGGAAAACGCCTCTGCGAACATCAATGGGTGCAGAAGAAGCTCTTTGATATGTTTACCAAGGTGGAGACAGCCAGGTCTTTTTCGCGCAGCGCCATGATTTTCAATATGAATACAACTCCGCCCATTGTACAGTATTCCATCGCCTCAAAGGTATACTGCACCGAAGCAGCATTCCAGGTAACCAGCGATGCTATACAGCTCTTCGGAGGCTATGGGGTGAGCAAAGATTTCCCCATAGAGAAACTCTTCAGGGATGCACGGGCCGGTATGATCGAGGATGGTTCCAATGACTCCCTTTCTATAACGGCCGGGGTAATGCTGCTAAAGGAGGTTTTGGAATAGAAAACGTATATATCATCGGCGTGGGTATGATCCGGTTCAGCAAATACCCTGATAAGACTGTCAGATCCATGGCCGAGGAAGCAACTGAACTTGTGCTCAAAGATGCCGGCCTGGACAAGAAGGACATGCAGGCTGTCTTCTTTTCCAATACCTTCTGGGGAATGTTTTCCAATCAGCACTCTATCCGCGGACAGGTGATATTGCGCGGCATGGGGATAGATAGAATACCGGTCACCAATGTGGAGAATGCCTGTGCCGGCGGATCTACAGCGCTTCACCTTGCCTATGCAGGAATCCGTGCCGGCATGTATGATGTGGCGCTGGCGATAGGTTCGGAGAAAATCAGCCATCCCGATAAGAATCTGTCCCTCGGTGCCTATGCCTCCTGCATGGATGTGGAGAACTTTGAGAAACACATCAACATGATCATGGAGGTCAGCAAGACGTTCAAGGTTGACATACCGGAGGATCAGACAGCTCCCGGAGAAGGTAGAAGCATCTTCATGGACGCATATGCCACGGCAGCGCGGTGGCATATGGACCGGTTCCATTCAACGCAAGGGCAGCTCGCGGTGATCTGTTCTAAGAACCACTGGCACGGTTCCATGAACCCTCTTTCACAGTACCAGAACCCGATGTCGGTAGAAGAGGTCCTTGCGGATAAGCCCGTTGCCTACCCCCTAACGCGGGCCATGTGTGCACCCGTGGGCGATGGTGCTGCTGCTGCGATCGTTTGCTCGGAGAAGTACCTCAATAAGTTAGCAAACTCGCGTCCAGTGAAGATACTGGCTTCAGTGCTGGGACAGGGCGCTGACCGGGGCCTGGATGACATAGACATCGGTGAACGACTCTCCAAGGAAGCATACGCGGTGGCAGGGGTTGGGCCTGATGACATCGACATTGCTGAACTGCACGATGCCACCGCCTTCGGGGAGCTACACCAGACCGAGGCGATGGGATTCTGTCCCGTTGGTGAGGGCGGGCCTTATGCACTGTCTGACGCTACCAAGCTCGGGGGCAGTAAACCGGTGAATACCAGCGGCGGCCTTGAGTGCCGGGGGCACCCCATAGGCGCATCAGGCCTGGCCCAGATTTACGAGATAGCGGCTCAGCTTCGAGGTGAAGCCGGAGCTCGACAGGTAGAGAACGCGCGAATCGGGCTGGCAGAGAATGGCGGTGGCAATATAGGTGTCGAAGAGGCAGCCATGTGCATTCACATTCTCGAAAAGGTTAGCTAAAGGGCAGAACGACCGAGGGTTGGGCGTTTCGTGAAACGCCCAACCCTTCAATAATAACAGGCAAGTGTATGTAAGCGGAGATGTCCACGTGAACACCATAGAGGGGTATCGGTGGGGTGTATCATTCCGTCTCGGCTAAACATCTCCAAGGCTACCTAAATGAATATGCTTGGCGTTATAATCACCGAGACGATGAATATGCCCAGTTTGAGACGCTACTTCTTCGGGCTTCGGGGGGGGTGATTTGTCGGGCTTTGCGGCTTCTTTTAGGTTTCGCTCGAATTCTTCCCTTGTGGGTATGGGAATCTCGTACCCCTTGGGAGTCATCTGGCTTGGGGATTTTTTCTCTTGAGAACGTTTGCTCATGAACATTCACCTCAAAAGGTTGCATCTTCGCCTCAAACGGGCGATTAAGCACTTGGATAGCTTCGAGCGTCAGGCCAAGCGGTTCTGTAAAAGTATACCATACGATGTGGTGACCGAGAAAGATTTCGATGGAGTCAATAATATCGTGCGGTATAAGTTGAATGGAGGGAAAGAGCCTCCACTGAGGCTGTCTCTCATCGCTGGCGATTGTATTCACAATCTTCGTTCCGTGATAGACAACGTGGTTTGGCAACTCGGAAGCCTCACGGGTTGTCCCAAGAGGGAATTGGACAATTTGTCCTTCCCCATCTGCCTGTCTGGCGCTGAATTCATTCAGAAGAAGAAATCTCTCAAGTGTCTCCCCCAAGTTGCTATTGACCTCATCGAAAGCCTGCAACCATACCAAAGAAAGGACGACCCAAAGTTGCATCCTCTTTATATCCTCAATCGACTCTGGAACGACGACAAACATCGAAGTCCCGTCCTCATGCTGACTATACATGGGGGCACACAAATCACGCCAAGGTATCCAACTCAAATCATTACACTGCAAAACGGAAGAAGCTACAATGTGTTCATGGCTCGTGGCATAACTATTCACACAGGCGGTAAAGCCGAAGATGGCAAGGAAATCGCAACTGTTACCCTCCGTGCTGGTGAGCCTGAACCACAATTCGATTCCAAAGTCGTTTTCAAGGTAGCCTTCGACGAGCGGGGACCAGCCAAGGGAAAGGTAGCCTCCAAGTCCCTCAGAAATCTTCACGACTTTGTTCGTGATGAAGTACTCGCCAAGTTTGAGCCTATCTTCCCAAAATAAGTTTTTAAACATCATTTATTACCTTATACAGACATGACATAGTTACATTTCCAAAAAATGGGGAAAGGCGAAATTGAGCAAATTCGATCTCAGGGGGAAAAACGTCCTGATCACCGGTGCTTCCTCGGGAATTGGCAAGGAGCTTGCGGAGTGTTTCGCCAAGGAGGGCTCCAATCTCTTCCTGGGATGCCACCCCTCAGAAAAGGATACTCTTGAGGGGTGGGCTGACCAACTTCAGGACAAATACGCAGTCAAAACCGCAACCTTCCCCATTGATCTGTCCCAGGAAAAAGGTCCTGAGAATCTACATAAGGCGGTCAGGAAATCTGTTAGCAAGATCGATGTGCTGGTCAACAATGCGGGTATTCTGGCCTATGGTAACTTTCATGAGATACCCCTTGAGCGCCAAGAGTTAATGATCAAGGTAAATGCGATCGCCTATTTCAAGCTAATGAGGCTCTTTCTCCCGGAGATGATAGCAGCCAAAGGGGGCAGGATCCTCAACGTTGCATCAGCCGCTGCTTTCCAGCCGACAGCTTTTCATGCCATATACGGCGGCACCAAGGCGTTTGTACAGAGCCTGAGCGAAGCAGTAAACCAGGAGATCAAAGGAACCGGAGTGAAGATCTTCACGTTAAATCCCTCATATACCGATACGCCGATCCTGAAGAGCGGGGGCTTCCCTGAGAAAGTCTGGTGGTATAAAATCAGCGGCTTCAGTGATCCTGCCGTTATAGCTCGTAAAGCCATAAAGGCTTTTAAGGAGGAAAAGGCAGTCTACATCCCCGGCATTATAAACTGGTTTGTTCATTCCATATTGATCAGGTTTGTACCTCGAAGGCTCACCAATGCCATATCCTACTGGGGACTGAGACCCAGGGGCTAGACTGGATTGGACAGAAGCATGGAGAGAGTATTCATAACTGGTGCATCCGGATACATCGCGGGGAAATTGCTGTCCCTTCTGAGTGGCAAACCAGAAGTCAAACAGATAGTAGGGATCGACATCAAAGAGCCCTCCATCAGTCTGGAGAAGTTCACTTTCTACAAGAAAGACGTGAGGGAACCGGTTGACCATATACTCAAAGACCACGACATAGATACGGTTGTTCATACAGCGTACATCGTTCCTCCGATCCATGACGAAAAGCTGATGGAGGATGTCAATGGCAATGGCACCAAGAATATCCTCTCTGCGTGTTCCGAAGCTGGCGTGAAGCAGATTCTCTATACAAGCTCAGCTACAGCGTATGGCTTTCACCCAGACAATGACCACCCCCTGACTGAGGATAGCCCGCTCAGAGGAAACGACGATTTCACCTACAGCAAGACCAAGAAAGAGATCGAGGGCATTTTCTCGGAATTCGTCACTGCGAATCCGGAGATCGCCGTCACCATAATACGGCCAGCTTTCGTTGTAGGTCCAGGTTTCGATGACCCGCTTGCCCGTCACCTGAGAAAGAGGTTTGTGCTCCTGCCCTCAAATACTCAACCCTTCCAGTTTGTCCATGAGGACGATCTGGTTGAGATTATCTATCTCCTTTTGAAAAAGGGGGCGGCGGGTGCGTTCAACGTTGGTGCAGATGGAACCGTTACCTCTGACGAAACGGTGGGGTTGCTGGGGAATATACAGGTAAGGCTTCCTTTCCATCTGATGTATTTACTAACGGGGCTGGCATGGAATCTGCGGCTTTCATTCATCACCGAGTTTCCTGCCCCCGCCCTGAATATGGCGCGGTATTCCTGGGTCGTCTCAAATGAGAAGCTAAAAGAAGAACTCAACTATCAGTACAAGTATACTTCTCTTGAGGCATACAGGGATTTCGCAGAATTCGTGAAAAGGCGTTGAAACTGCATATTTCCGCTGGGCAATTGCCAAGATCAAGACAGAAACAGCCCAGGTTACTCGTAGACCTTCTCTTCCGCCTCCTCCGCTTCTAGAGCGTCGGCCTCCACATCCCGACTCTCGTCGCCGCGGGCCAAGAGGTCGCGGTAGTACTCATGCTGGATTATCAGGTTCATTACCTCGTTGGTGCCGGTCCATATCATGGCCAGCCTGGTGTCGCGCAGCATGCGCTCGATGGGATACACACTGGTGTAGCCGATGCCGCCCATGATCTGCATGGCATCGTTCACCACCTCCCAGGCAACGTCGGTACAGAACTTCTTGGCCTCAGAGACCATGCGCCGTGCAAGCCTGCGATCGAGGCCTTTGTCGATAGTCATCGCCGTAGTGTGAACCAGTGAGCTTGCAGCATCGATCTTGGTAACACTGTCAGCAACCTTGAAGCTCACCGCTTGAAAGTCCCTGATCCTGCTGCCGAAGGCTTTCCTCTTGTCGCTGTAGCGCGCGGCGATCTCGAGGGCGCTACGCGCTATGCCCAAGCTGCCAGCGGCACTGGTCATCCTCTCCGGGATCATCATCCGGTAAAAGATCTCCCCGCCCTGTCCTTCTCTTCCGATGATGTTCTCCTCGGGAACCTTGACATCACGGAACAGTATCCTCCCCGCCCCACCTCCCCGTGTCCCCATCAGCCCGTAAAGATGCTTCACCTCCACCCCCATGTCCTTCTCCACGACAAATAGACTCAGCGATTCGCGAGCAGGGCCCTCAGGGTCAGTCTTGGCGTAGACCAGGAAGTAGTCCGCCCCCTCGGCACCCACTACGAATCGCTTCTGCCCCGTTAGGAAGTAGTGACCGCCATCCCTGCGAGCCACAGTGGTAGCGCCGAAGAAGTCAGAGCCGCCGCGGGGCTCAGTCAGCGCCTCCGCACAGCACAGCTTGGCCTGGAGGGTTGGTTGGAGATATTTCCGCTTCTGCTCCTCTCTCCCGAATACCTGGAAAGCCTCGCCGCAGATGCTAACCAGCGAGTAGAGACACCCGAGGGACAAGGGCAATACTCCCCCCTCCTCGAGGGCAATAATCTCGTCTTCCCATCCCAGCCCTCTACCGCCGTATTCCGGGGAGAAACGAATGCCGAGCAACTTTCTCCTGGCAGCATCCTCCAGGAATTGCCTGGGATATTTCACCTTGTCGGCGTCCATGTCCAGGAGTAGCTGACGGGGTACAGCCTTGACGAATTCACGCATCTCGTCACGCAACTGCCTCTGGCTCTCGTTCAGCATCACTTCAATCATGTCTATTTCCTCCCCTCTTGCTAGCTCCCTTGGTGGACTAATTATAACCATGAGTCTGCAGGACGCAAGGGGTATCCCATTTCAAGCATCCTGTAGCAAGGAGCTCGCTGCCGCACCACATAGCACTTCGTTGACAATTGACATAGCTAATGGTAGCATTCTGCTCGTCTCAACATGATTAGAGCGAATACCTGGTGAGCATATCCGATCGTCAGTCAGGTGGGATTGCCTCCTGCTCCAAGAGATGAGCGATGAAAGACGATAAAAAAACGAAAAAGCAGCTAGTAGACGAACTGGCCGCGATGCGCAAGCGAATAGCTGAATTAGAAACCCCGGAAGCCGCACGTAAGCCAGCGGACAAGCAGATTACACACTATGCCAGGCAGGTAGATGCGCTTTGTGTCATTGCACAGACGATAAGCCAGCCGCTGGATTTGGACAAACTGTCAAACACGGCCTTGGATGAAGTAGTTGAGGCAATGCAGGTAGATGTCGGTGGCATATTCCTGCTGGATATGGAGCGGAAGGCGTTTTTGTTGAAGGCGCAGAGGGGATTCAATGAGGAGACCCTTGGCCAAGTGTCGACCCTAAACCTGACTGAAGCGGAGTTCCAAAGCGTGCTGCGATGGAAAGACCCAAGCACCCCAGTTTCGGAGATACTTGACGAGACAACGCTCAACACGATAACGGAGGCGATGCGGAACGACCGAGTGCAATCGCTCATCACTGCCCCCCTCTCAACAAGGGGTGAGGTGCACGGAATTATGATACTCGGCACCTCCACAGACCATAAGCCTACCCCGGATGACCTTGAGTTGCTCCGGGCTATGGGCAACGTGATAGCGGCAGGCATAGATAACATCACGCTAGTCGACAAAACCAGGGAACTATCGTTGACCGATGAGCTAACAGGACTCTACAACCGCCGCTACTTCTTCCGTGTACTCTACAATGAGATGCACCGCGCTCAACGCTACGGCCCTTCGTCCTCTCTGGTAATGCTCAATCTCGACCACTTCAAAGAATACAATGAGATGTTTGGGCACACGGCTGGAGATAGCGCTCTGAAAGCCCTGGCTCAAACGCTTGAGGAGGACCTAAGGAACACCGATATTGCTTTCCGCTATGGTGGCGATGAGTTCGCCCTGATCCTGCCGGCCACCAAAGCTGAATCAGCAAGGGAGGTTATAGACCGCATCAGATTGAAATGGGCCGAAGTAAGCAAGGCTCAATACAGCTCCCAGGACATTGTCCTCGGTTTCAGTGCTGGAATCACTCAATTTCCCAGAGATGCTGAAACAGTAGATGGCTTGGTATTGCTTGCCGAAACTGCAATCCACGAGTCAAGGGGAGCGGGAGGCAACAAATCAACCCTGGCATCTGAACTGGGGGCAGTTCACACAGACGTCGCGGATACAGCAACGATAGAGCAAGTCTATGCCCTGGCAGCCACCGTAGATGCCAGAGACCCGTTCGCCTATGGTCACTGGGAGAGGATCGCCGCCATTTCGGATATGATAGGGAAAGCTATTAAGCTGTCACAGGATGAACTGGCCAACCTGCACGCTGCCGCGCTACTGCATGATATCGGCAAGGTGGGCATTCCTGACTCAATCGTAACCAAACCTGACAAGCCAACGGAGCATGAATGGGAGATCATAAGGCGACACTCGGCTGAAGGGGCAGGGCTAGTCGGTAATGTCAAAGGACTCTCAGAGCTGGCACCCATCATTCGACACCACCACGAGTCATACGACGGCTCGGGGTACCCGGATGGGCTAAAGGGTGAAGATATACCTCTTGCCGCTAGAATCATAAGCATAGCTGACGCCTATGACACAATGACCACGCAACGACCCTATAGAGACGTCATCTCTAATGAAGAAGCGTACGAGGAACTGAGAAGGTGTGCCGGTAGCCAGTTTGACCCTGAGCTCGTGGAGGTATTCGTACAAGCCATGGAAGCCGGTACAAGCTCGGGCTAGACAACACCTATCAGCTCCATTCACCTCAACACCTGTTCTACACGCCAGCAACTCTAACTTTAGAAGTGGTGCATAAATTGGGGGTAGGCCAGGCGGTGCACCTTTGGACGAGACCCTGGCAAGGTCCTACGGAGCCGATGGTTACGCCGAAACGGCTGTGACCATTCTAGAGGAAACAGAGGCAGCTATCAGAAGGGTCATTGAAGGAAAACCATGGCTATCTTCGAAACAGAGTTGAACAGAGGCCTCATAGAAGGACTGACAAACAAGACGCTACATAAGTTGGGCTATGATGCGAGCGAAACCCTGGATCCGAAAATCGCTGAAGTTTTGGATGGGGCCCTGCTCGTGGCCAAGAAGCTCGCCAAACCTAGAGGCATCTACCGTACCCTCCCTGTGCTTGGAACGAGCAGGTACGGTGTTAAGACAGAGGCAGGCATCATCCGCAGTGCAATGTTTACCCGCCTGGCAAATATGTGCAGGGGGGATCGTTCAATCGTATTTATGATCACCACAATTGGGGAGGAACTGGAGATAACCGGCAGGGCCAGCGAATCACTCTTCCACCAGTTGGTATTCGATACCCTAGGGTCTGAATTGACTGAAATGGTGGCGGATATGTTGGAGACGGATTGGAGAGCGCAGTTGAGCAGTCTAGGCCTGCAGTGCAGCTCAAGGTTCAGCCCTGGATACTGCGACTGGGCACTGGATGCACAGGACGTGATATTTAAAGCTCTTGACGCAGGGCTGGTAGGCGTTCACCTGACTCCACAGTTTGTAATAGTACCAAGCAAGTCCATCTCAGCTATTGCGGTAGCCGCAGAAGAGGTCCCGATTCCAGCCCCCTGCGCCTTCTGTGCCAAGGAAGACTGTTCCTGGCGGAGATTGCCAGAGGACAAAACGCTGATGGGCGCATAAAGGCAGCATAACGCATGGTAGACCTTACCGGCCAGATGTAAAGCTGAGGGCAACTTGCTTTCCGCATACCAGGGCTTAAGCCCCGTGGAGCACGCCTCGGATTCCACGAAAAGAGAATGGGGAGCTGAAATGACAGGACAATATGGATATGCCGGAAAGATACTGAGGGTAGATCTCTCCTCAGACAATGTGACCGATATACCGACAGAGGATTACGCGGACCGCTTCCTCGGGGGGAGAGGCATAGCCGCAAAGATATACTGGGACGAGGTATCACCACAAATCAATGCCCTTGACTCAGAGAACAGGCTTATATTTATGACCGGTCCTGTTTGCGGCGTGCCCGGCTTCGCCAGCCGGTTTCAGGTTTGCGGGAAATCCGCCTCTACCAACCGGTTTTCCTACTCTAATCTGGGCGGTTCCTGGGGTGCCTATCTCAAATTAGCTGGCTATGATGGGGTGGTTGTTCAGGGAAAAGCTGGTAGGCCTGTGTACCTCTGGATCGATGGCGATAGAGTAGAACTCAGAGACGCAGCTCATTTGAGTGGCAAAAGCGCGTTCCATTGCGAGAAAGAAATACAAAAGGAACTGGGCAAGTCCGTCCGGGTGCTTACAATAGGTCCAGCGGGCGACAATATGGTTAGTTTTGCTACTTTTCTAGCGTCTGAAAATTCGGTTGGCGCAGGCGGGCTGGCAGGTGTAATGGGCTCCAAGAATTTGAAAGCCATCGCGGTAAGAGGGGACAAAAAGGTTGAGATAGCTGACAGGGAGAGGGTATCGAAGCTCAGGGCCAGGATACGCGAGATGAGCCCCGCCTTAACCGAATCAATGCCTGCGACAGAGTTGCTTACGCCTGCGGACAGGCTGAAGAAGAGCTTTTGCCATGGCTGCCTCACTGGATGCGTACGGGCGACCTACAAGAATCCGGATGGCGATGAGAGGAAATTCATGTGCCAGGCGGCTCTCTTTTATGAGACCCGGGCCCAGCGCTACTACGGGAAGGATACCGATACCGCTTTCAAAGCCACTGAGGTCTGTGATGACTACGGGATCGATACCCGTGCCATGGAAACCATGATCATGTGGCTGAGCAGATGTCACAAGGCGGGTATTTTGACAGAGGAGCGTACCGGGATACCACTTTCCCAGATTGGAAGCTATGAGTTCATCGAGACACTGGCGAGGAAGATATCCCGCCGTGAGGGCTTCGGCGGTACACTTGCCGCGGGCACCCATAAGGCTGCGCAGAGCCTGGGCAGCGAGGCTCAGAGCCTGATCAAGGATTATATGACCAAGGCCGGCGACAACGAGATCTATGGTGCCAGGATGTACATCACTACAGGCATATTCTACGCCATAGAGCCGAGATTACCCATTCAGCAGCTTCACGAGGTCAGCCTTCCGGCCATGCAGTGGGCCGCCCGGGCTATGGGAATGAAGGAAATCCCTGTAACCTCTGAGGTTATGAGGGAAATGGCCAGGCGATTCTACGGCAGTGAGATAGCGGCTGATTACTCCACGTATGAGGGAAAAGCGGCGGCGGCGGCCATGATCCAAGACCGTGAGTACGCCAAGGAGTGCCTTATCCTGTGCGACCTTAGCTGGCCCATATACTTCACTGCGGACCCTCGGGACCCAGTCGGTGACCCTGCCCTCGACAGCCAGATTTGTTCTGCCGTTACAGGTAAAGTAACAGACGAGGCAGAGCTATACCGAGTCGGGGAGAGGGTTCTCAATCTGCAGAGGGCGATCCTTGCCAGAGAAGGCCACAAGGGAAGGGAACATGATTACATAGACGAATACAACTTCACCACTCCACTAAAGGAAGCCTTCGCCAATCCTGATTGCATAGTCCCGGGTAAAAACGGCGAAGTCCTGTCCAGAAAGGGAATGGTAGTTGACCGCGAGGAATTCGAGAAGATGAAGGACGAGTTCTACGGCATCCGGGGCTGGGATGTAACGTCCGGCCTCCAGACCAGAGCCAAACTGGAGGAGCTAAGCCTGGACGACGTTGCCCGCGTACTCCAAAACGAAGGGCTCCTAGTATGAAGGCCTCCCTTGCTTCTTGCAAGCCCACTCCTTATAATGAGTATATGCTCACCTTTTGGAGTTATGCCAAATGCTTCACATACATCTCATTACTACAGTCAACCAGAAAGTTCTAAGCCTTCTCACCAAGTTTTCGGACGAGGAGTTCTATGAGAGGCAAATTGCTCGAAAAATTGGTATAGGTTATGGCTCAGCAAACCGTGCCCTAAATGACTTGTATGCCACAGGCGTTATAAAGCGAAGGCAAGAAGGAAGAATGTATTTCTACGCTATTGACCCCTCCAGCGCAGCAATTACCGAGTTCAAGAAATTAATAAATATAATGCTGATCGAGCCATTGGTTGAAGAACTTAGGCACATTACGAGCAAGATAGTACTCTATGGAAGTTGCGCCCAGGGGAGTGACAGTTCTCGAAGTGACTTAGATCTGTTTATAGTATCAAATGACAGACAACGCGTAATGCAAGCAATCGATAACCTCGCCTTCCCGCTGGGATTTGAGGATATTCACATCCAAGCGGTAATCAAAAGCCCTGTCGAGCTTCTCGGTGCGGGGGAATCCGAGCAAGCCTTCCTCGAGGAAGTAGAGCATGGCATCGTCTTGTGGGAAAGAGCAGCAAATGAACCGAGACTTTGACCAGTGTATTAATAGCAAGAAAATCGTTGCCTTCACGAGGGGCAAAACATTGGTCAAGAAGGAACTGGCAATCGCTCAAAGTGATTTGTCAGATGCAAGAGCAGGCTTCAATAATCAGCGACACAAATGGTCGACCGTGCAAGCCTACTACGCTATGTTCCATGCTGCTAGAGCACTTATCTACTCCCGAGGTTACCGTGAAAAAAGCCATCACTGCCTTGCTGTAGCGTTGAGAAAGCTATTCGTAGAGGAGGGCCTAATAGAAGCTCAAGCTGTCCGGGACTTCCTCAACGCCATGAATCTTCGTGAAGCGGCTGATTATGAGGCTGAGTTTTCCCAGTCAGGGGCTGAAGCGGTTATTGCATCCGCAGAAAGATTCATTGAAAAGACAATGGCAATCCTGAATGCTGCGGGGCAAGATACTGAATAGTATGAGTTGGATGAAGAACGAATCCCTTCAAATCCGGGGCTGGGATGTGACGTCCGGCCTCCAGACCAGAGCCAAACTGGAGGAGCTAAGCCTGGACGACGTTGCCCGCGTACTCCAAAACGAAGGGCTTCTCAGGTAATGATTTACTCTTAACGCTACTTTATATAATGGGCCAGTGATATTCAGTAAGTCATGTAATTTATACGGCGTTACTCTAGGAAGTGCTCGAATCATAATTCTGGTCATTTAATAGGGGATAATCTGGTGGCGAGCTCAGCCTCATGCTCCTTGAGCCATTTCCTGTGCTCGCGCCATCGAGGACAGTTTTCCGTCACCAGCTTCCAGAACCTCTTAGTGTGATTCATCTCTTTCAGGTGAATAATTTCGTGGATTATCACGTAGTCAATCACAGGCTCCGGTGCCATCATCAGCTTCCAGTTAAAGCTAAGATTGCCCTTATGGGAGCAGCTACCCCAACGGGTCCTCTGCCCCCGTATGGTAAGCCGCTTATAGGAAAGCCCCAATCGAGCGGTCAGTTCATCTGCCTTCTTCCTCATTAGTTTCGCGGCCTGTATCCGGTACCACTGCTCCAGCACCACATTCAACCCCCTGCTGGCTGATCCAAGGCCCACAACAAGCCCGTCCCACTCCAACTTCAAGCTGTCAGCCCTGCTGCTGTTTTGTCGCACCACCAATTCCAACTCCCGTCCGAGATAGGGAATAGCATCCCCGCTTTTGAGGTTCTCTCCGGCAGGAAGCAGTTCAGCCTCGCGATACTTCGCGAGCTTGCCCAAGATCCAGCCACAGCTCGCCTCAAGAAGGTCAGGCAGACGTTCAACATCGTAGGATTTTGGGAGCACCACTGTCAGGCCTGTTCCCCGCTTCACCTCAAGCCGAATATTTTTCGCCCTGGGGCTGCGTTTGATGATGTAGGAAACGGTCTGGCCGTCGAGGGCAATCTTACGTTCCCCTACAACGGTCAATCGATGACAGGATTTGCGAAACACATCTACAGTCTACCTGCTCAACGCATTCGGTGTCCAATCCACGGATTGACTTGGCATTGTCCCTTTGATAATCTTAGCCCGAAGAGAAGGCAAGCCACAATGCTCTTTGGAACCTAGTTTAGGCCCTTAAGATCAGTGATTCGAGACCAGGGAGCTATTCTCGTTAGTGCGCAGAACTTTTAGATCAGCACTCAACTTGCTAGCCACCAGTTTCTGAAAAGGCCGAAATTGCCGCCATGATCACCACAATTCACGAGACGATCGACCAACTCGGCGGATACCGCATTGCCTCAATCACCGCCGCCGTAATGGAGGATATTGACGTACGTAACGAAATACGGGGGGGGAACCTTGCCAACTATCATGATCATCTGGATCAAGATCGTTGTCATCATCACCGTTGGAAATAAACACCAGCGAATCCCGGCTATATGCAAGAAAGCGAATGAACTGATACAAAGTGTTACAAAACATAGGCAGATATTGACAATGACCAATGTTTTGTAACATAATGAGCGCACGATGAAACAGAAACGAACACAACAGATACTGGAAATCGCTAGACGTGTGGGCGTGCTCAGACCTCGGGATCTGGACATCTATGATATTCCGCGAGTCTACCTTCGCCGGCTTCACGACCGCAAACTGCTGCTCCGTGTTGGACGTGGGCTGTATGTGCTGCCTGACGTTAAGGCGAGCGAGCATCACACCCTGGCCGAGGCATGCAAGCGCGTGCCCCATGGAGTACTATGTCTGCTCACGGCTCTCCAGTTTCACGGGCTGACCACGCAAGCGCCATTCGAGGTATGGATGGCTATCGAGAGAAAGGCATGGCTACCGCAGGTCAACAGGCCGGCAATCCGATTCGTTCGCTTTTCAGGGAAATCCCTGACCGAGGGAGTCGAGGAGCATCGCATCGAAGGCGTTCTGGTGAAGGTATATAGCCCTGCGAAAACCGTGGTTGATTGTTTCAGGTACCGCAACAAGATCGGGCTGGATGTAGCTCTGGAGGCACTACGCGATTGCCGCCGATCACGTAGATGCACAATGGACGACCTGTGGCATTATGCTCAGATCTGCCGCATGGCGAAAGTCATGAAGCCTTATTTCGAGGCAATGGTATGAGCAAGGCACAGCCCACCAACGTCGCGGCTTCGGTTCGCCAACGGCTGTTAAATTTGAGTAGAGACAAGGGCGAGGATTTCAATTTCGTTCTGACACAGTATGCGTTGGAACGGTTCCTCTACCGACTTGCTAGCTCAGAATACGCGAACCGATTTGTCCTGAAGGGCGCAATGCTTTTCGCTGCCTGGTCTGATCGATCACACCGGCCTACTCGGGATCTGGACCTACTCGGATACGGGGATGCTTCCGAGCAGCAACTGATTACATCGTTCCAGCAAATCTGCCAGGCTGAAGTCGAACCCGATGGGCTAGAATTTGATGCTAAGAGCATTCGAGTAACCGAGATACGTGAAGATCAGGATTATGACAGTCGACGTATGCAGCTGGTAGCCAAACTTGAAAAGGCTCAAATTCACTTGCAAATCGACATCGGCTTCGGTGATGCGGTGACGCCTGAGGCTGAGGAAATCGACTATCCGACCCTCCTTGATTTTCCAGCCCCTCGAATTTGGGCGTATCCACGAGAGACGGTCGTTGCGGAGAAGCTCCAAGCGATGATTGCCCTGGGCATGCCGAATACTCGCATGAAGGATTTCTACGACGTCTGGATGATAGCCATGCACTTTTCGTTCGATGGAACAACGCTAGTACGAGCTATTACAGCGACCTTCGACCGTCGCAAAACCAAGATTCCAAATGAGGTACCGACCGCGCTGGGTGACGAGTTTGCCACGGATCGGGATAAGGTCACGCAATGGAAGGCGTTTCTTCAACGAAGCCGACTTGAGGGTGCAGCGGTTGATCTCTCTCAAGTCGTAGATGAACTTCGGGCTTTCCTTATCCCTCCGCTCTTCACGGCAGCGAATAGTGAAACTTTCAATCAATCATGGACTGATGGTGGTCCGTGGTTATGAAGGAAAGAATATTGTAGAAACAGCGTGCCCATATGCCAACGAAACCTACTTAAAAGGCCTTAGAGGCTTATATCGAAGATTGCCTGCTCACCAGCGAGGGCTACTTTAAGGCCAGCCGAGACAAGTTCGACCACGAGCGGTTTATCGACTGGACGCAGCCACAGGACAGAATAAAGGCCATCTCAGAAGTTTTTACCTTCTATTCTGCTTAGCGAGCCTTACGGAAAGGATATGAACGACATGGAGTGGAAGACCAGGATAACTGAGCTATTGGGCATAAGGTATCCCATTATGGAGGGGGCATTGGCGATAATTGGCACCGCTGACCTCGCGGTGCCAGTATCAGAGGCCGGCGGTCTGGGAACGATCACTGCCTGGACGCTGCGCACACCCGAGAAACTCCGTGAGGAGATACGCAAAGCCAGGTCCATGACCGATAAGCCCTTTGCAGTGAACCTCAGCCCTGCTATGGATCCAGGCCTTGACGCTATGCGAGAGGTGGCTATCGAGGAAAGAGTCCCCGTAATTGAAACCGCCGGCTCTCGGGCATCTCACCACGGGGTACGGGTGAAGGAGGCCGGGCTGATATGGATTCATAAAGTGCAAACGGTGCAGCATGCCCTGGCAGCAGAACGCGACGGGGCAGATGCGGTGTGCATCATGGGAATTGAAGGGGCCGGACTCAAGAGCCCCCAGATTCTCACTACCCTAGTAAGCGTTCCCATGGCGGTGAAACAACTCAAGGTGCCAGTGATCGCCGCAGGCGGCATCGGTAACGCGCGCGGCTTCCTCGCCGCCCTAGCGATGGGAGCAGAGGCAGTGCAACTGGGGACACTCTTCTGCACTGTAAAAGAG
>SDBU01004350.1_pt1 | contig 17410 bp, 10 predicted proteins | sample 2277071 | NCBI WGS metagenome assembly SDBU01 (sample SAMN10397929, study PRJNA504765) | marine sediment metagenome | isolation source: marine sediment core GS08_GC12, 126 cmbsf | place: Arctic Ocean: Gakkel Ridge, Loki's castle | collected 2008 | reverse complement strand
GATTTCGGCAGGTCTCAAGAGTCGCATGCGGGGACCCCAGGTACCTGTGCCGCGGCAGACGATGAGCGTCATATCGCCAACCTCATACCGTCCCTCAAACAGCGGGAAGTAGTGTCTGGAGAAATAGTCGAAGGGCCAGACCTGTCCTCCATGTGTGTGTCCGCACAGCATCAGCCCTACACCTTCATCCGCTGCTATGTCGGTATGCAATGGTTTATGGGATAAGAGTATAGTTGCACTCGAAGGCCGACCCGTGAGAGCATTCGAGACGGAATCGGCGCTCTGAGCAGAACGGCGTCCGGTTGACCGGTCATCCAAACCTGCCAAGACAAAGCCGGGCCGGATTTCTACCCAGTTGTTGTGGAGTACCTTGAAGCTTGCTTTACTGGTCAGGGTCGTTCGCGGGATACGACGGCCGTAGGAATCGTGATTTCCAAGGACTCCCCAGACGCCCAGAGGAGCAGAAAGGCGGCGAAAGACCGGCAGCAGTTCCTCCATCGGTTGACCGCCGTGACCTTCGAAGAGGTCTCCGAGCAGGACTACTATGTCGGGTTTCTGAGCGTTAACCTGGTCAACGCGTGCTTCCAGCCACTTTCTGCCGAGCAGTGAGCCGAGGTGCAGGTCAGATATGGCAACGAGAACGGTGCCGTCCATCTCACCGGGAAGCCCTGTGAGGTGCACTTCATAGTTTTGTATTACGGGGGACCGCATTCCCTGGATGTGTGCTACCACAGAAAGCACAATACCAACCACCAGAGCCAATCCACGCAGTAAAGGTGCGAGCCTTCGCCAAAGGAAACCGAATCCGGTGACGATTTCTATCACAAGAAGGGAAACGGTAATCAGGAACAGCGTAGCCATCCAGTTCATACCGAGCAATTCCCCAGTCCTAGCAAGAGTGCCCGTGCCGTCGTGGCCTAATTCGCGGCTTAAGAAAAAGACTGCCCAGAGGATTATACCTGCTCCGATGAGAAGTTTCAGGGGAACACGTCGTTTTATAAACGGCACCGAGCCGGCGCGCCAGAAGACGTAAATGTGCATCGCTGTAACGATGGATGTTAGAATGGTTCCAAACATATACCCTACCTATGTGTGAAATCCCTATTCGAAGAGTCAAGAGAACCAGCCTGATTTGTTGGAGTTACCGGAGCTGCAATCACGCCACAAGCGGTGTCTCTTTTTTTTCTTTACAAATTGGGATGCTGAAGTCAATACATGAATTTTATTAATACAAAATTATAATCTTAAATTATAAAAGTCAAGTAAATATTTTTTGTTTATTCAGATTCATACTTAGTAATAACAATAAAATATGATAATTTTATAATCTGGCGGGATGTTTTTAAGGGGTGTAATTCGGAGAGACAATACTAATTATTCTTTGTTTTTACCTTGAATTTCGGAACACGTTTCCGGGGTAGAAGCGGTCTGGGGAGCATTTTCTCAAGTACGAAGTACGATTTACGAACGACGAATGGAGAATAGATAACAGAAAGTACGAATTACGATTTATGAATGAAGAATTAGGAATTCCGACAAGAATTTTGAACTGTGTGTATAATGCCGATGAGCTTTTCCAATCGTGCTATGTTAAAATGTATAATTTTCTGAGCATATTGTCAAGAAATAAGTGTTTTGTCTCCTGAATATCCTAATAAATTTCTGGTTTTTGGATAATTATTGAATTCCTATAGGCTTCATTTCCCTTCATTCCATTATGTTCAATTGATATTTTATATTTTTCTTCTGGATTTTTCTTAATACTCCTTAAATCGAAAATAAAAATATATGGATCACCATTTTCGACTTTATATATAGGATGGAAATAATTGTCCCTATAATTGGGGCTATAATTAATAAACCAAGAATCATTTGAGTTATCAAACCATGGTTTCTTCAAACCACCTATAATTTCTCTATCAATGGGTTTGTTGATTAGATGATTTGCTTTTAGGATTTCATCATTTACTTTAATTCTCATTAAATATTGAGCTCCTGCTTCATGAGTATAATTAATTCTTGCTCTTATAAACAAAATAACTTCTTTATAATATGCAGTCAACTCTTTTTCATAACTTTTGTTACATTCAATTTCTTCAAGGCCTTGATCTATATCATTTGTTGGGACATATTTATCTGCAACGCAGAATTCAAAACCATTTCCTACTTTAACTTTTGTTATTTTTTTAATCAATTCAAGTAATACAAGTAATAGATTATTTATTTGTTTTTTGAAAATAATAAGTGACAATATCAAAAAGCCAGGGAGAGTAAATACAATACTAAAAACTCTAAGTAAATAATCGATTATTTCTTTTATGGACATTTTAACCTCTATAAAAAAATGAAAAGTATTTTCTCATATTCAGTGCTTGATTTTATTTTATTTTTCACCTAACGATGAGTGCTCAAGACAAATTTGGGGACATAATGCTAATTAATTTTATTTTTTAGTTTTCTTTCCCGTTTTTTTGGTTGAAAGAATGCGTACAATGAAAAAAGTATCCCGCTATGCGGGACTCAGAAGCGAAAGGGAATTAGGAATTCCGACAAGAATTTTGAACTGGGTGTATAATGCCGATGAGTTTTTATAATCGTGCTATGTTAAAATGTATGATTTTATAATTCTATTGTCAAGAAATAAGTATTGTGTCCCCGAATTTATTAGAAACATTTTACTTCTTGTTTGTTAATTCATCAGCGATTAATTCTGCCTGCTTTAAAACTGTTTCTGTTGCCAACTTTTGCATATCCGGGGGATAGCCATACTGTCTTAATGTCCTTTTAACAATGACTTTCAATTTTGCCTTAACGCTTTCTTTTATTGTCCAGTCAATCGAGGCATTTGCTTTAACCTTTTCAAATAATACAACGGCGAGTTCTCTTAACTTGTCTTTCTCCATTACTTCTCGTGCGCTTTCATTATCTGCGATAGCAGTATAAAATGCGTATTCAAATTCTGACAGCCCCATCTCCTGAGGTTCTTTGTCCATTTTTTGAATAACTTTACCTAATTCGATTAATTCCTCAATGACTTCTGCGGCTGTCAAAATCTTATTATGATACTTCTTAATGGAATTTTCAAGCATTTCCATCAATGTCCTGCTTTGAATCAGATTCTTTTTAGTACGCGTCTTAATTTCATCATTTAACAGTTTTTTCAGGACTTCCAGAGCAATATTTTTATGCTCCATATTCTTTACTTCCAAAAGGAATTCTTCAGAAAGAATAGATATATCCGGCTTCTTTATTCCTGCGGCATCAAAAATATCAATAACCTTCTCAGTTACCAATGCTTTGTCAATCACCTGCCTTATCACAGTTTCAATTTCTTCATCAGTTTTACCGGTACCGTTACTGTCGAATTTTGCTAAACGTGATTTCACTGCCTGAAAAAATGATACTTCATCTTTTACATCCATTGCCTGTTCATGGGGAATAGCTATCGAGAAAACTTGAGATAAGGCAGTAACTTCATTGATGTATCTCTTTCTCCCATTTTCCAGTCCAAGAATGTGTTCCTCTGCTGTTAGAATAAGCGATAGTTTTTTCCCGATATCCGCTTCGAAATAATCTTCATAAGCAAAGCCGTGGAACATTTGTGAAACAATTTCCAGTTTCTCAAGCATCATTTGAATCGCTTTTTCCTGCGCTATTGCCGGATCACCCTTGCCGCCGCTATCTGAATAAAAGGATAACGCCTTTTTAAGGTCTGATGCAATGCCAAGATAATCAACCACAAGACCGCCGGGTTTATCCTTATAAACACGGTTAACACGTGCAATTGCCTGCATTAGATTGTGGCCCTTCATTGGTTTATCTATATAAAGCGTATGCAATGAAGGAACGTCAAAGCCGGTAAGCCACATATCCCGTACAATGACAAGTTTCATTTCATCATCCGGGTCTCTCATTCTGTCAGCTAAAACCCTGCGTTGGTCTTTTGTCGTATGATGCTTTGATATTTCCGGACCATCAGAAGATGAAGAAGTCATAACCACTTTTACAACGCCTTTTCTCAAATCGTCACTGTGCCATTGCGGTTTGATTTTCATAACCTCTTTGTATAAATCGGCGGCTATTCGGCGGGACATGCAAACTATCATTGCCTTTCCTTCAAAAACTTCCTGCCTTTGCTCAAAATGTTCGATTATATCTTTTGCCATCTGCTTTATCCGGTCTTCACTGCCTACAAGGGCTTCCAGTTTTGTCCATTTAACTTTGGCTTTCTGTGTCTCTGTAAGTTCGTTCTTTTCAAGCTCATCGTCTAAATCAGAAACAAGCTTTTTGCCTTCTTCACTTAGTTTAATCTTTGCCAGCCTGCTTTCGTAATAAATCCTGACCGTCGCCCCATCTTCGACGGCTTGTGAAATGTCGTAAATATCGACATAATTGCCGAAAACAGCAGGTGTGTTTTTGTCTGTGTTTTCAATCGGTGTGCCTGTAAAGCCGAGATAGGTGGCATTAGGCAGTGCATCACGCATATATTTTGCAAAGCCATAGACGATTTTCATCCCGACAATATCACCTTTTTCATCTTTATGAGCTAAAGTTTTCGCTTTAAAACCATATTGCGTGCGGTGGGCTTCATCGGCTATTACAATTATGTTTTTTCTTAGCGATAGTTCCTCATATACGTTGCCTTCGTCCGGCTGGAACTTTTGAATGGTAGAAAAAACCACACCGCCGGATGCTACTTTAAGGAGTTCTTTTAAATGTTCTCTGTCCTCAGCCTGAACCGGTTCCTGCCGGAGAAGTTGTTTTGAAGATGCGAATGTATCGAATAGCTGGTCATCCAAATCGTTTCTGTCAGTAATTACCAGTATGGTGGGATTGTCCAGAACCAAAACAATTTTTCCTGTGTAAAATACCATGGAAAGAGATTTCCCGCTTCCCTGGGTGTGCCACACCACACCGCCTTTTCTATCATTGACAGGTTGTGTTGAGACGCCGGCGACACCGTAGCTTGCAGGTGATTCCCTTACCATCATGGTTTCCGATTTATCATTTTTTGTTAGGGAATATCCCGATGCCCGGCGAGTTGATTCAACCGCACGATTTACAGCATAATATTGATGATAAGCCGCAAGTATTTTTATAGTTTGTATGGTTATAATACCGTTATCTGCATCCTCTTTCTTAGATTTTTCAAATACGATAAAATGACGGATAAGGTCTAACAGCGTTTTCTTATTGAGCATTCCCTTTATTAATGTTTCCAGTTGGCCGATAAGCGGAGATGCTTCAACTTTGCCGTCAGATGTTTTCCATGCCATAAAACGGCTTAATCCGGCTGAAATGGTACCGGCTTTAGCTTCCAGAGCATCGGAAATGATTATAATTCCGTTGTAGGTAAACAGGCTTGGGATTGCTTCTTTATAAGTCTGAAATTGCCTGAATGCCGATTTTACTGTTGCGTTTTCGTCGGCAGGATTTTTCAGTTCAATCACAATTAGAGGCAAGCCATTAACAAATAAAATTATATCGGGGCGTTTGTTAACATTGTTTTCGATTACCGTAAATTGGTTTGAGACTATAAAATCGTTGTTTTCCGGATTCTCAAAATCGATAAGCCAGATCAGATCACCCCGGCTTTGGCCGTCCTTTTGATAACTTACCTTTATTCCTTCTGTCAGCATACGATGGAATGCTTCATTGTTTGCGATAAGCTCAGGAGAATTTAACCTTTGTATTTGTTTAATTGCGTCATCCCGAATATCCGCAGGTATAGATGGATTTATCCGGCCTACTGCTTTTTGAAGCCGTTCTATCAACAGTACATCTTCGAAGGATTGTCTTTCAGGGATTTCGCTGTCCGGGGCAATGGAGGGAGCGTAAATATACTGGTATCCTGCTTTTTCAAGCAGTTTAATTGCATATTCTTCTATTGCGCTTTCGGTTAGTCTTTTCATTCATCATCCTCGGATTTATGCTCGTCAATAATTGTGTCTGCTTCTCTATCATATGAATCTGCAAGGCTTCTCAGTGATGCAGCAAGTAAATGAAAACCGTAGTTTTCGGCGTCATTGGCTTGTTGCCTATATTTCTCTGCAAGTTCTCTTTCAGGTTTCCCTGTAGGATCTACAAAATGAGAGCCACGAGAATTGAAAATCGCTGAACAAAATCCATTGCGCATTTTCTCAGCATCTTTACCATTAAGTGCTTTCGCAGCAGCCTTATTTATCCACAAACCGCAAGGATCAGCTGGACAGTAGAAGAGCACATTGCCTATTTGTGATAGCGCAATCTCAAGATGTCCAGTTTCGATACATATCTTCCTGGTTTCTTTTAGCCATTTATTAAAATGTGCCTCATCAAAACTTCCATCATTTTGAATTCCTGGTGGTGTTCGCCATTCGCTGAGCAAGCGCCATGCCTTTGTAGCAATCGCTTTTTCCTGCTCAGTGGGTTCTTGCTCGGTTTGGGATATGTTCTTTGAGCGATAAACAAGGCCGATTACTTCGCAGAAAAACTTTGAATCTGTAGCTAAACGATTTTCTAAATATTTTGGGGTTGCACCACGGTGACCATCCAATAATGACAGATAAGCCCATTCAATACAAAATAAATCATCTGAAGTTGTGGAGCTATCATCCTGCAACGCTTTAATTATTTCCGAGATATGATGTGCATCCATACTGTGTGGTGGTTCTGGTGATGATATGGCAGAAATAAGTGCATGGACAACCCTTGGAGTATCCAATGGCTTTTTATCATGTATACCCTTGTATATGCAATCTATTGCGGCATACGGTCTGTCATATTCGATAAGTTTGTCAACGGCAAAGTCGAGTTCACAGTCAGCCTGATATGGATTTACGCCAGTCTGTTGCCAATACATCGATTCAGAATCAGAGAGGATTGCACTAACTCTTTTCCATGTATCCAATGTAAAGGGCAGAAATGTGTAGAAACGTGCGATTTGCGATTTTGACCACTCCTTGACATTAATATTATCTACCCAACTCCAACCAATCTTGTGATATCTGCTCCATACATAAGCACCTGTTAATTGCTCTAATTTTCTTTCGCCACTATCTAGATAATCAGGAAGGATTTCTGCATCAATTGAAGCATCAGCTATAACACCCAAGGAATGGCCGACGTTTGAAGGCGAATCCACTCTATTTACAAAATCAAGAACTCTGTCTATACCACCTTCGTCTAATATAAGTGTCAATGCTTGTTGACGTCTTTCTTCAAGTTGTTTCTGTTGTTCTTGCCAGTCACCATTTTCTTTGTATAGGTCAAAGTCACGGCCTTTAAACAATCGAGCATAGAGATTCAATGGACTTGTTGGTTCAAGTTTGCTTGCAACTTCATCGATTTTCGTTATTAGATTGGTATCGAGCGCCCACTTGGCATCGGAATAACGTTTATGTTTTGCTGTAAAATCAACCAATCCGTTCCATAAGCTTAATCTTATATCCTCGGGTTTTGAGGTAATGGAATCAGAAGATATATACGACAATAACTTATCAAAAACAGGATTGGGCAAATTATTTAGATTGTTAATAAGCTCATTCAACCTGCCTATATTATCCTTTGCTTTTTCAACTGCAAATTCCGCATAGAAAATAACTTGTTCCCAGTATTCTTTATTAGAAACTTTTCCAGTCCATTCTTTTGGAATCGATTCTCGCCATGTTGGTTTGTGCGAACCCATTGACACCTGATGTCGATTCGGTAAGAGATTAAGCAAGAGCTTCCAAGCGACATCCGGCTGTTCACCTGCGAGAGTTTGAACTGCCACTTTACGTTTATCTATTGAAGCTATTGTCTGCGGATGCCATGGTAAAAGAATTGTTGACAGAGAATTTGAAGGGCGATTTGCCCAATTCCCACCTGGATCACGGGCTGCAAGCTCTCCAAGAATAACAGAAACACGAACAAGAAATATTTCCTCCCAAGCAAGTGTTTCAAGAGCCCATAACAAACCTGTTAAGTAATTCCAACCCGTAATCCCGCTCCCTTCCTGTGCAAATATGTTATCAAATGGACATGGCTTTTGTTGTAAGGCATCCTCGACAGCTTTTAGAAATTCATCGGGTGCGGCTTCGGCTATCAAAGGCAGCAAATCGCTTAAACTGGCCCAAAGTACCCAGTCTGCATCATTGAAAATTTCACGGACAGCTAAGACAGCTATATTCTCAGCTTTATCCAACGAACAATTCTTAAGAGCTGTTGAACAACAACCAAGTAGTGCTAAACTTCCAGCAAGACCTTTTCTTATTTGATGAGAATACTTTAAGACTTTTCCATAAATGCTTGCAGCAAACTGATCTTCTTTAGATAATTCAAATTTTGGGTCATGTTCTGTGAGAACTGTAACCACACATTGCCGGAAAAGGTCTAGATTGTCATCGAAAATCCTTGTCCCTAAAGACTGCCATAGCTTTTTCCGGTCTTTTACACTCCAAATACCATTTTTCAGAACAATAGGGCTTTCTGGTTGCTGTAAAACATCGCGAAACTTGGTAATCCAATCATTGTATTCTTCGCCAGCTAATTGGCTGATAATTGCTTTATCGGGTGCTGAATTTTCGTTCCATGAGCCAACAATACTTGCAATTACCAATTCAGAAGCGCTGGGGTGGTTATTCCAATCTTTAACAACAATTTTTGTGGTATCTTTTACAAGTTCATTCGGTATCACTTCTACCGGAACTCTTTTAAATACTGCACTTATTTCTTCTGAAAATGAAGATTTTTTAATGAAGCCGGCGTTTTCGCTTTCCCATTGAACATGATCATTTATTTGTGTCCATAAAGCATCCGCGTTGTTATGGGAATACTGCTCAATCAAAGTGTGAATCAAAGAAAGTGTTACACCCTTTATATCTAAATCATAGATAAGTAAATGAAATGATTTTAAAAATCGCCATAACTCATCTTTTTTCAACTCGACGTTATTATTTGACTTTTTTAAATGTGCTTTAAAGACATCTAATTTTTTTCTTTGTCTATTGCTAGTGAATATTACACGTTCAACTCTCGTAATAAAATCATCTGCATCTTCAGAATATCTGGCTTGCTCCAGAAGTCTTCTTACATCATTCGTGTCTGTAGCAGATAACGGCCCGCAGATCAGAGCTATTACATCTTTAGAAGCAGCAGAAAAGACTTTCGGATTATTAAAATCTTTCCATGCAGCCTGAATCACCTCACAAAATGTACTATCGCTTTTAGTAATTTTTACCGAATGTTTAATTTGGCCGATTAATTTTGCTTGTTTTCCAGTGATAGGATTCTTGCAATAGACAATCAAATCATCAGTTTCAAAATCTTGGTATTTGCCTTGGAGCTTAATTTTTACGATAGGCCATAATGGTAAACATGGTGAAAAGCCCCCAGCAAGCATTAAAACCGAAAAAGCAGTCTGTACACGGTTTTCGAAATGCGTCCCTAGACCACCAGTTGAGGCCGGATTGCTAATCTGCTTGCTATTTTCGTTCATACTTTCACCCTCACTTCACCGCTCATCAATTTCGGTAAAAGTGTGTCTTTTCGAGTTTTTAATGGTTTTAATTTTCACTTGATTACCTCTACTTGCGTGTCTAATATCTGCTTCATCATGATTAAAGAGAATTTAACACCTTCTTTTTCTGTTAAAATCTCCTTCAAAAAAATCTTTTCTCCATCACTATATTTAGATGGAAAATTAATACTTAAATAAGTCATTTTCTTTTTTTTTTCTTCCCAAAATCTATATTTTACGATTCCGACATCTTTATAAAAATTTAAGAATTTATTAATTGATTCTTCCTTACCTTTCCAATTAATAAGTATGTTATCAAACCAAACATCATCCCATTTCTCAAAAAAAGGAAAATGTAAGATTAAATTTCTAACAAATTTAAATAATTTGCTTGCTATTTCCGCTTCCATAGGAGGTCTATTTGTTTTGATATGTTCAATTACCCAACTTATCGGTTCGTAGTTCAAGATTTCAGTATAAACAGCAAAAATATCTTTTATTTTAGAAAATCTATATTTTTTATTTTTTTTCCAAAAACTTTCAAGCATGATTTCTTCAAAAAGACTATAAAACCGATTGTATGCAAGTGTTAAAAACTTAATTTCTGCTTCATTTGGTCTAATATTTTGAGTCACAACTTAATCCTCACTTCACCGCTCATCAATTTCGGCAAAAGTGTATCCCGCAGTTTATCGAGGGTGCGGATTTGGATTTGATTGATGAATATTCTGTCAAAATATGGTTTCACTTCTCTTTGAAATCCAACTAAGAAGTTGTCACCTGGAAACAGAACTGAAATCTTTGAAAAGTTACCAGTATTCAAATTCAGTGTCGCAGTGCCACCACTAGCCATAGTATGAAGTAAATCATAAGATGACTTCATGGAGAGATATAGAAAGTAACGGTAATAATCTTTTTGGGGTATTATTGAATTAATTTGCTGGTTTGTTTGACTTTCTTTTGCATTCATGGAAACCAAGCCAACAGTTGCTATACAACTAACACATATTGATCTTGGTGGTAGTGTTTTATTAGATTGAGATATTTTTCCTTCTTCAGTTAAACTGTCTGTGGTTTCAAAAAGGAAAATATTTCCGTGCATATCAGGAATTTTTATAAATGGAATTTCTCCATTAAAATAATTGTGAATCTTCTTTGAAGGTGTTTTTCCACATATAATCTCTCCGAAAAACGATAACGGTTTCTCTTTCCAATTCTCCTGCGTTTCCTCCACAAACCACTGTCTGAAAAGCGTTTCCGCCATAGCTTCGAGTGTTTTGTTCTGGCGGTGGAGCAGGTCTATTTTGTCGTCGAGACTAGAAAGGACTGAGGCGGTGGCTTTTTGTTCGGGGAGTGGGGGGAGTAAAAAGAAGTGGTTTCTAACAACATCTGTTTGAACCCTTTGTCTGCCAGAACTGCCAGTCATCGATAGTATTGCAACATCCCTAAACTCAGAAGAAATCGCAAAATAGTACAAGAAGTGTTTGTCACTTATTCCTTGTTTCTCTCTCAAAACAATATATTCTGTTGAACCAAATCCTATTTCATTATCATCAAGAATATCAATAAATGATGTTTTTCCATTTTCTAAGCAGGGTGTTATTCGTGCAACTATTGTATCTCCATTACGGAATTTCATTCCTCCATTGAATTTTTCAATAGAAAAACATGGAGGTCTTTTTGTAAAAGGTTTTAGTACCTCCATCGCAATTTTTTTTGCTAGTGTTCCCTTTTTTAAAGACTCAGTTGGGTTGATTATAGCAACCTCATCAAGTTTACATTCCTTCCACTCACTCATCCTTTTACGATAAACAACAATTCCTTTATCCCTGATATGTTGTTTCAACTCCTCCGACTTTATGCTTTTATACGCGACAATATTAAAAAAGAACGGAATGTTCGTTTCATCTTCCAGCCTGCTTTTCAGAGAATTTGCCTTAAACCTGTCGAATAAATCTCCTTTAATTGCTAAATCAATATCGGAAGCCTCTTTGAATGTATCAATAGTGCGAGAACCAAAAAGCACCACTTCATCTATTGCAGGCTCTTTTGAAAGAAAGTTCCGCATAATCTCTAACTGCTCGTCTGATAGTCCGTATTTCATAGTTCTTTTTTTAATTCAAAGTAAAAGTCTCTTACTAAGGGATAAAACTTTTTCGAAATAAAAGAGAGGTTTGTCTCTAAAATTTCGTCATCATAAGTATGGCTTGTCAGGTTTCTGTTATCCATCGCTTGTAACCACGTTTCGCCATCTCGGATAAGCTCGTTTTGAAAAGCCTGCCTAATTGCCTGTTTTCCGTTCTTTACATCAAATCCTTCATTTTCCAAATAATCTTTCATTACTTTCCATGCAAGTTCTATTATAATTTCATACCCATGTATAAGCGCCATTTTGTAGGCTTCTTTGTCTGAATATTCCTCATATTCATCTATTCTTCTTTGAAAAACAGCAAAAGCTTTTTCAAAGTTTTGAAATCGTTGTCTCCATCTTAAATCGTTGTTCATTATAATTTAATACTCCCCAAATTCTTTTTGATTAAAGCATTCAACCGTTCTTCCTCCTTCAACTGCTCCTCAAATTCAGCTTTCAACTTCGTAAACCGTTCATTAAAATCAAAATCATCCTCGTCATCCGGCAAACCTACATATCTGCCCGGCGTCAGAACATAATCCAGTTCTCTCACTCTTTCTATGGGTGCGGAGTTACAGAAACCTTTCACATCTTCATAATTCCCATCCGGATTACGCCAGTTGTGGTAGGTTTCTGAAATGTGAGCTATATCTTTTGCTGATAACACCCGCGTTCTCCGGTTTATCAAATGCCCCATATTACGCGCATCGATAAAGAGAATTTCATCGGTGCGGTTTCGGAAATAGCCGTTTGCTTTGTTCCGGTTTAAAAACCATAAGCTTGCCGGTATTTGAGTATTTAAAAACAGCTTTGCAGGTAGGTTCACTATACAATCAACCAACCTGGCTTCAATTAATTCCTTCCTAATATCACCCTCACCGGATACCTTGGAAGTTAATGCACCTTTAGACAGAACAAAACCGGCCTGTCCGCTTGGGCTGAGGTGGTATAGGAAGTGCTGAATCCATGCATAGTTGGCGTTTCCGGTGGGCGGTGTGCCATATTGCCATCTGCCGTCTTTCCTGAGTAGATCACCGCTCCAGTCGCTGTCGTTAAACGGCGGATTGGCAATAACATAGTCGGCTTTTAAATCTTTGTGGCTGTCATTCAAAAACGAACCTTCGTTGTTCCACCTGACCTGCGAACTATCTATGCCCCGTATGGCAAGGTTCATTTTTGCCAGCCGCCAGGTGGTCTGGTTGCTTTCCTGACCATATATCGAGATGTCATTGACTTTCCCCTGATGGTCGGCAACAAATTTTTCAGACTGAACAAACATTCCGCCCGAACCGCAGCAGGGGTCTAACACACGCCCTTTGTAGGGTTCTAACATTTCAACTAATAATTCCACAACGCATCTCGGAGTATAAAACTGTCCGCCCTTTTTACCTTCGGCTAAGGCAAACTCACCGAGGAAGTACTCAAATACATGGCCGAGAACATCGGCGCTTCTTGCTTTGGCATCGCCGAGAGCAATATTTCCGATAAGGTCAATTAAACCGCCAAGATTTGTCGGATCAAGGTTACCTCTGGCATACACTTTCGGCAATACGTCTTTTAGCGAAAGATTCACTTTTTCAATAGCATCCATCGCATTATCAATTTCTTTGCCGATTTCCGGCAACTTAGCTTTCGATAGCAGATAAGACCATCGGGCTTTTTCAGGTACAAAGAAAACATTCTCTGCTTTGTACTCATCTTTATCTTCAGGATCAGCCCCGGCATATTCACCTTCACCTTTTGTTAATTTGATGAATAATTCTTCAAACGCATCAGAGATATATTTAAGGAATATCAATCCAAGAACGATGTGCTTATATTCAGCGGCATCAATATTTTTTCTTAACTTATCCGCAGCTTTCCAGAGCTGTTTTTCGATTGGTTCTTCTTTTGCATTGTTGTTCTTGCCCTTTGCCATGTTTATAAGTCCTTTATGTTTTTTTATAAATTTGAGGACACAATATTAATTTTATTTTATTTTTTTGTTTTCTTGCCCGTTTTTTTAGTGAAAACATGGATGAAATGAAAAAAGTACGAAGTAAGAAGTAACATAATTTTTGAAAACATAATGTATTACAAGATTACAACAAAAAAATGTTCTTAATAACCTATTCTATAAGTGAATTACCATGCCATATTAGGTAGAGAGATTTTAAAATCGAAGCGTCTGATTAGTCTTGTTTGAATTAAAAGTTTTTAATGTATTGTAACGCAAATAATTTACATACTGAAACAATAGGGCACGGCACCGCCGTGCCCCTACATTATAACGTATATCAGGTTGACAAGATGAATGCCGCGTTTGAGGTGGTACACATCGTAATTCAATTTAATTATTTCAAATTTAATAATTTATTAATGAAATGTCAAAAGAAATATTATTTTTTTTAATAATAGTTGAGAAGGGAATAGGGAATAGGCAAGAGGGAATAGGCGGGAGGAAGGACGGTCTATGAATGAAGAATGAGAATGGTGGAAAAAGAATTTGGGAATGAGAATAAGGGCTTAATGTATTGAGTCTCTACAATTTAATGCTTTATATCTGCAGGGCTCAATATATTGAGCCCCTACAATTTAATGCTTTATATCTGCACGGTCGAAACTTCATTTTATTCTTCGTAATAACAAATTTTAAAAATATTAGTTAATATAATAATTTTTTCCTTGACAATGTGCAATAAATTCGTTATATTTATAATCAATCGTAATAAATAATAACAAATATATTATTAGGAGGTATTAAAAATGGATTTATTAGAAAAAATAGATGTAAGTATTGAAGCTCTTGAAGACCCTGAAAATAATATATTTGACTTTGATAGAGAGATAGAGTTATTAAGTGTCTTAAAGAAATTTATTGCCGGGAAAATTAATGAAAAATATATTATTGAAAAGGATAAGATAGAGATTGAAAAACTTAATAAGTATATAAAAGTTATTGAAAGTAAGAAATCAGCTCAGGAAGTTAGAATCAAAGAGGTGGAAAGTGAACAGAATAATTTTCGAAATCTTATTTTAAAAGAGACTTTATCGAAAATGAGGTTATTAGATTATCCGGATGATGAAATTGTGAATATTTCTGAAAAGAAAGCATTTTCAGAGATATGCAAATTAAGGGAAAAGATATTTATTGAGTTTGATACGAGATTTATGATTGACCAGGTGGTGAAAGATACATCTAAAAAGGAAATTTTAAATTATTCATCATTCAAAGCATAATGAAAGTACGAAGTACGATTAAAATAAGGATGTGCAAAAATGAATATAATAGAAAGAATTGATGAGAGTATCGATATTTTGACGAACCTTTCAGGGAAATATGTAAATTTTAACAGTGAGTTAAGCCTGTTAAACGATATTAAGAAGCTTTTGGAAATTGAACCAAAGGAGCAGAAAGCTATTGAAAGTTATGAAAAGAAGGTTGAAGAACTGAATGCAAAGGTTTCAGTTTTAGAGAAGAGGAAAGCCGAAGTTGAAAACAATCTGAAGGAGAGGAATGAGGAGTTAGATAAGTTTCGGAAGGATGTATTGAAGGAGCTATATCCAAAGATGAAGATGATGGGGTATTCAGTCAGTCAGCTTGATTTTGCGTCTAAGATAGAAACATTTGAGGGGCTCGATGGTTTGAGAGAAAAGATATTTTATGATTATTATAAGAAATTCCGGTATGGTTATAATATAGATAATGAGCCGTTAAGTAAAATAAGATATGCGGCATTTAAGGTTTAGGATCACTGATTACACTGATGAAGATGATTGGGATGATGAGAATGGTGATATAGGGCAAGGCAGTGCCTTGCCCCCACAGAATGCTCGGAATGAGTTCAATTGAATTTTCAGTAGAAAAGGAACTTCGTTCTCCTTTTAATATTTTATATCAGAAATGTCAAAAGGAATTTTATTTTTTTTAATGTTAATATAATATGAGGGTATGACAACAATAAAAGTACGAATTACGAATTAGGATAATTAAACCGCAGAGACGCAGAGGTGCAGAGAGGAAGGAGGATGTACGAACGACGAATGGGGAATTATTAAAATATTTGTATTCCGGTTCATCCATTAGTCAGACGGATATAAATCTGCACAGCAGATAATTACAAAACGGAGTTTTTTTAATATTTTTTATCCCTAAACGGAGTTTGGGAACGAGATTGTAACTTTGCAGAGCAGAAGGGCAGACACAGGGGTCTGCCCCTACATCATTCTCTGTGTTTTTACATATTTTCGGGATAAATGTGCATGTTTTTTCTCTGTTGGTGACAAGATCAACAGATAGCAGAATCGAGGATATAGGGCACGGCGCCGCCGTGCCTACGTCCTGTTGGTGACAATATTAACAGAGAGTAGAGGTATCAAATTTGTTTGAGATTCCTCGACTTCGCCCTTCGGGCTTCGCTCGGAATGACAAACCTGTGTTATTCGACATATTTTCATAAAAATTTAATATTTTTTCTTTTTTCAGTTAGTCTTATTTCAGTGAATTGCCAGTTCGTGTAAGGTACAGAGATTTTAAAATCTAAGTGTCTGGTTAGTTTTGTTTGAATTAAAAGTTTTTAATGTATGAGTCCACTTTAAAAACAGATTTTATTAGATAATCATATCAATGATAAAATCAATTGATGATTTCTTGTTAAAACGTATGATTTTTTATGTATTTTGTCAAGAAATTAGTATTGAGTCGCCGAAATATTTGTTTATATAAATTTATCGTTCAATGTTTAAGCGTCATACGGTTACACAGTGAAAATAAGAATTCATTGAACCGGTTAGTCTGTTTTTTTGTTTTGCCAATAATTGCCAATTTTTTTGCTTAAAATGATTTGACTCTTTCATATATCTGATTTATCCCATCAGCACTGCCTAAAGGAATTGATATATGCCCTGACGGAGTATAATAATCCCGAGGATTAATCCTGATAAGTGTGTTATTGTGTATCTGTGCCAAATGTTCTGATTTCATCCGAACTGTTGGAACAGCTTCACCTGCACCAATCTCTACAATCAATAATCTCATTTTTTCTTTGCTTAATCCTTGAAGCCATTTGTTGAACCTCTGACTCTGAGCATCTGTCCTAGATGAAATCCAATTCCAATCTCCAAACATTAATATGTTAGGTCGCGCTAATCCTCCACATCTAATACATCGCGGTAAGGGCTCCTGTGCTTCAAAATTTTCCTCATCAACTACTACTTTAACTTCAATTCCATCCCATATTGTATCGTTACAAACTGCTGTGCATTGAAGATGATGGATTGAACCGTGACACTCTTCGATTCTGTCTTCTCTATAACCGGCATTTTGAAATTGTCCGTCCACATTAGAAGTAAAAACAAAATATCCTGCAGGTTTCTGCTCCGCCATTTTTAAGAGTTGAAAAAATCCCCGGTGGGGAGTGGTTCTTCTATATAGATTTAATCTGTGTCCATAAAAAGCCCAAGCTAAGTTGGGTTTTGATTCAAACCATCGCGGATTTGCCATTTCAATGAAAGATATTCCCAATTTAGCAATAGGTGGATAAGCTTTCCAAAAGCCTTTATTACCACGAAAATCCGGAAGACCTGAATCTACACCTATGCCTGCTCCGGCGGTGACCAAAATAGCTTCTGCATCGATAAAAGCTTTAGCTGCTTTATCGATATTTTCTGTTATGTTCATATAGTTAAGAAATAATTATACCTTGTTTTTGTATAATGTTTATTAAAACCCAAAAATTGCGATAGGAATTTTAAGATTAGTATAAATAGATAATTATATAAATCAAATTGGTGTTTTGTTGTAGGGACAACACTAGGGTTGT
>SDBU01004349.1_pt1 | contig 17411 bp, 39 predicted proteins | sample 2277071 | NCBI WGS metagenome assembly SDBU01 (sample SAMN10397929, study PRJNA504765) | marine sediment metagenome | isolation source: marine sediment core GS08_GC12, 126 cmbsf | place: Arctic Ocean: Gakkel Ridge, Loki's castle | collected 2008 | reverse complement strand
TCTCCTTTGAACAAATCTGGTCTTGCTATTCTTATGCACGCTTCGACTATGGCGGCGTTGAAATTGTCTGATGCGGATTGATAGTGCTTGGGCGGTATACGTATAATACAATGCCATTTTTCTGAATGATCGTGCCAAAGCTGTATAATTGCCCTTTTCTCTTCAATCAACTTCTCCACCCCCAGCATGGCGAGGTCTGTGTTGGCGAGGGGATGAAAGCCACTAGCATAAATAAAGTCTTTTATCTCTGGACTATAATAGCGCACATTGTCTTTAATCTCCCACCCCAGCACATCCACCGCAAACACCCTCTCTATTTGTTCGGGGGTCATGGTTGCGTATTTCATTTTTCCTCCGCTACATAGCATCTGCACGCAAGGAGTTCTCCGTCTTCGTTTCTATTCGTGCATCCTTCTTGAATATTGGCGGCTTCTGATAAGGACAAAACTGGCTTGCCGTCTCTCGTTTTACAAAAATCACAAGTGTCTTCGTCTATGACTGTTTTGTAGATAAACTTGTTCATTTTGCCATTTCCTCTACCGCGTCTTTGAAATCAACGCCTTTGTCTTGGCAATATTCATATACTATGTTGTCGCAATAAGTCAAAGATTGACTCTGGTTTCCAACATGATGTCCAACTAGAAGCCCTTGCATAAAAGATGCAACCATAAATTTACAAACTTCATTATCCCCAATTTCATTCATCATAGCCAACACTGGAGATTTTCCCCGAAGTAACTCTTTGTAATTAGCCCCTACGGTGGCAAGAAACATTCTGGACAACTCAGGAGAAAACATTTTCCCAAGTGCTTTTTCGGGGGAGTCAAAAGCACCAAAAAGTTTATCTATTAGCAAATTTATGGCATCTACAATAACTTGCTTTTCTTTGTCTTTGTTCATTTCATTTTCCTTCAACAGTAATAATCGGCAAATCAAATCTGCGAATGTAAACCGTGGCAATCACCTTTGATATTTTTACAACTACGTCATCGTATAGCACGATTATGGCCGTGCCCGCTTGGATCCGCTCCCCTCTTTGTTTCGCATCCGGCAAAATGCCGACGGGTAGGTCTTTATCAAAGACTATATCAATAGTGGCTTGTTTTTGAGTGGGGTTTTTCATTGTGGTTCCCCTTTCCTCCGCCACATAGCATCTGCACTTTACTTCGTTATCCATGTTTTCACATTCGGCGAACGGAACACCTTCAGCTTTTTCAACGTCCTCTACTTCTGTTCCCTCCATCATTTTGCAAAAAGTACAGGTAAGATCATCAAGCGGATTTTGTACGGTGAATTTTTTCATCATTTTTCTCTTCCTTGAGGGCTACTTTCTATTAGGTATATGTACTTCGATTTTGTTCTCAATTTCAATGTGGTTATTATCTACAAGCCATTGTACAAATTGAGTTAACTGTTCCGAGGAAAACATTACGAATCCTTCTTTGTCTGTGTCAATACCTCTGCCATGTAACCAGATATTTTCCTCGTCAACGATCCGGCAAGTCAATTCCCAATCAAAGGGCGGTTCTTCTATTGGATTCTCTTCTCCACCTGGACACCACCCATAGGGTATATGTATTACGCTTCCAGTCATTCTAATTCTCCTCGTTATTTTATTTCCAATTCAATTTTCGGCTTGCGGAAACTAAGAGGCCACACGAACTTTGGCTTCGCCTTGATTGTACCTTTGTCCCACAACATACCAAGAATAAGAATAAGGTCGTCTTTGCTGAAATACAGTTCAATATCCCGAATGCCCTTCCTGCTCAAAGCCTCTATAAGAGACTGTCTACAAGCAGCGTCTAGGGAAATTGTCAAGCCATATCCATCCGTAGAAACATCGACACTGAACTCTTCTCTTTCCTCCCCCTTGCCAAACCAAATACTAAATGCTTTTTCAAACTCAACTATGTAGCTCATTTTTTGCTCCTTTTACTCCAATACTCAGGTACAGGCACGAATATAATTATCAGAAATATTAGCAAGTAGAAAAGACCCATTATTTATTCCAGTTCTCTTTAGTATACACAAACGCGACGTTTTCCTTTTTGCCATCCTCGATCTGAGATTGGAAACATTCAGAAAATGCGCGGATTGTTTTAAGCATGACCTGAGAATAAGCCTCCATCATATCGCCCAATTCTGATTTGTCTAAAAAGCTAATGGCTCTGGTTTCGCCCTGGATATGAGGAGAGTTCTCTAGCACAACCTCTACCTGGCGTTTGGTCCAGATTTTCTCAGGATCACGGATAAAGCCCAACTCCTCACTAGCTACGTCCGCCGATTTGCCAATTTTATCTGAAACCCTAACCGGTTCTTCCTCTAACCATTCAGTTTCAACCACATTGGGGTTCATCAAATCATCGTCCCCAAAAGCAAACTGGATATCAAAGCGTTGTTTCAGGGCGTGGGCCTCGGATCTCTTTTGGCAACGCTGTACCCGCGGCATTTTTCCAGACGATTCTCCTTTCTTCAAAATACCCACTCCCACATAAACAGGGGCTTTGCCTGCCGCTTCAATTGCAACCTTATCTTGTAAGCCAACCTCTTTGAAATATTTGATTGTATCAGCCCACGCTTTTAGTGAAACGTCATCCCTCAGATGACAGAGATAAACCATATCCTCTTTGTCCGCTCCCCATACTGTCGGATCGGTAGCTCTTTCGTAATGCGTCCAAAAGGTTGATCCCTTTTCCCCTTCCTCTTTGAGCTGCCGGCGGGAATGTTTGCGATATCCCTTGATACCAACCGATACACCCACCCCAGAAATAAACCAAACTTCGCCATTGTATGGGTCAAGGTTGTGGAGTAAGGCAATTTCAGCTACCGCTTGGGCCTGCCACAATTCCAGCTTTTTGGACCCTGGCATCGCTTCAAATAGCCGGCTGGCATATTCTAAAATGTCCTGCTTGTTATAAACTTGCAATGCTGTTGTTGTCATTTCATCCTCCGTTCAAATAGTTATTTTTCTTCCGATTTTAGGTTTTTAATTATTGGCCAGCATCGATCACATTCTTTTGGTTGATAACCAACGGCAATTGCTTTGCCTCCGCGATATCTAATAAGCTCTTCCACATCGCCAACCCCATCGACGCAATCAGGACAATTTCTCTCAATGGCTTTTATTATTTCTTGGATTGTCATGGCTTCCCCGTCCCATAGTTGTAAACATTGAGATTTTGAAAAATGTCTTTTGCCATAATATTCTCCTAACAATCCATTGAGTAACATTCCGTACAGCGTACCGGGCGACCTTTCATTATTTCTTTTCCGTGCGGACATCTTTCAACTCTGTCGCCATCTGGCAATTCATACTTTGCCGTTTTGCTGGTCATTACTTTTACGTAGTGATCTACTTTTTCGCTAAGGCTGTATTCAATCGCTTTCTTTGATACGCTCAAAGTTTCTGCCATTACTTTCTTTCCCCCATGATGTCGAAGCATTGAGCAGGTTTCAAACCTCCCGCCATCTTTACGTTTGATTATTACATTCTTGCCAATGTCCTGCGTTATTTCTACCTTGTGTCCTTGGTATTTCATTTTATCTCCTTCGGCTCCATCGCTTCAAAGTAAGCTTTCCAGAATTGTTTGCGTTCGTCGCGAGTCGCACCTAGATTTTCTAATGCTCGTCTTAATGCTATCTTGCGTCCTCGTGCTTTACAGTATTGATCTGGAGCGATTAGTTTTGAACGACCTACTCCTATGGGAGTTTCCGAGGAATCATTCTTTATCCAACAGGTAGTTCCTGGCGGAAACCCCCTTTCTGGAGGAAGATGGTGAAATATAACCCTTACTTCATCCCATCGTTTAGTTTTCAGTATAAGCATTTTCATTTCCTTTGTCTAATTAGCAAATCGAACCCCCTGTAAGATTTGGCAATTAGATTATTTGGGGTTATCAACACACAACCCAGAAGGGGGATAATGATTTATACCCATTAGTTTTTCTTTTACATGGTAATAATGATCTCCGTTGATTGCGTCAGGCGACATCCGTAAGTATTTCTTTCCACAAACTGGACATAGCCCATCTTCCACATTTGGTTTTCGATTCATTTTGTCTCCTTTTACTTGTTTGTTTCTATTCATATTATACCTATTTCTAGGTATTTGTCAATACCCAATTCCCTATTGACAAGGAGATAATTATATTGTATTATACTATTGGAGGTACACATGAAATTAGAACTAGATATAAAATCCGTAATCGACGAACTGGGGACACAGACTTCTTTTTCCGAGTTGTCCGGCCTCAACAAGAATACAGTAAACCGACTATACAACGGAGTCGGCACAATCAGCCTCAAAGTCTTGGCAAAAATTATGCAAGCCACAGGCAAGAAACCCAATGATCTTTTCATAATCACTGAGGAATCTAGTGACAACGATAACAATTGATCCAAGAGCAAAACAGAAGCTCTACTACAAAAAGAATCCTGGAATGTATTATGCGCACGGTAGAATAGGCAGCTTGATTCAAATGGGAAAAATGAAGCCCGCCAAAGAACTGCAATGCTCTCATTGTCCTGACCAAGCCAGGGTCTATCATCACCCCAATGGCTACGAAGGCAAAAACATCACAGACGTTATTCCCCTTTGCCAATTCTGCCATATGAAAGCACATTTCGGATAGAACCTTAACAATATCATCGATTGTAAACAGGGTGCATCGAGGGTAGTTGATTAGTATAGCGTGAACTTGTGAGTCGAAAGTCGATTTCTAGTATTGGCCTGAAATCCTCAGTAAGGCTGAACATTGGCTAAGCGACCTGGACACCCTGTTTAGAGTCGGCGATAAACGGCTCCAAGTCTCCTCCTTGTGAAAACCCCCGTCAGAGATGGCGGGGGTGAAGGAGAATTAGACTGATAGGAGAATGAAATGTCTTGGATTAAAGAACTTTTCGGAATATTAGATTATGAAATAGGGCAAAAGGCGGGAAAACACCATATTGAAATGCGCAAAAAAATAAACAGTATCATATTGAATATTTCAGTAGAAGAAATTTTGGAGTTGTCTAACGAAATAACAATCCTTGCATCAAAAATCATTGGGGCTGAGGAAGCCAGGAAAGTTGTTTATGAAAACAGCAATGCAGAAGAACCGCCAGAAGATATTAAAATTATGTATGAAAACCTTCAGGACTCCAAATGACAGACCCCCGATCACTACAACTCAAAGGAATGAATGATGAATAAAGCAAAGATTAAACTTTACATTTCGATTTTATTAGGAAAGTATAAAACTGAACACTATGAAGAAAGCTGGACAGACTTTTGGCAAGCAATGGGGATTCTGATTATATTTGTTGTTATCCATTTTTTGTCACTACAAGTTGCAATTTTTATTATCAAGAGTGTTATTTAGGAGAATGATGAAAAAACGCCATTGGAATTTACCGAATTGGAAAATATTTAGATGTACTCAATGCGACAAGAAGCCAGGATTTATTTATAAAGCATCTAAGTACAAGAAAAGCAAAAAATGCATTAGATGCGTTTTAGGTATATTCGAAAAATTATTTGCTGAAATTGATGAGGCCAAATGACAGACCCCCGATCACTACAACTCAAGGCAATGAAGGGGAGCGACCTGAAAGTATTAGTGGCTATGGCGCTTTTGGGCGCGGTGAACATAGGTAACAAAGCCATCAAACAATTTTGCGGATTATCCTATCCAACCATCGCAAGCTGTTTAATAAATCTTTCCGGCATGGATTTTGTTACCCAAACACACAGAACAAATGGTTGGCAACTTACTCAAGGTGGGCGACAAATGCTGCTCCCAACAGAACCCAGTACAAAATTTTTGCACTCGGAAGCTATTATTAATATAGATAATCCTTTAACTACTCTTAGAATTAAGGATTCAAATAATAATATTAGCGATCCCAGTGAAAGAATCTTTGACTCAGATGTCTTAGATGCTCTCCACAATATGGGAATTTATGATCCAACAGCTATTTCCTTGGCTTGTTTAAAACACATGACGCTGGATTATATTTCATCTTGGAAACTGGCGCTGAAATCTGATTTAGTAGGAGAGGGTGGAAATGATGTTCCCCTCGCAATTCATCTTATGGATCAAAACGCCCCAGCCCCAGAACCTGAAGACAAGGCTGATCGCCAGAAATATGTCGAAGGCGAATACTCAGAATTTATCGAACACTAAGGAGTTATAATGAATAACCCAAACAAATATCAAAGAACCCACAGACCGCTCAACGCTGAACCGCCAACCCTTAAACCCCTCAAGCCCGTTGTCGCCCAAAAGATAAGCCCCACCGAAGCATTCGTTATTACTAGGCCCTACACACGGCGGGCGCAATACTATTATTATTTTCATATCGGAGGAATCAATGACCAAAACATTTAATGTAAAAGAATTAGTTGAGATCATAAACGGATTAGAACCAGCGGAAAAGTTTACCGTTTGCGCTGTTCTTAGCGGGGACGTAAGCGATATTCTTATTGCGTCAATCAATATTATTAAAAAGCCACATGATGAACAGCCCGATCTGCTCCGCGAACTAGCCAACTGGAACTTAGAAGATTTTCCAGAACCACATGAGGACGATTCTATTCTCTTGCTGCTGGAAGAACTGCTGGAGAGTAAAAGATAATGGATACAACTTGGACTTCAAATAAAAGATCGCCACCCATAATTTTATTTATTGCGCTAATATTATTCCTTTTGCTGATCGGAATATTATTAGCGGTAACCGTGCAAGAAACTAGCCACGCGGTAATAAAGCACGGTGATGTCGCAATCGCAATCCGCAGCTGCCTACAGAAAGGCGAATATCAAATCTGGAAATCGACAACAGACCCATTCAAATACTTTAGGATATGCCAGCTTGGACCCAATCATTTTGGGATGCAGATCGTCCAATGTTTGACAACCGGAGTATGCGAAAAGACAGCGTTCGTCAAAGGAAATGGGACTTGGGTGGAACTAACAAGATACTTAAGCAGAATAGCGACACGATTCAACGGGACTATCCCGTGATTGGAGAACGTGATGGATTGTAAACATATTATCGTAGACGAGAAAAACACACTCAATAAAATTTGCCGTGATTGCCGAGAACCAATGGTTGCTATCACCAAAGCCCGCTATGATCTTGGGCAGGCTGTGATAGAGGCAGGGAGAAAGCTGATGATAGAAATTGGTTGCTGGGAATCACAAAAGGGTTTTCCCAAAAGTGTTGTCCATAAAACCGATATCTTAATGAACGCCCTAACCGCCTACGATGAGAGGAAGGAGTGATATGAGTGATTACAGTTGTGGACATAAAGTTAAAGGTGGTTTGTGCCCAATTTGTGTTCAAGAGGATATTGATAAACGTCACAACGAAAAGCTGGAATTGCTAGAACAACTCACCCAAGCCCAAAAGCAGATTGACAAGTTGGAGAGTGCCCTGAATGAAATTATTCTGATTACTCCAATTGATGCGCTCAATTTGCCGCCGGATACCAGAATGAAAATGATTGCTAGAGAAGCCCTCCAGGGAGAGGAGTGATATGGCTGATTGCAATTACGAAGACCACAAATGGAAGTTGAGTAGCACGGGTCACATGTCTGTTTGTTCTATATGCGATACGCAATCGGATGTAGAGGCTTATTATATTTATGAGTTGGCCGCCAAAGACGAACAACTCACCCAAGCCCAAGGGCGGATAGCGGAGGATGAGGTGGACGAAATAAATAATCGGTTTGATGACTTGGGTATACCCGAAAGCACTTTGCTGGGGAGATTGAATTTACTTGAAGGCTCGTATGATGCCGAAATAAATACTTTGAATAATATCGCAAAAAAATACGAGCAAGAAGCAGATAAACTTGAAGCTGAGATAACTAGACTAAATAACAATATAGACACACTAAAAGCGAGGAAAGGATGAATATAAAAGAGATTGAAGTTGCCATAAATAAAATACATACTGTTCATTCTATGACCGTAGATGGGAAAACAAATTACAGTTGGATTAGTGAAATTCAACCAAGCGATGTTAGACAAATCCTAACCCACATCAAAGACCTAGAGGCTGAGAATAAGGCACTAAAAGCAGAGACGAAGGAAGACAAACCGATGAATATAAACGAGATATCGAAAACAGCAATTGATATAGAAAAGCATTTTGGCTGGCCTATGCGTTCAATTCCTAAGACACTAAAGAAACTCCTAACCCACATCAAAGACCTAGAGGCTGAGAATAAGGCACTAAAAGCAGAGACGGAGGAAAGCAAACCGATGAATATAAAAAAGACTATTGAAAAAATAGAGAGTGGTAGTTGCAGAAATGTCACCCACGCAGAAATGCGTCAACTTGTATCCCACATCTTCGACCAAGTTCATGAACTTGGCGGATTACAGTCAGCTAATGAAGCTGCAGAGTTCATGATTGAGTATCTAGAGACAAAGATAGACACACTAAAAGAACGCATCAACGAACTAGAAACTTCGCTATTAGAGGCAAGGAATTGATAATAAACGCTGACGCTATCCAGTGGGCCAAGGATTACGATGGGGAGTTGTTTCACGCTCTTGTCACGGATCCACCGTATCATCTCGCGACCATCACAAAGCGGTTCGGAAAAGAGGATTCCGCCCCCGCTAAGTACGGAACAGACGGTGTGTATCAACGGTCTTCCGCGGGCTTTATGAATAAGCTCTGGGATAGCGACATTGCTTTTCAAAAAGAAACCTGGGAAGCGTTTTACAATATCCTTTTCCCTGGCGCATTCGGGATGGCATTTGGTGGGAGTAGGACGGCTCACAGGATGGCGGTGGCTATAGAAGATGCTGGGTTTTGGATACATCCCCAAATGAGCTGGAATTTCGGATCAGGTTTTCCCAAAGCCACACGAGTTAAAAGAGATGGAGAAGATGTGCCAGAATTTGAGGGGCACAGGTATGGTCTCCAAGCCCTCAAACCAGCAGCAGAACCGATTATAGTTTTCCAAAAGCCATACGAAGGCCGTCCAATCGACAGCATCACAGAGACAGGGGCGGGGGCTTTGAATATTGAACAGTCTCGCATCGGTGGAAAAAATGGAAGATGGGCATCAAATCTCTGCCTCACACATTCCGCCCAATGCCAAATGATAGGCTACCGCGACTCCGACTCCTATCAAATCAACCGCTTCACAGACGGAGCAAAACCTTTTGGTGATGGGGCAGGGCATGAGTTTGAATCAGAGGAAGTGGAAGGCGGGCGCGTTCCGGTGTGGGAGTGCCAAGAGGGGTGTCCGGTTCTTGCGCTAGATCGACAGTCGGGGCACAGTACAAGCAAGAGGTCAATTGTTACAAGTACCCCTGGGCAGGTTTACGGGGGAGGAAAGGGCTTGCCGTCACATACTGCAGAGTATGGACAAAACGACTCCGGTGGTGCAAGTAGATTCTTCCATCAGTCCCATTGGGCAATAGAGAACGCTGACCCGTTTGTGTATCAAGCGAAGGTGAGTGTGAGTGAAAGGAATGCGGGGCTGAATGGTTTCCCATTAGGAGAACCGCCCGGAAGCAAAAGAAGCAAACCAGCGGAAGGACGCCAAAGACCGTTGGGGAAACCAAGAGCAAATATTCATCCAACTCTTAAACCCATCGCCCTAATAGAACACCTTGCAACCCTCCTCCTCCCCCCCAAAGAATACGCACCACGTAGAATCGTAATACCATTTTGTGGGGTCGCGAGTGAAGTAATCGGCTGCTGGCGCGCCGGATGGGAAGAAATAATCGGGATAGAACTCGAAGCCGAATACACAGAGATCGGCCGCGCCAGATTAGAATACTGGAAAAAGCAAGGAATCCAATTGAGTTTGTTTGAGGACGCACAATGACCGACTATCCCTATTACTGGAAGGAGTGAAATGAAACCTATAATATTTAATACTGAAATGATAAGAGCTATCCTTGATGAGAGGAAAACACAAACAAGGCGGGTGATAAAACTTCGTGACGGGAGCCTTCCACAAGATGAAGAAATGTCCTTACGGTGTTCCTGGCGACAAGTTGTATGTTCGGGAAACCTGGAATGCGCAAAATATTGATGGGTTCTGGTGGAACAATTTAAATATTCCATATGCAGAAAAAATGGCGTTCAACTGGAATATCACCTTTAAAGCTGGAAGCAAATATGATGACTCGACAAACGCAAAGTGGCTCCCTTCAATCCACATGCCTAAAGCATTTTCCCGCATCACATTAGAAATCAAAGACGTGAGAGTGGAGAGGGTACAGGATATAACACCAATTGATGCAGTAAGGGAGAGTTGTTTCGCATATATTAAATTTGAAGACGCTGATAATAGAAGAGGGTTAAAAGTAGTGAAAACCCGTTCACCGAGAGAACAGTTTGAAAGATTATGGGATTCAATCAATCTAAAACGTGGCTACGGATGGGATACCAACTGCTACGCCTGGGTAATAGAATTTGAAAAAATATGACCTCCACATTATCCAGCTCGATCGCCACGAATGTGAAGTCCCCGGCCACAACCACCCCGGCACTGATTGGGATCACAACATCTTCTCAAAGAATAAGCGGTTCGCTGAATTCGTTAACAACCCTTTCAATATGCTCTGGGCTTGCGACATATCCAACAGGATCACAAAAGAAACAGATAGATGGCCTACTAAGAAATGGCTTATAGATTATCATTTAGATGGCGAATACCGCGATGAGTTCTTGGAATGGATAGACACATGGCCTGACGGCTTCCACCCGAACAATGAATACAGGATCGATACCTATATAACTAGAAAAAGAAAGGAATGAAAATGGCTAAAATGATTGAGATAGAAGAAGATTTTTTTGAACATTTGTTGAATTGTTTGGCAAATCAAAAGTTTATTGGAGAAGCTCCCCCTAATAGCGATGCTTTAGCGATGGGAAAGGAAAGCTATGAAGAGCTTCATGAGTGCAACCAAAAGGTTATTGATGAGGCTTGGAATAAAGGCATGTCGATATTGCAACTAAACTAGACGAAGAAAGGAAAGGTGAGTGATGGATATATTAATATATGGCATTTTTTGTATTATCGGTGGGTTTATTCTTGGGCATGCTGTTGCAAGTATGCAAGCCAGAAAAATAATAAATGAATTGAGAGATAAAATTGAGGGGCTAAAAAAACATCACAAAGAAGATCACCACAAAGATAATGATTTTGAGGATTGTGGTTATCACTGTCATTATACTGAGTCTTATGGATTTGTTCCAGAAGCTGGATGCCCAATACATGATTAAGGTTATGCTAACTACTCTTAGAAAGGAATGAAAATGACTAAACAATTAGATAGAATTGAACAGCTCGGAAAGGATATTTTGCATCGAATAGAAACTGATGTAACTAACCAAACACTGATAGAGGCGATTCGTGAACTTGGCAATGTTCTCCCCCCGCCCCCAATTCCAGAACCGCCAACTCCAGAGCTGCCTGATTTTCGGATCGTGATGATGCTAAAGAAAGCCCCGTTGCGAGAGGTGAGGAAGTGGAATTTGAAAGAGAAGATGGTAATGCGGATCCACGGTGGATTGCGGAATCGTATCAAAGCACAATATGGTGAAAAGTTGCAGGTGATTGGGGATCGTATCAAAGTTGACGGAAGCCACAACTATGCTTACAGGTTGCGGCCTTTGCAAATTGTAAATGGCAGCCCACTTCCAAAACATAGCGATTCAACAGCCAGACATCCCGTAACCAAAGAAACTGATAAGGACTTTTTCGTCTTGTCGCGACACGTTAGCTTGATATGAACTAAAACGGCCTTGAATTGCAACCCTACAACTAGGTAAAAGGCTGGTGCTTTAGTGGTGCTTTGCTAGCCGGAGTATGTTTTCAATGTCTAGTGCGTTTATATCGACAATAAGCCAACACATAGAAAAAGAGGGGGGCGTAAATAAGGGCTGCAAAAAGGTTGCCAGACTCTTAAATAACCGGTGGACGTGGAAGCATATCTATAAGGTTTACAGAGGTTTATCAACACCGGGCAAGGAACTAACACGTAAACTAAACGCCCTCCGCCTGCCTAAACCGTTGCGAAAACGCTACCGACTTACAGTAGAAATGAACAATGAGACAGATTATAAACAATTCAAAAAGCTAACTATGGAACAGAGGTTGTGTGCCTTTAGAGAGAAATCGAAACTATGAAAGGAATTTAGATGACAGTAGCGATTTTTATATTTGGATTATATATTAGTTGGCAAATGGGATTCAAAGCGGGTGCGAAGTATGCTTTGAAATTAGCCTACGATGATACCAATAATGAGAAAGGAGATTGAAGTGAGCATTTCCATAAATGTAAAGTGTGAATTGTGCGAAAACATAGAGGAAACAGCCCAGAACAATATTGTTAATGCAAGGATAAAAACTGAGGCAAAAGGATGGGGGTTGTTGCAAGTTGTATCAAATAACCATTTCATTGATGTTTGTGACAGTTGTTTTAGTGACATAAATGACCCGCCCCCGAAACCATAAAGGAGGCGATATGAAATCTTGCGAAGAAAAAGGATATCACGGAACACTAATAGGAAAAGACGGCAATCCGTGGGTGTGTAAAGATTGCGGGGCCGATAATATGTGTTCCATGTGTGGCGTTGACAAAGACGAGGAGTATAAAGGCGATTTGTACGATTTTATTGGGGAGCGTTTATGCAAAGCGTGTGTAGAAGAACATAAACCAATCAGCGACAGACTCAAATCCTACGCAGGGAATATGTCAGACCGAGACTTTGTTAGAACCATCCTTGAGCTAGAAAAAGAACGTGATGAATTGAAAGGCAGGTGATATGTAATGAATATTGAAGCAGAAAAAATCAATGCTGTTTTTGACCCTGATTACATTCGCGACAATACAACTATGCCCGACCCCAGGGATGCGTCTGGGCCAACAACGCATTGAAAATTTTATCAACTATTGAAGTGAAATGGAGCGATATGGCAGTACACAAAATATGTAAGGACCCAGAAGACAAACATGGAACAGTCCCCATGATTTTTACATTCGCATTTAGGGGATACGAGTATTGGTGTCCTGTTTGCGGACACAAAATAGGAATGTTTGGGGCGGCTGACAATATGCAAGAAAATCCTGAAATGGTCGCCCTTGAAAAAGCGTATTTGGATAGAGCTAGGCCGTTTCTTAAATACAGAAGCTCTTTGGCTGGCGGAATGATAGAGGATGAAAGCGGCAAATTGGTTCCATTAGAAGCCGAAAAAGTTGATTATGAATACGGCCAACAAATAAGTATTATTGACGCAACGAAAACGGAGGTGACACTATAAGAAATCTTATCCTTACGCTTAGGCGAACCCCCTTGGATAACAAACAGCCCCCGTGAGGGGGCTGAATTCTTTTAGAGGAAGCGGATGATTAGGGCTTTGATGCCTTTTCCTTCGCTTTCCAAAATCGGGCCAGGCCAGTTCCAAATATACCTGAGATCAAAGTTCCTAATTCTGGATCAATACCACCAAGGGATTCAAATAACCGGAAGATATTCATGAATTCTGGCCACTGATAGGCAGAACCAATGCCAAAGAACGCGGCCAGAAACAGTGAGCCGTAACCACCAATCTTAGCCCAAGCTGGAAGTCCTACCAGTCCGTGCACTCCACGCAAAGCGCCCTTTATGTATTCCACAAATTCCTTCAGGACAAACCCGAATACCCCCCAGAAGGCAACGGTGGGAGCCAATACCTCCAAAACATAATTGACAATTGTTTCCATTCTAATACTCCTTTACTAATTAGTAAAACGTACAATAGTTTATATTACATTCTATTATTATGCAAATTTTTACCTCCGATTCTATGTCAAAGTTTATTGACACTTTGCGTAATTTATGCAATACTTATTGCATCCCCCCGTCTGTATTCATGCGTTGCGAAATGGTTGCGAGCCTCCTACCTACAACGTTAACTTACTTCGCCAGGCGGGGGAGTTTTATTTTATGTAATCATGATTAACGCGGGGGCTTTCTTCTAACTGTTTGCAGTGGTCGTAAATTAATTCGCCGAGAGTGGGTAAACTAATACCCCATTTCTCGGCGAGCCATTTAAAAGTCATTCCGTTTGTGTGTATTTCCCAGCATAAAATTTCATCAAAGCTCAACCCACAACCAGTAGGTCTCATTGCGTACTGTTCTTCTATTATGCGCCTAAGACGCTCGATATATCCTTCATTTGGGTCTGTCAAAGGTACAACCCCCTTTTTATAAGCACGCACATGAATTTGTGCCAGCGGAAATCTTGTAGGTTAATCACTAGCTGCTTCCTGTAAAAACCTTGTTGCTTTTTCCTCAAGCTTGTGTTTTTCAATAAAATCAATGCTGTCGTATATATCTTTCTTTGTCATCCATGCGCCAACAAAGACAACGGCCCTTGGAATGTCACGCCCCTTAACTAAATCCAAAATATAAAGCCTCCATGAGCCGACAGCGCAAAAGGGAAGGTCACGCCATCTAAGAAATTTTCCAGTTGTGTCTGGAAATTTACAAGGAGACAGTAGCCTTATTTGCTTCAAATTCCAAAAGAAGTGTTTTATCCAATACCAAGTTGTAAATTTATATTTAGCTTCCATAATAACTCCTGCCAGGTCAGTCTCATGTTCCCTGGCTTCTAAACCCAGTTATAATTTGCACTGAGTCTGGGCTTCTGTCTGTCTTGCGGCCGAGCGTGGATAACACTACATCCCAGCACGAGTTCACAATATTATAACACTAATATTTTATTGTCTCAATGATGCTATCCAACTAGCAATCGCTACACTGACAGTTGTGTTTATTCCATCCCAGATATTAGAGATGCGTTTCATCTTGGCGTTTTTCTCGATATTCTTTTTCATTTCTGTGCGCTCTTTTTCTGCGTTATCCAAATGCACGCCAACCTTGCCCTGTTCAATCCGAATTTCTGTTACAACATCTGTTATTTTATCTAGCTTCTGGTGTTGGGTTTGTCTGTCATTGGTCATAGTATCTTCAAGTCCTTTGCTGCCTCAATAACCTCATCTATTGCCTGGTTGTGAATTTCTGAAGGAAGTAAAGACGGTTCTGGCTCTGGAGGCGGTTCGGGGGGCGGACCGGGTCCTCCGGTAATCCCCAACCTTGCCTTCAATTCCGCAACAGTCCCATTATAAACATTGACATCTGCTTGCTTCTTATCTTTGATACCAAGTTTCACCGGATCGCCTTGCCAAGAATATTGCCAAAAGTCCCAATCTCCCTGTGGTCTTTTTAGTTTCACAAATCTCCGGTTTGGGAAAACCCCGCGCCAATTCCCCATCATTGGCTGTTCATTGATTGCCAGGCTGAACGGATTCTTGATGCCTGCCCACGGCCAAGGAACCCACCAAGGGACAGCATTCAGAAAATCTAAATTAACTCCTGGGTTTTCCTCCAAGAAAACAGAATAATTATTATTGCCTGTGTATCCGCCCACCAAGGGTATATCTTCCATTCTCAAATAGCGGATCGCCTCCGCAAATTCTCTTCCGGCCTTGGGTGAGAGTTCATTGTATCCCGCCTCAAAATCCCACCAAGCCATGTGGTATTTTAGTCCCGTTGGGTTATTTAAGACCAATTCAAGGAAGTGATCCACTTGTTTTTTCCAGGGGACAGCAGTTGAGTAATAATGATATGCCCCATAGATGTTTGTATTTTCCATTAATCTTGTGCTGTGGTTTTCATACTTACTGTCAACATTTAATCCCCAGGATGTTCGCATGATCGCAAAGTCAACCTGCGTTTCTGGCGGTTTTATCCAGTCAGGCGCCCACTTTGAAAGATCGATTCCAAATGCCCTGCGTTTATCTTCTGGCAACTCCTCGTAAAGAGTCAAGGGGATGTCGTTTGATAATCTCAAAGTCTTTACAGTGCTTAATAATTTTCTCATATTATTCTCCAGTTGCCCAAAACGTCAAGTAGTTTTTGGTTAGGTGTGTTGGTTGGGATTATCATGGTTTGCCTCAAGAAAAGAAAAATATTTTTGGGGCGCTAGGAGGTGGCGTATATGTTACCGCTACCTTTGGTCGATCTGCCGCCGTCCCATAATCAGAAGACCTGAAATAATACAAGTCTGCGTCCTCTGTGTCGGCTTTGAAAAGAAACCCGTTATTTGTAAAACTTGGACCGCCTCCAATCATTGCTTCTACTTCCGCATAATCATTCAAAGCCCCATCCAGCTCCCATTGCCTTTCCCCTACTCCTGCTAATATAAGCGCAAGTGAACCGATCTCTGTAGCCTCTCTATCGGTTGTTGTATTAGCACAGCCAGCCGTACCCCAATTGTTTCCGGTTGAATAAATATTCCAGGTCGCCTCAAGCTCAACCCAATCCCTTAAAACTCTATATACTCGTAGAGTCCTGTTATTGTTTGCGTCATTGCCGGACTTCCATAACGAAACTGTAAAAGCAGTTATTTCTGATCCTGTTGGAATAGGGGCAAGGTTAAATTCTAATAAGACTCTGCCTATGTTATTGGCTGTTCTATGTTCGCCAATATCAAGTCTTGGGTTTGTGCCATAATTTGTGGTTGGTAAAGCAGAAAGCATCCTCGTATCTAATCCCGCCGCTCCATCTGGTTGAACAGAATAAGAATCGAAGCCGAGATTCCAGGCAGGGCGGAGGCGATTAATGATTTGAGTATCCAGCAAATGGAGAAACGATAGCAGCCAACCCAAGTTTTTGCGGGCGGCTTCATCATATTGGTTGTTGATGTAAATAACGGCCTTGTACTTTCCATCACCTAAATCAACGTGATAGCAATACGGGAGCAACTCAACAATTCTATGATAGGAGTCGTCTATCCATAATAAACGCCTAAATAATCTCCCAATAATAGGGAGGTTGAGTACAGGGACTAAATTTTGTAAATAAGACCCCATTATGGCAACCTCGCTATAACAACAATCGACAACCCATTGGGAGGCGTCCCGCTGTGAACCGCATCAACGTCTGGATAAATAATGTCACCCGTCGCCAAATCGTCATTGGAAGTATTGATAGTCGCGTCCCTGGCAAAGAACTCATTACCAATGGTTACTTTATTAGTAAGCATATCTACATCCGATCCCGCCCTCCGCCTCCGAATTTGGACATCGGTTGTGTTTGTGATCCCTTTATCGTGAACAGTACAAAGCACATCAACGATATTAAATCCGTTCAATTCTAATGGGATCGGAATCCCGTCTAAACCATCCCCCGTAGAAACTGCCGTATCAGAGGCGGTATGAACCCAGCCAAACTTCGCCTTCCCAAAATTGCTTGCTATAAATTCGGCAAGTCCTATTACCCGATCTGCCGAACCCGCATTTATTTCTGCTGTAGTCGCCTTTTCGACTTTCCCCGCCGCCGAAGTTGTAGCCGTCCCAACCGCTGCCGTGATTAGCGTGGTCTCAAATAAATTGGTGAGGGTTAT
>SDBU01004348.1_pt1 | contig 17413 bp, 10 predicted proteins | sample 2277071 | NCBI WGS metagenome assembly SDBU01 (sample SAMN10397929, study PRJNA504765) | marine sediment metagenome | isolation source: marine sediment core GS08_GC12, 126 cmbsf | place: Arctic Ocean: Gakkel Ridge, Loki's castle | collected 2008 | reverse complement strand
CAAAACGCAGGCCTACTGGTTGGTAGTCCGAGTTTTGCTGACACCGCCAGCCGCAGCCGCAGCCAGCCAAAAATGGAAGATAATTTATTTACAAGTCCTTACGTCCCTTCACCGCTGCTGGCAAGGTAAGCAACCTGCTCGGCTGTAAGTTTGTCTATGCCAATCGACATTGACTTTAGTTTGAACCTGCTTACCTGCCACTCTATCTCCATCGGGACACTGTGAACCGCAACAGAAAACTTGCCTTGTTTTTTTACCACGTATTCACACTGCAGCGCCTGTGTTGCAAAGCTCATATCCATCACGCTTGCAGGATGACCCTCAGCGGCTGCAAGGTTAATTAATCGTCCCTCAGCCAGAAGATAAATCCGCTTGTTATTTTTCAGGACATATTCGTCAACAACATTGTTGCGCACATTACGGATTACCTTCTTGCTGAGCCGTTTCAGGGCCGGTATGTCTATCTCAACGTTGAAATGTCCGCTGTTGGCGACAACCGCTCTGTCCTTCATCGCACGGAAGTGCTCAGCCCGTATAACATTTTTATTGCCCGTAAGCGTTACGAACAATTCGCCCACTTTCGCCGCCTTCGCCATCGGCATAACTTCAAACCCGTCCATAGCTGCTTCAAGGGCCTTGACCGCATCAACTTCCGTAACGATAACAATCGCCCCCATCCCCCTGGCCCGCATGGCAAAGCCGCGCCCGCACCAGCCGTAACCTGCCGCAACAACTTTTTTACCTGCCATTAGAAAATCAGTAGCGCGAATGATACCGTCAACCGTTGATTGTCCCGTGCCGTAGCGATTATCGAACAGGTATTTGGTCGTAGCGTCATTTACCGCAATGACCGGAAACTTTAACTTGCCTTCATTCGCCAAAGCCCGCAGACGAATAACTCCCGTAGTGGTCTCTTCCAAACTCGCAATAATCCGGTGGGCATCTTTTTTTCTGCGAGTGTGTAATTCGTTTACCAAATCAGCACCGTCGTCAAGCGTAATAACGGGTTTATGGTCAATTGCCGCGTTGATATGTTTGTAGTAGGTGCCGCGATTTTCGCCGCAGACAGCAAAGACCGCTATCTTAAAATCCTTCACTAACGAAGCAGCCACATCGTCCTGGGTGCTCAGCGGATTAGATGCGCAAAGAACAACATTCGCTCCGCCGACCTTCAGCGTTCTTGCCAGATTAGCCGTCTCAGCGGTGATGTGCAAACAAGCAGAAACGTTTTTGCCCTTTAGGGGCTTGCTCTTTGCAAATCGCCTGCGTATCGCCGCCAGAACCGGCATATCGTTATCCGCCCAGAGAATACGTTTTTTACCCCCCGCCGACAGTGACAAATCAACTACGTCGTATTTCATTTTTTAGATTCCTTTTAAAAAGTAAACTATCGGCCCGAATTCTAAGGTAAGCTGATAAGAATTGCAACTTTTTATTTCTGCAAACGGCAGCCGTAGTTAACTCTGGCTGAACCCGGTGAGCTAAATCCGCCGCGGCGGATAAAGTGCCTAAAATGAGCTAAAGTTAAAAGAACGAATAATGAATTCTCCACTGGCGAACCTTCGGTATCGAATAAGGAATATCGAATTTTGAAGTTTGCTCTCCGACACTCTACGTTCGATATTCTTTTTTTTACTTTAGGCACTCTAATCTTTGGTTAGAGCGTTGTTGCCCTCGATTCGGTAAAGATGAACGTCCCAAGCCTCGAAATTGTCTGCGAAAACGCCGTCCTCTGATATGATTGTCCGATTCTCGCCAAGAACTTCCACTGTCCTCTGGTCTTTCAGAGACCGCAGAGTGAATTTTGCACTCGTCTGGCCGTTTCGCATCCCCACCGCAAAAAGATATGTCGCACCTTCATGCTCCTTCGCCATAATCGCCACAGGAACATCTTTGTTCTCTGACAATACGCACACAGCATTTTTGACCGTCGGGCTGTTCAACACCGGCGCAAGCTCGGTAATCTGCCGATTTATCTCAGTAACCGCCGAAAGCATCCTCCCGTCGCTCAGAAGCGCCGATTCATTAAATCTCGGCTGCCATTCGTGAACGAAATAGACTATTCCCATCGAGCCATGTATAATGGACATCCATACCTCGCAGCGGACCTGGTGTGGGGTGGCTTTTTTCTCTGGGTTGTTGATTCGCGTGCATTCAATGCAGTTCCATACGACTCTTTTCCCTTCAGTCCATTTCACCAGGCGCTCGACACCTTTTGCAACGTACCAGAGTTTCCCCGCGACCTCCGGTTTTGGATGAACGACCGGATAGATGTCAAATGAAGCAATGTCGCACCCCTTAACGTATTCGGGATAATCCTCAGGGTGGTTCGTACGAACACCTCGGCCGTACCAGCCGTCCCAGGCCACACCCTGACCAAGGTTCAGAAACACCGGCCGCGTAAGGTCGGCACGGCGGAGCCTACGATAGCCATCAATTATCTTTTGTGGCAGAATCGGCGGACCGTAACCTTTGCCGCTCCCCAGAGATTGGGCGTTGTCCGGCTCGTCCCTGTGCATCCAGCCGATAATAGTCGCGTCATCTACGTGTCTAAGACCTACTTCGTTTTGGGAGCAGATGACTTTCATACCAAACTTTTTCAATTCTGCAAGCTGGCTTTCCGTGGGGCCTTTCCAGAGACCCACGTAAGTATTGAAACCGGCCCTCTGGTACCTCCACGCGTTATTTGGGTTTTGCACCCAGACCCCAATAGAAAAAAAATCGGAACTGTGCGATGGACCGTTTTTCCATCTTACATAAGGGCTTGTAATGACATCTTCCCCGTAAGCACTGCTAAAGGCACAAGCAAGAACAATAAAGCAGCTTATAAGAGTCATATTTCCTCGCAAGTATCGAAATCAAAAACTAATAAGGTGATCGTCCTCCCATACCCTCCATCATCATATCTTCCATGTAATAATCATCGCCAAAATCTTCATACTCAGCACCTCTCGTGCGTTTTCTCCGCCCGCTGCTATTCCAGGCTTTCAAAGGCTCCGGCTTCTCTCTTTGCATTCTCACAATATCACCATACCACTTTTGCAAATCTGTGGCCCAGTATGCTGTTCTGACAGGCATGTGCTCAATACTGGCCCCATCAAAACTGTAAAGCATATCATAATAACGCCTGGTGCTCAGATTTTTGTCGCCCGACCAGTCGTTCACCGCCACAGCATCAACCATAACAGCTCCGGTACTATAATCAATCGTCTCAGGTTGCACAGCCTCGTCTTCAGGCCGGGCAACAGGACTGATTAGCATATCTAATCTGCTATCTCTGCTACCTCTGGTACCTCTGCTATCTCTGATACCTCTGCTGCCTCTGCTACCTCTGCTACCTCTCCTAATTTCGGGCCTTGCGTACTCGTTCTCAACAACACCACCTATAACTTCTCCCTGGCTTACCGTAAAATCTTCACTACGCCAATACCCCATCACATATTTGGAAACCTGAACTGTAACAATCTTGGCCGCCTCACGTATATGCTTCGCGAAGAAGATCAACCTTCCAGGAATCTCTACCGGCTCTGTAATATCGGAAAACTCGCTCCATAAAACAACTTCGTTGTTCCGCGATATGTCCTGCTCGCTTAACTGATTCGTCCCTGCCACCGGATTAAAAACGCCTAACCGAATTCTGTACCGGTAGCTCTTTCTCGGCTCAACAGTATCATCGTGCGCCCAGAACACCAGAGGCTCACGCATCTTCTCCAAAGGCGTTCTCCAGGTAAGCCGAATCTTGTCAAATTCATCATAAACGTCAAGCATCGACGGCCCCCTCCGGGTAAGTCTGTCTCCCGGCAGTCCCTGCATCGCATAGTCTTCAAATCCACCTGGCTCCGTCCCCCCTCTGCTTCTCCCTCTTCCTCTCGTACGCCTGTCCGTTGAGAGACCCTGACCCAAGCCATAGCTGTCGTCGGTCGAACGCCTTCTACTGCTCCCAGCCCCAGTGCGGCTGCCTCTTCTCCGTGTTGTATCCTGGCCCCCATAACCCCCATAGCCCCCTCCACCACCAAATCCACCAGATGTTCCTCTACTACTCCTTCCCCCCGTACCGAATCCTAATCCTGAATCGGTTCTTCTCGAACGCCGAGAGTCTGACCTTTCATTGCTCTTCTGCTCATCTTCCCTTTCTTTTCGCCTCTCCTCAATCGCCTCTTTCCTCTGCATCTCAAGGAATTTTCTATGTATCAAGGGAGGATACCATTCCTCTTTTGCTGATGCAATTTGATAAGCCTCCGGCTGCAACAGGTCTATTTGCAGTTGCGGGTCATCAAACTGAAGCTTCCACACTTTTAACCTGCCGGCCGGCAAACTGCTGGCATCTTCTACAATTTCAAACAATCTCCCATAATGGTCAATCTTGCTGCGGGGAACATCCTGCCAATCACCCCAGCTCCCATCCTCGCCCAATTCCTGCCGTTGCAACTGCACAGCCGCAAAAATCGGCTTCGCAAGGCACGGGTCAGCCCACTGCTCTTCGACATCATCGACAAAACTTTCCTTAAACCTTTCGTATAACCCCTCAATATCAAACTTGGCTTCCATCGTTACAAGGTCGATATCATTCGGCTCATGTGGAGCTTTATCATAAGGGGATTCTGGGGTGACAGCCACAGTAGGCACATAAGCCACTGCTCTGATGTGCTCGATCGCCACATCGTTGACCTCACCAATACGAGGAAGACTATACTGGCCCCCTCCTGTTCCTGATATCACCCCATCAACCGCATACGGCACCTGCGGCCATAGGCTAACGTCAATATCACTTATGGACGAATCAAGCAGAGCAACAAACTCAGAAAGTTTCGACTGATAGGGCTCCGGGTCCGTGGGCGGGGTGTTAATCTTATCCCTCAAAAGCACAGCCTCTTCGTACACCTGATCATCGACTGCACCTGGGCTGTATTTCCCATCGCCGTATGCAACCTCGTTGGGACTGAAAATAACACGCGTAATCAAAAGCCACACACACACAAGCCCAACAATTACCAAAAATATCTTCTCTACGTATTCTTCGAAAAAGCTGCCTATTTTAATCATATCCATGCCCTCGAACGAAGTGAAGGGTCAAACCCTGTTTCACATTTTTTCTGACGGTTTTACCGGACTGCAGTTTGTTCTTCTGCCTTTAGCGCTTCCTTAACAGTTTCCGGTTTAATTTCCTCATAGCCTTTCCTGTTGAAGATATATTCGCAAATTAAATCCAATTCTACCACAACATCTTCCCCATAATCGTAAAGACTGTAAGCCTCATCTTCGATCGATCTGAACTTAGTCTCTAAAACCGTTATCTGATTATGCTTGAATGTTTGCTCCGGCTCATCGCCGGAGAAGCCCTTGAATTTGTGCTCCTTAGCATTGCAAAGCTCTTGTATAAACGGCAAAACAGATTTTATGTTAAGAACAACGGCAATGTTAAAATGTGTAACATCAATATTATTAGCATCATTGGAAAATCTTCCCGTGCAGGATTCTGTCAGGGCATCGTCTTTACTAAGAATGTAAATGGGCTTATCAACATCGCCTCTATCTTTTCGCGAGCTCTTCCGCTTGCGCCCCGTAAACACAGCGCCACCTGCCCCGGGCCTCCGTAGGCCCATAGTAAAACTTGTCTGCGTAAGCTGTTTGACCGGCGCGGTCAGAACGCTGTCATACTCCGAATTCACAGCACCTATAGTATCGAAAATATCTTCGAATATCCAGTAGGCTAACTGGAAATACCAGCAATCCTCTATGGCCTCATTCGGGTCAACAGCAAGTTTATAATCTGCCCAGAATTCGTATCCACTCAAACCAACCGGATTCACATAAACAGATATAGACTTCGCCCTCTCTCGGCAAATCTCATCAATTATCATAAACTCAAGTTCGCCCATCATCATCGACCGCCCCAAAATCCCCCGCGAAGATCTTCTTGAACCTCCCATCGGAGACCGCCCCATCATCGGAGACCGCCCCATCATCGAAGACCGCCCCATCATCGAAGACGGTCCCATCATCCCAGAAGGTCCTGACATCGCAGAGCGTCCATACATCGAAGACCGTCCCCGCCTCAAGCGGGAATTTACTGCTGAGTCCTCCAAACCTCTCTCTATCTCGGCTTCCGTAGGACAATCACCCGCATTTGCTCGGATAAGTAGCTCATCTATTGCTTCGCGATACCGCTGGCCAAATTCCTGAAAAACCAGCGTAGAGGAAATGTTAGGGTCAAGAAATATATCATAGCTTAATAATTCCCTCTGGGTGCTTTGCTCGGCCAAAAGTGCTATCTCGTTGGCATCTTTGGCATGTTCTTGCTGACGCTCCTGCTCATTTATCCATCCCTCACTGGAAACAGCATTTTCGATCTCTCTCTGCACTCTTTTACCAATCGAAACGCTTTTTGTTTGTATCTCATCCTTGAGTTTACTGCTCATAAGCTGTGTAGGGATAAAAAGTAGCACACCAATCAGCCCTATAACAACCGTCATCGACAGCCATAAGTTATTCTTAAAAACACTTAACTTCTGTAAAATATCTTTGAAACTCGGTAAATTCATTTTTTAGCTCACAAAATTATTCTATTTCAGTTGTCATGTTACTTCCGCCGCCTAAGGGGAGCTCTGCGGCGCAGCCGGACTGACCATACCTGGCCGCCCCATCATCCCCGGCATCCCCGGAAACGTAGGAGCAACAGCCTTGACCGCCTCAGGCGCATCTCTCCAGACAAATTTAACGTTTAATACGAACCAATGGTCATTGAACGTATGAATGGGCATGCCCCTGCGATCGAGCTTGGGCCTTCCGTTCTCGTCCCACTCAGCGATTTTGCTAATTAATTCCTTTGTCATCGGGTCAATCAAAACCCACTCCGCGCTTTCTGCCTGCGTGGACCCGGGTGGTGTTGGCTTGTATCTAACATCCTTGATCCCTATCCCCGCGGGCATCTCAACTTCCCAGCTTACTCCCTCTATTTCCAGCTTGAATTGGTTTGGGTCGATCTTCTTATACACCTCGAAGGGGCTATTGCCGTCAGCAACAAAATCGTCAAGGTGCAATAAGCGAGTAACAAATCCCCATTTATCCGGCTTGTTCTCGACGCCGGAAGGATCTATCAATTTGTGCAAGTCATTTTTGCTCTTTCCATACGGACTGTAACCGGCTACGGTTACCACAAAGCCGGGCTTCTTCTCCTCAGCAGTTTCCCCACCCATTCCGAACATCCCCCCCGGATAATACTGTCCATACTGTCCCCCCATCCTCTCCATTTCCATCATCATTTCGTACTCGTACTCTTCCATCATCTCATACCCTTCACCTTCGGCCCCGGGAGTGCCGCGGCTCCTCCGCCACAAATCCGCCCCGCCAAACTGGGCTGCGGCAAGGTCACTTGTAAAGAAAGCTGACATATTCGTTATAAATATCTGCTCTCGGGCATTGCGTGGTATCTCCAAAATCCCTTCCACATCACCCTCGGCAAAAGCCTTATAGAGCTTGGCTTGTTTGGGATTGTTCTTCTCATTCGGCAAAGCTGAAATGATAACCTCATGAAGATACGGAATCATTTCACGATATTTGAAAGGTTCAAACTCCTTTTCTATTATCGCTTCATATTCGCTACCTTTACGTTTTTCATCTTCGAGCTGCTGTTTGGCTTGCTCGACAGTATTAAGAATGCCCCCAATTCTTTGTCGGACCTGACTGTTCTTCTTGTAATTCATCCCGTCTAAGCCGGTTCTCGCAAAGCACAAAAGTGAAACCGCAAGCAGCATACACGCCGCGACAATAAAGTAAATGCCCTTACTGGCCCAGGCCATTGACCGGGCAATATTCCGAGGCAGCAGATTGCTTTCTATTCTGGCCAGACCCAAGCCCTGCAAAGCAAGACCATAGACAATACCAAAATCGCAGACATTCTCGTGGAATTTCGCCGGTGAGACACCCGGACCTATCGCAAGCCTCTTGAACGAATCCGGCCTTTCCACCGGTATCTGCAGTGTCTGCTGTAGATATTTGAGCAGACCTCGCAGCTTTGTTCCGCCACCTACCGCGATAATCTTCACGATTTTAGTATCGGGATTCGAGTTATTGTAAAAGCCTAACGACCGCTGCACTTCAGAACCTATATCCGTAAAAACCGGCCTCATCGCCTGTAATATCTGCCGGGCGTATTTGCTCACCGGAGCCGTACGTTTGAGCTTCTCAGCTTTTTCAAAATTAAGTCTGAATGCATCTGATATCGCCCTGGTAAAGGCATTACCTCCGATCAGAATACATCTCTGCCAGACCGCTGATTTTGTGCAGACAACCAAATCGGTATTGTCCGCACCTATGTTAAGAATAACTACCGCTTTGTTGTCGGAAGTGACCAATTCAGGACGGTCGTACAGCAAATAGTTGTACAGAGCCATAGGTGTCATCTGTACGTAGCTAACCTGAACATCTTCTCTGTTTAAATGCTCTAATGCCGAGTCCACCACTTCATTTTTAATCGCGAAAATGCCCACCTTGATTTCAGGACTGTCTTCCTCCGTCATCAGCTGCCAGTCCCACTGCACATCGTTAATGCCAAAAGGAATCTGCTGGACAGCCTCGAACTTGACCATTTCAGGAATACGCTTCGCCTCGACAGGCGGAAGGTTCACAAACCGCGCAAAACTATTCTGGCTCGGCACAGAAATTATTATCTCGTCCATGCTCAAATCGTATTTATTGACAAACTTGCGCAAGCTTAATGCAACAAGCTCGTCTCTCTCAGCATCTGTTACGCCGTCTCCGCTAAGAATCTTGCCGTGCCGGATATTGTCAAAGCCGATGACTTCAACAACACCACGCTCTGTGCTCAGATACAATGCCTTCAGGGAATTGTTACCTAAATCGATTGCCCAAACCGTACCGGTTTCTGCAGCCATAACAAACCTCCCGCTTGGTTTTTCAATTAGCCTTGTAAATCCGTTCTAACAAATATAGATTATACCATACTATGAAGACTTTTTCCATAAATACTCTTGGCTGCAAAGTCAATCAATATGAAAGCCAGCAGATTCGAGAGCTGCTCGAACAGCTTGGACTCCACAAAGTCGAACTAACTAAAAAACCCGATCTAACTGTTATCAATACCTGCTGTGTAACTCACACTGCCTCAGCCAAGAGCCGACAATATATCCGAAAAGCCCAAAAGCTAAGTCTTGATGCTGTTGTAGTTGTCTGCGGTTGTCTGCCGGCTGTACAAGTCGGCGAATTACATAACACCGGCAAAAATGTTCATCTCATCAAAAACCGAGACAACCTTGCCGCCATGCTAAACCAAATAGCCGGCAACAAAGCTGCCGCTTTGGGCTCCCAAAGTCCTCAATCCTGCCCACACATTAATACTATAATTAAAGCAGAAAACAACTCAAAAATCAAGTATAAAAATGAATCGAAGAATTATCGGAAGTTGCCGCCAATAACTTCCTTCAAAGACCATACCAGGGCCTTTCTAAAAATCCAGGATGGCTGCGATGGGTACTGCAGCTATTGTATTGTACCCAAAACTCGTCCGTTTGTTCACAGTAAACCGGACAATGCCGTTCTTCAGGAGGCGCAGGCTCTTGTAGAAGCCGGACATAGGGAAATCGTTGTAACAGGGGTATTTCTCGGAGCTTACGGCCGGGAAAGCGTCAGACGAAAAAACTGGGCCAATCAGCGAAACGATAATTTTGCTGATTTGCTCGATAAAATGGCAGAAATACCGCATCTTGCAAGGATAAGATTAAGCTCGCTGGAGCCGGCCGACGTAACGCCTCGATTGCTCGATACTTTCTGTAAACACCGTAACATTATGCCACACCTGCACTTGTCGCTGCAGTCCGGTTCTAATGCGGTCCTTAAAAAGATGCGCAGACAATATAGTGCTGATGAATTCAGAGAAAAGGTTGAGCTAATTAAACATCAGCTCGACAGGCCGGCCATAACGACCGATATTATCGTTGGTTTTCCGGGCGAAAGCGATGTTGACTTTAAGCGAACGGTCGATTTGGCCAAAGATGCAGGCTTTGCAAAAATGCACATTTTCAGTTTTTCATCGCGTAAAGGCACTGCTGCGGCAAATATGCAAGATACTGTTGATAATAGAGTTATCAAAGACCGCTCGAAAATACTGCATAATTTAAACATAGAGCTGGGCCAAAAGTATCGACAACAATTTCTTGGCGAAACCGCCGAAATTCTGTTGGAAAACGATGATGGGCAACTCTGCGGACGAAGCGAAAGGTATTTTATGGTGTATCTCGAAAAAACAGAGAAAAAACTGAAAAAAAATGACATGATAAGAGTAAAGCTTGTAAAATATGGCAAACATGGAATGCTTGGGCAAGCGTTGTAGAAAAAATGGAATGTTATTATATGTCCCTTCTAAACAGATACTTACAGCCGTTTGTAGATATTTCTGAAAATGAGCCTTTTTTCGTATTTTTTTGGATTTTTTCGTACTTTTTCGCACAAATAAGGCACATGCAAACTTTGATTGTCTTTTTCCTACCTGACCGGTGATTACGGTAAGGACGAGGACACAGATATCTACTACACCGCGGTGACCATCAAGCGGTATTTGGAGAAGGGAGACGTTACGCTGATAGTTCCCTACCTGGACATCTCGGCCGATGGCGCAACATTTGTAGGCGGCAAGGTGGAGGCCATCGATGGCAGCGAAAGCGGATCGGGCCTGGGCGATATGATATTGAAAGGTCGATACTACGCAGTCGCACAGGACGCACTGTTACCCTACATCGACCTGGTAGGAAGTATAAAATTACCGACGGCTGACGAAGATAAAGGGCTGGGAACCGGTAAAACGGACTTCACATTTATGGCCGAATTCGCCCGGAGGCTGGAGAATAAAGACTGGATAGCCCTGTGGGAGATCGGTTACACGTTTGTCGGGGACCCGTCCGGATACGACGCAGATAATAGATGGCTTTACAGCTTGGGATTGGCTCACGAGCTTGACCCTAAGATTACCCTCAGCGGTTACCTTGACGGGCGTACCGCAATTTTCGAAGGTAACGATGACCCGCTCTCTGTCCTTTTGATTGGCGAGTACAAGTTCCGTCCTGATCTTCGCTTTGACACTATATTGGAGATAGGTTTGAACGACGGCGCTCCCGATATTGGCATCACGTTTGGTGTGCGCAAACGCTTCTAAACTAATACATTGCAGCATCGTTCACCCAAATTAAAAGGTAGTACCTGAAGGACTTGACTTTTCGAGATTTTAGAGTTTACAAACAGGCCAATTTACGTCTCGCAATACTCGATTTCCGTATTTCGTGAAAAGCATAAGCGAACAGGTAAACAAGGTACCTGCCTTGCGCAATTTCACGAAAATATAGAGAAATTCTTCAAAGTTTTTACTTGACGAAAAGGTAGCAAATCTGGTATATGTGAATATGGAATAGTATGTAGATTTAGGCCTTTCGACGGGCCAAAATCCGGTTATTTTTCATTTTAAAATTTACCGGGCAGGTTGATGAGAAAGAGGCGAAGCTTTAGGATTTTGCTCTCCAGGAGGTTGTTTTTATTTTCAATTAAAAAGCTCATATCTGGCTTTTGAAGGAAGGAGGTAGTGTCAAACCGTAAGAAATTTTCGTTTTGCATGTGTAAGGATTTTAAGTGCTTGTTGAGAACAACGAGTGTTTTGGTGTGTGGCCAAAGCACAGTGAGTTATTACTGTAACTTTTTAAAGGAGGATTATTATGTGTAAAAAAATGATTTATCTAATTTCCGTATTGGTGCTGGCCCTTTGCCTGATGCCTTCGGCCCAAGCTGCTAATATCACCTTGGTGACGGAAAATCGCGACGAGGACGCCGATGGTATCCCGGACGACCAGCAGCTGGTGGACTGGCTTGTGGCTGAAGGGCACGTCGTCGATGTCCAACGAGAGTACTGGATCGCATTTGGTCGCACCACGGCAGCAGAACTTAATAGGGCCGACCTGATAATTGTAAGCCGCACTACCAGCAGTGGTAATTATGACGATGAGGATGAGCCGACCAAGTGGAACTCCCTCACGGTGCCGCTGATTCTAATGAGTCCGTACCCAGTCAGGAGCGGTAATTGGAAGTGGATCGATTCCACTTCTGTGCTCGGGGAAGGCGGTACTCCCATATTGGAAGCCGTGGATCCCGGTCATCCTATATTTACCAACGTGCCGCTCGATGCGAGCAACCAGGTGCAGGTCCTGGATCCAGCTGTAGGTTCGGGCCACACCTCATTCATTGAGGTCGCCGATGTGGGCAACGGTACACTTATCGCCCAAACGGTCGATGGGTTGCCTTGGATCGCCGAATGGGACGCCGGAGTCGAATTCTACGCCGGCGCCGTAGAGGTTCCCGCCGGTAAACGTATGATGTTTTTCGCCAACACACAAGAGCCCCCTACTTGGGGACAGTGGAACATCACCGCCGACGGTGAAATATTGTTCCGCAACGCTATCAGTTATATGCTCGGCGAGCCTATCGCGTTCATCGAGCCCGAACCCCCGGCATTGGTAGGGCACTGGAAGTTAGATGATGGCGAAGGGGCCGTAGCGGTTGATTCAAGCGGCAATGGACTTGACGGCATCCTCATAGGCGACCCACAGTGGGCAGCCGGTTTGTTAGACGGCGCGCTGGACTTTGACGGCGACGGTGACTACGTGGACTGCGGGAACAATGAAGTACTCAACAACCTTAGCGATGCGATAACCGTCTCGGCCTGGGTAAACATCAGGTCGGTCACCACTACGTGGATGGGTATTGTTATGAAAGGTGAAACCGCCTGGAGGCTTGGTGTCAACGGCGATACCACAGGCGTTCACTGGGGATTCACAGGTGGTGACAGGGATTGGCAGCAAGCAAACTCGGTGACTGAGCTGCCCTTTAATGAATGGCACCATATCGCTGGAACGTATGATAAAAGTGTTGGTGGCATAGTCTATATCGACGGAATTGCAGATGGTAACAACCCTGATCCCGATGGACTTTCTGCTAATGAAATGCCTCTTCTATTAGGCGAGAACCCGGAAGCCCCCGGACGTTTATTTGACGGCATCCTTGACGATGTACGTATTTACGACGGGGCCATGACGGCCGAAGGGATTCAGGCCATTATGACGCCTGAACTTGAGCCGTCTGATCCCGGCTCCGAAGGTCTGGTGGCGTACTTCCCACTGGATAACGATGTGCTGGATGCTTCAGGCAACGGTAACGATGGTATTGTGGATGGAGACCCAGCCTTTGTCGAAGGCGTGGTTGGCATGGCGATGGAATTTGACGGTGATGACCATGTGGACACCGGTAACACAGATGACCTCGCTGTTTGGACCATAGCCTGCTGGGCGAAGAGCCCCGCGGCACCTTCGGGAGACGCCTCGAGCGCGAGTGGGCCGGTCCATCGCGAGCAGAACTATCAGTTTAACTGGAACCACCAATCCGATGATTTCCGGGCTTCAGTTACCGTAAACGCCGGAGGATGGCATGCTGCGAGTCTCGGAACGTTAGAGGCCGATACATGGTATCACCTGGCCGGCACATATGATGGAGAAGATCTCAAAGCGTACGTAGATGGGGTTTTAATCACGACCAATGATGCCCCGTCCGGTCCCCCCGCTGCTGAGACAGGGACACTGAAACTTGGAAGGCATGCAACGGCGGTGCAGTATTTCACCGGCACAGTCGATGAGGCCATAGTATACAGCCGGGTTCTGTCTGATCCCGAGATTCGTTACCTTGCCGGTGAAAGGGCAACGCCGGTTGACCCCGGCACCGATGGTCTGGTTGCATACTACGCATTTGAGGACAACGCGGATGATAGTTCCGGCAATGAGCTCCATGGTACTTTGGTTGGGGATGCGAAATTTGCAGAAGGGCCGGCTGGCTACGGCATGGCGCTGGATCTCGATGGTGATGGCGATTACGTGGATTGCGGGACCCCTCCGCAGTTAGATATCACCGAGCAGATCACTTTCACGTACTGGATTAAGGTTGTCGCATTTGACAAGGGGTGGAACACTGTCCTCTCCAGGGGTGACGACTCCTGGCGGTCATCGCGGGCAGGCACAGAGAACTTCATGGAAGCCGCTGTGAGCGGCACCTCTGGGAACTGGGTCTTTGGGGTAACGCCCGTGGACGATGACAATTGGCACCACGTCGGGGCCGTGTACGATGGCGCGACTTTTTCCGTGTATGTCGATGGCGAGCTGGACGGATCTGAAGAGTCAACCGGAAATATCACCGTCAGCAGCTATCCTCTGTATATCGGCAACAATTCTCAAAATACAGACCGCGAATGGACAGGCCTGATTGATGAGGTCGTGATCTACAACAGGGCTTTGTCTGTTGGCGAGATTCGTTACCTTGGTGGTTTTAGGCCGATGGTTGATCCTGGCACCGATGCTCTGATTGCGTACTACCCACTGGATATCGATGCGCTGGATGCTTCCGGCAACGGTAACGATGGTACTGTTAATGGCGACCCAACCTTTGTCGATGGTGTGATTGGAACGGCGATGGAATTTGACGGTGACGGCGACTTTTTGGACTGTGGGAACAATCCGATTTTGGCTCTTACCGACGCAGTTTCCATCTCGGCGTGGATCAAAGTGGCTGTCCAGGGTGCCGACCATAAGCTTGGGGGCAACCAGGACGGTGCCAACGGCGGCTACAAGATGAGCGTTTACAACGACAATATTGAATTTGAAATTCGCACCGCTGGTAACTCGGCCGTTCTCAACAGAAGTGTTGCAGGCGGAACAGTGCTCGATGTCGATGTTTGGTATCATGTCACTGGTGTCTATTCTCTCGCGGATGGCTACATCAGGACATACGTTAATGGAGAGCTGGACAGAGAATTGGAGACAACTGAGGCGCTTGGCGCTTCACCAGCATCTCTTATGATTGGTTGTGAGCCCTTCTCGAGCGGCCAGTACAATTTCAACGGCGTCATGGATGACATTCGTGTCTATAACAAGGCTTTGTCTGAGGATGAGGCTCGTTACCTTGGGAACAATTAGTAACATCGCCGTTCTCGATTGAGGAAAACCTGAATCAGGACGGGATGATTGCTCTGAAGAGTTATGCTCTTTGGGCCCAGAAGTAGGCTTAATGTAGTGATTTAACCGAAGCCAAAGAGTGTAGCCGCAAGGGCAAAGAGATATGGTTGTTGTTTTAGGCCATTTCGGGGCCTATACTGAATTATTCGGTATAGGCCCCTTTATTTAAAAGGATGAATTGAAGATTTTATTTGAGGGTGTTGAAAAGACATATATAAATCGAGAGATTTTTCTTGACGGGAAGGTGGCTGGTTTGGTATAAATACAAATAGTGTAGCTTGTGCCATTAGAGAGCCAGTCCTGAATTAGCCGAAGGGGCGGGTATCTGTGAATCTTTGGTCTTCCAGCGGTCACGATTATTGCGGTTTTATGATAGAGGAGGAGCTATTATGCAAGACACAGAGTTAGTTGTAGGGGCGGCTTTGTGCTTGGCAGGGGGAGATTTTCACATTTCAGTGAGAAATTCATATTTTGAAAACAACCCCGAGAGGTCGGGATTTTGGTGTGTGGCCAAAGAAAATCAAAATTATTTTAACTCTTTTTGAAGGAGGACTATTATGTGCAGGAAATCGAAGATCCGCTGCGGTGGATTGATTTGTCTAATCTTTTTTATGTCGTTGTTAGTGACAGCTCAGGTACAAGCGCAGGTTGGAGAGTGGGACCGCGCTGCGTACTGGGACGGGCGATATCCATCGGCCTGGGGTGGCGGTGGTGAGGCCATACGAGACGGTCTCGAGGCGGCCGGCTATACGGTTCTCGACGCGGACGAACTGAAGGTATGGATGGATGCTCACATCGCAGACAAAGCGTTAAGCGTAGTTGTGTTCTGTCGGGACGTCGTGCCGGACACCGTTGCAGAGTCGATGTCAGATACTAACACTCTTCGCAAATATCTTGATGCAGGCGGCAAGATTGTGTGGTATTCGGATTGGCCTATGTACTACCAGGGCAGCTCGGATGGCAGCCAGGTTACCTGGGGTGGCTCCGGTGCGACCAGCGTATTGGGATTTAGTGCATCCAGCGGACCGAATGACACCTACGACGAAGTGGTTTTTACCGAGGCAGGAATTGCCTGGGGATTGACCCAAACGTGGGAGTCGCAGCGGCCAACTTCTGTTACTATTACTGAGAACTTTACACCTTTGGCAACAATCAGCAGCGGAAGTGCAGCGGCGTGGGCGAAGCATTATCTGCCGGGCGATAACTATCGAGGATTTGTTCGGATATTTGACCGCACAGGTGCGCCCGACAATGTCGATGACATTATACGTATCGCAGAATACATGGCCAAGAAGTCGGGAAGTCCCACTCCCGCTGATGGCGCCATACATCCGGAAACATGGCTCAGTCTTGAATGGGGGCCGGGTGCTTATGCAGCCTCGCACGATGTGTATTTAGGCGAGAATTATGATGACGTGGATGCCGGTACTGGCGATACGTTCCAGGGCAACCAGACCGGAACATATTTTACTATAGGCTTTCCTGGATTTCCTTATCCGGACGGCCTTGTTCCGGGCACAACCTATTACTGGCGGATCGATGATGTTGAAGCCGACGGCGTTACGAAACACAGAAGTAAGGTCTGGAGCTTTATGATTCCACCAAAGACCGCCTATTTACCCGAGCCGGCTGATGGTGCCGGGCTGGTAGACCCGGATGCTAAACTTAGATGGGAGCCTGGTTTCGGATCGAAATTGCACTATGTTTACTTCGGTGATAATTTTGACGATGTAAACAGTGCCGCCGGGGGTCTTCCTCAGGGAACTACGACCTATACTCCCGGCCCACTTAAATTGGCCAAGACTTACTACTGGCGGATCGATGAGTTTGATATTATCGCCACGCATAAAGGCGATGTCTGGAGTTTCACTACTCAGGGCGGCGTCGCGGGCCCGAACCCCTCTAATGGCGCTGTGGATATAACGCAGACACCGATTCTGACCTGGTCGCCGGGAGTCTATTCGGCTTCGCATCAGGTCTATTTCGGCGCAGATAAAGAGGCCGTACGCAATGCCGATGCCGGTTCGCCGGAGTACAAAGGTACCGGGGACCTTGGTTCCCAGAGTTCTGAACCCGGAAAACTCGAGTGGAACACCACCTACTATTGGCGTATTGACGAGGCCAATAACGCCAATCCCGACAGTCCGTGGACAGGCCCTGTCTGGAGTTTTACGACGGCCAACTTCCTTATCGTGGACGATTTTGAGGCCTACAATGACCTTGACCCCGCCGAGGCCGATAGCAACAGGATATTTAACGCCTGGATAGACGGATACGACGACCCGACAAACGGTTCTTTAGTTGGTTCTGACGCTCCTCCATTTGCCGAGCAAACTATCGTTCACGGAGGCAACCAGTCG
>SDBU01004347.1_pt1 | contig 17414 bp, 15 predicted proteins | sample 2277071 | NCBI WGS metagenome assembly SDBU01 (sample SAMN10397929, study PRJNA504765) | marine sediment metagenome | isolation source: marine sediment core GS08_GC12, 126 cmbsf | place: Arctic Ocean: Gakkel Ridge, Loki's castle | collected 2008 | reverse complement strand
CCTGGGAGCTTGACGTAGCCCACTGGGAGTTTTGTCATAAAGGAGTCCAGGATTGGACACAGGAATTGCAGCGCATTTTGATGGGTTGATTTCGCTGGCAAGGGCACATCTCGCCAGTGTAGAAGTGGTACGACGAGATGTGACGTCCCGGCGAGCGATCTTGGAACTTCGCGGAACCTGGGAGAGGTATACTATCCGCCTGGTGGAGATCGTCACGCCGGATGGTCGTGAGTATCGGTACTATGTCTTCGATGGGACATACATCGTTGCCGGCTTCGACAATCATGCTGATTTGTCGGCCATTCGGCTCTGCTACGGGGCCGACTGGAAGCAGCATCGCTACGAGCCCATTTTCCATCTGCATCTGGAGAACAAGACAAAGCTCGAACTTACCGAGGAGATGACGTGCCAGCAGTTCTTGGTCTGGATGGAGCTGAATCTGCGTCCCGCTCCCACCTGAGTCCCGGGCTGACAACGCTCTTGCTCAACCGCATCGGATGGGCAGCGGATAAACAGATGAGCTGGCGAGGGTCCCCATCCGCTTATCTGTTTGCTATCCGTTGCTGCCAGGTCCGTGCCCTGAGGCTGGCGCATCTGTCTGTGATTTGACAGGGGGCCAAACTGTGCTAAAATAGCTGTGGTTAGCGGTGCGCTGGAGCTCGGCCTACACAACGCAGCCTGACACAGCAAACATCATCCCTGAACCCGACGCCAGCCAAGGCCGTGCCCTTGCGTGCCCTGAGGCTGGCGTTTTGTATCTGCACGTAGTCAGACTTGTACTGAGTCTGCCGAAGTACTTGTACTGAGCCTGTCGAAGTAAAGGAGCTTCCGATGAAGCAAAGACACATTAACACAACACTGAAGCGAGCCCTTCCGCCGATTGCTGTTCTAGCCCTAACCACCCTCCTCATCCTCACCATCCTGCTCCAGGCCAGCACCGCTGCCCCTACTGTGGCGTCCCTGTCAACGAATCCAAAGCGAATAAACGAATCCGCTGAGGCCCATTCGTTTATTCGTTCCCCATTCGCTGACAGCACACCCGGCACCACCACCCGCGTCTCTGCTGCCCCCCGCCTGGAGCGGCAACCATTGGAATCACTGACCGCACTGAACAGCACTGACTTGGAAGCTGAAGCGGCGGCCACTGAACGTGGTGCTCCCTCAGCGGCCTCAATGGTGCAGGCTGCCGATGCCGAAAACGTGGAATTCGTGGGCCGCATAGGCGGCCCCACCTACGCCGTGGCTGTGCAGGGGAACTATGCCTATATTGGCGAGGGGCCGGCCCTGACCATCCTTGCCGTCTCCAATCCAGCCTCACCAACCGTGGTGGGCAAGACTGTACCACTGCCCGGCGTCGTGCATGACGTGGCGGTGGCGGGGAACTACGCCTACGTCGCCGATCGGGATGGCCTGAGCGTCATCAACGTCTCCAACCCGGCGGCCCCCAGCGAGGCTGGCTTCTACCACACGCCGGGGATTGCCAATGGCGTGGCGGTGGCGGGGAACTACGCCTACGTCGCCGATTGGCCTACTGGCCTGCGCATCATCAACGTCTCCGACCCGGCGGCTCCCACCCAGGATGGCTTCTACGACACGCCGGGGTATGCCTATGACGTGGCGGTGGCGGGGAACTACGCCTACGTCGCCGATTACGATGAGGGCCTGCGCATCATCAACGTCTCCGACCCGGCGGCCCCCAGCCAGGCCGGCTTCTACGACACGCCGGGGTATGCCTATGACGTGGCGGTGGCAGGGAATTACGTCTATGTCGCCGATGGGGGTAGCGGCCTGCGCATCATCAACGTCTCCAACCCGGCGGCTCCCAGCGAGGCCGGCTTCTACGCCACGCCGGGGTCTGCCCAAGCTGTGGCGGTGGCGGGGAACTACGCCTACGTCGCCGAGTTCAGCGGCCTGCGCATCATCAACGTCACCGACCCGGCGGCCCCCAGCGAGGCCGGCTTCTACGACACGCCGTGGTCTGCCGAGGGCGTGGCGGTGGCGGGGAACTGCGCCTACGTCACCGATGTTTGGGCGGGCCTGCGCATCATCAACGTCTCCGACCCGGCGGCTCCCACCGAGACCGGCTTCTACGACACGGGGGTTGCCGAGGCCGTGGCGGTGGCGGGGAACTACGCCTACGTCGCCGATTATAGAAGCCTGCGCATCATCAACGTCTCCGACCCGGCGGCTCCCAGCGAGGCCGGCTTCTACGATACGCCGGGGTCTGCCTATGGCGTGGCGGTAGCGGGGAACTACGCCTACGTCGCCAACGGTGGGGATGGCCTGCGCATCATCGACGTCTCCGACCCGGCGGCTCCCAGCGAGGCCGGCTTCTACGATACGCCGGGGTCTGCCCAGGGCGTGGCGGTGGCAGGCAACTACGCCTACGTCGCCAACGGTGGGGATGGCCTGCGCATCATCAACGTCACCAACCCGGCGGCTCCCAGCGAGGCCGGCTTCTACGACACGCCGGGGTATGCCTATGGCGTGGCGGTGGCGGGGAACTACGCCTACGTCGCCGATAGTGGGGAAGGCCTGCGCATCATCGACGTCTCCGCCCCGGCGGCCCCCACCGAGACCGGCTTCTACGACACGCCGGGGTCTGCCCATGGCGTGGCGGTGGCAGGCAACTACGCCTACGTCGCCGACATACGTGGCGGCCTGCGCATCATCAACGTCACCGACCCGGCGGTCCCCAGTGAGGCTGGCTTCTACGACATGTGGTCTGCCGGGGGCGTGGCGGTGGCGGGGAACTACGCCTACGTCGCCGATGGGGGTAGCCTGCGCATCATCGACGTCTCCGACCCGGTGGCTCCCAGCGAGACCGGCTTCTACAACACGCTGGGGTTTGCCAATGGCGTGGCGGCGGCGGGGAACTACGCCTACGTTGCCGATAAGACTGGGGGGCTGATCATTCTGCGGTTTACGGGCGGGCCAGAGCCCACCTACTCCATCTCTGGCCAGGTGACCGATACTGACAGCAATCCCATCTCCGATGTAACTCTCTCCGACGGCGCGGGGCATACCGCCACCACTGACAGCAATGGGAATTACACCATCAGCGACTTATCGGCTGGCACCTACACCCTCACGCCGTTCAAAAGCAACTACACCTTCTCGCCAGCCTCACGCACGGGGAGCGTGCCGCCGAGCGCAACAGGGCAGGATTTCACGGGGACGCCCACACCACCCCCACCCCTCGACAAGCCGCCGGTGGTGCTGGTGCATGGCCACCGAATCGGGCCGGGGATCACCCGATGCAGTGATGGAGTGTGGGAGTGGGAGATAGGTTCTGACCTTCCAGAAACCTTTGGCGAGATGGCTCGTTGGCTCAAAGAGGACGGCTTTGACGTGTGGGTTGCCCATTACGACACCGGACTCCTTGGCACACCATCATTGGAGAAGAACGCCGAGTGCCTCAAAGACCAGATAGCGTACGTCAGGCAACAAGTGACCGGGGCCCAGCAGGTGATTCTTGTCGCTCACAGCATGGGAGGACTGGTCAGCCGGGCTTATATTGAGGGTCCTGATTATCAGTATCGAAACGACGTCCAGGCCCTCATCACTCTTGGCTCTCCCCACGCGGGGATTCCTTACGGCTGGCTCAAGTTTCTATTCGGCCCCATGCTTCTCCCCTCCGTGTGCAAGGGGCACGAAGGGTTGTGTCAACTGGAAAAAGGAAGAATGGAGGAGTGGAATCAGGAGCATGGTCCGAAGTCACAGGAAGTTGCCCCGCTGTACTACCTCATCGGCGGTGACAAAAGTGACAGCTTTCTGGGGCGGAATCTGAGGCGCTGGGCCGATCCCAATGACGGGATCATCGGTACTCGTAGTGCTCAAGCCGGGACAGACGGCAACCCAGCAATTCAGGGTAATGTAAAAGAACGCTACCAGACCTACGAGACGCACAGCAAAGGGGTCGGCTACCCCTCGTACTTCCAGCCACCAACAGGACAGCTTCACAGCCAGTCCTATCAGTGCATCCAGAATGTGATTCTGGATATGTCCAATCCATGCGCGGAACCCAGTGCTGTTGCCATGCTTGCACAAGCTGTTCCCAGCTTAACCGAATACACCAGTGACATGCGTGGGCACCTCAACACTGGTGAGATAGCGGAACACACCTTGCAGGTGGATGCCGACGGGGCCAGCCTCTTCTACCTCTCCTGGGGGACTGGCACGCTGGGCATCACGCTCACTAATCCGGTCGGCACGGTGATTGACCCAGCCTACGCTGCCGCTCACACCGATGTGGTCACTTACACCACTAGCCCCGGCAGCGAGATGACACCCCCCTTCGCCGCCTATGCCTTCACCACCACCGTGCCCGGGTCCTACACTGCAACCATCACCGCTGGCGATGTGGGCATCACCGGCACCGATTACCTGCTTCTTGCTGCTATGGAAACAACCCGTGCCCTGTCGGTCACACTGGATAGCAACCACTACCAGATTGGCGACACAGCAGTACTGACCGCAACCCTGGAAGGGGCTGGTGGTGGTATTGCTGGCGCAACCGTCCAGGCCACCTTCAGCCGTTCCGACGCCATAACTGACACGCTGACCCTCACCGACCAGGGAGACGGCATCTATCGGGGGACGTATGCCATCCCCAACGCGCCCGGCTATCTTCATCTGCGCGTCACAGCGGAGGGGAGCGACGCCGGGACCCAGTTCAATCGGCAGGTGGACCGCTTGCTGACCGTAGCCTCGCAGGCGGTGCAACTGACGGGGACCTATGCCGACCGTGCCGATGACGCCGATGGCAATGGGCGCTACGAGACCCTGACCGTGGACGTGGAGGTCCTGGCGGCGGGGGCCGGCGACTTCATCTTCTCGGCCAACCTGGTGACTGACGAGGATCAGTTCGTGGCCCACGTCATCACGCAGACGGCTTTGATCACGGGCACTCAGAGCGTCCCGCTACGTTTTGACGGCGAGCTCATCCACGACGGAGGCAGAGACGGGCCGTTCATGGTGACGAACCTGCTCATCAGCGACTTGCAGAACGCCGGTATCCCTTCCGTGATGGCCGACGACGTCTGGACAACGGCTGCCTATGACCACACCCAGTTTGGTCGAATCACCGGCGACCTGGACGATAACTGCGTCGTGAACATCGTGGACATCATGCTGGTGGCTTGCCGCTGGAACACCACCATCGGTGACATCCGTTACGACGCGACCTACGACCAGGACGGCGACGGTGATATTAACATTGCGGACATCATGCTCGTGGCGGCGCACTGGAGGGAAAAGTGCGAATGAGGCGGCGGTTTGAACCACGAAAGACGCGAAAGGCCACGAAAGGTGCGAAATGCTTTCGTGGCCTTCTTTTGAGGGGCAAGGTTGCCATTGGCTGAAGCCAGCCATTCGTGAAGGGCCAATGTGAAGAAACAAGGACAAAACCGTTACAGACCCGTAACATTTGTAGGCGCAGGCGTAATCATTTTGTGGTAGAATATGGATGCAAGTTGGCCGGCGTTTGTCTTGTGATCATGAACAATGCGAAGGAAAGAAGGGTGAAATGAGAGGTCAAAACCGTTCCGCCAGATTAGGCTTGTCAATGCTGTTCCTGCTCTGTGCTGTGGCTTTTGCTGTTGCAATGACCAAGACGAGGGCAGATGCCCAGACGTTCAGTGAATGTAGGGATACGATGGATACTGCTATGCCGGCAACGACTACCTATACGGTGTGCCTCCCCCTGGTTCGCAAGCACGGGCCGCCACGGGCCAAACTGGGCGTGGATTTTGGGGAGGCGTGGGTAGTGGTGCCCGAAGTGATTGAATACGACTTCCCCGTAGCCAGAGAAATGGGAGCGGGCTGGATGCGCGTCTTCCTGCCCTGGCTTGGAGTCGAAACGTCTCCAGGGGAGTACCAGTGGGACAAATACGACGCGGTGTTTGACCGCCTTGGGGAATTGGGGTTCGATGCCATAGCCGTGATCTACGGAGCCCCCGACTGGGCAGCCGAGGAGAGCTGCGGTCCCATTTCGGACACGCTGGCCCTGGAGAGCTTCCTGGAGGTCGTTGTGCCTCGCTATGCTGAGGTTGTAGACGCCTGGGAGTTCACCAACGAACCAGATGGAAAGGCCCCCCGGCCCAACTATGGGCCAGCGGTAGGATGCTGGGGGCCCTACCCCGCCGAGTATGCTAGACAGCTAGGGATATTTTACGCCAAGATCAAGAGCCTCGATCCCGATGCTTTGGTTTTCTTCGGCGGCCTGGCGTATGATTACTAGACTTGTTGCTGAATTAGGCTGGAGAAGCGTTATGCACGGATAACATCCAATTCGCCAGTCCAGCAGTTACGAGTGCAACATCGTCTACCAAGTTGTCCTTGTGATTTCGGAAAGGAGCGGTCAAGCTGTTGAATCTTTTCATCCGACAGATGGCGTTTTCCACGACAACCCTCACTTTGCTCATCTGGCGGTTTTCGGCCACCTGAACCTTGGTCAACGTTGGATTGGGGTTGGCTTTGGATTTGCGGGGCTTCTTGTGGGGGATGTGGATTTCAAGGGCGGCATACTCCTTTTGAATCCCCAAGTAGCCTAAGTCTACCCACAATCTGAAGGCTTGAAACCAGTCCACATCCGGCGGGAACTCCATTTTGAACAAAGCGTAGTCATGGCGACTGCCAAACATCGTGTAGCCCAGGAACAGAATCATCTGGCAGGCATTGGAGATGACGGTGTTCTTCACCGTATGCCGCTTCTTCTTGCCGCTATACTTCTGGCGTTGTGCGGTAGCGTCTTTGGGGCGGCGGTGGGGACGTTCCGTGGCATCAATGAACAGGTCGGCAATCTCCGCAAAGGCAGCGTGCAACTCTTGCACAGACTCAAACTTGCGCTTGGGGAGCACCCCCGCCTTGTCCAGTGCCTTGATTAACACTGGCAGCAGGTTATGCACATTGGTGCACGCTTTAGAACGGTCCAGACCGAAACGGTCGCCCAACACATCGAAGGTGGGATAGACTTTGAGGTAATACAGGATAAAGAACAGCTTCTTCTCCATCGTGCTCAGGCGACCTTTTTGTCCCGCGCCCGGTTTGCGTTTGCGCCGAGAGCGCTGTTGTTCATATCTCTCCCACAGCGCTTCCCCATAGCTAATAGTGAAGAGAGGCAACAATTGGTAAAAAGCCTTACGAGACAATCCTGTGAGCGCTCTGAATCCTCGATCATCAAACTTGGTCAAATCGGTAATCATGGGCACCTCCCCATATGCTCGGAATGCCCATAATTGTACCCGGTTTCTTATTCGGCAACAAGTCTACTGGGAACGTTTTGAAAGGGACTTCTTTGAAACGGCGTTGCAAAATGGCGCTGGGCTGTATTTCGATGGCGTTAGTCTGCATCACTACCCTATCAATGTTGCTGAGTTCCCCACGATGGCTAGCAAAGTGAATGAGATCCGTGATACAATGTCCAGGAATGGGGTCTATTGGAAGAAGATCTGGATAACCGAGACGGGTCAGTGGACTGACCCAAATAGGAGCTCGGAGAATCAGCGCGATTTTATCGTACGGGAACTCACCCGCGGCTTTGGTGCTGGGGTAGACAACATCTTCTGGTATGATCCGAGGGAGCACTACTTACCAGAGGGCGCGGTGCAGCGGTGGCTGATAAGCTCCAATCATGAACCCACCAACGGTTATAACACCTTCCAGCATTTCGCGGAAAAACTCGAGGGGATGCATTGTTTGGGTATCTACCAGGATGTCCCTGAGAAAATCGAGGCTTACAAGTTCGTTGGCCCGGATCGCTCGCTTTACATTTTGTGGTCAAATACGATCACCAAGACAGTGAGGATCCCTTCCACGACCGATGCCATTCTCACCAACCGAGACGGTGATGAATCGGTCGTTGTCCCAGTTCAGATGGGGATGGTGGAGTTTGAGGTGGGGGAGAAGCCCGTATTCGTCGAGATTGCCGATTCTGATGTCTTGGCAATCGGGCTTATCACCCCGGAACATTGAGGAAACCACCGTTCAAGCCAGCCCTTCGTGGAGAGGCAATGTGAAGAAGTAGTGGGACGACCAGCCGGATGTAGTTAGCCTGCCTGTGAAAGGTGGCCAACCCACCAATCTTACTCAGACGCCTTCCGCCCAAGAGGACACGCCGGTCTTTTCGCCCGATGGCACAGCCATTGCCTTCGCCTCCGACCGGGACGGCGACTGGAGCATTTATCTGATGGACACCAATGGAGCCAACGTCCGACCGGCTCTGAGTGGCTACGCGGGCACGGATGAAGTCCACCCCACCTTCACCCCCGATGGCCTGGCGCTGGCCTTCAGCAGCAATCGCGCTGACGGCAACTGGGACATCTACACCGCCCCCATCGGCAGCCCTTCGGCACGCTCAGGACACAGCAGCGCCTGGACGCGCCTGACCACCGACCCGGCCGCCGATCGGTTCCCAACCTTGTCGGCCGATGGCAGGATGATCGCCTTCCGCAGTGAGCGGGACGGCAACAGCGAGATTTACTTGATAGACGCAGACGGCTCAAATCTGCGCCGAGTGACAGATGCCCCGGCTTTCGATGGCTATCCCTCCATCATCCCGGACGGCAGCGGCGTGGTATTCGTCTCCAACCGATCCGGCCAGTGGAACGTCTATGTGACCAACCTGGCGGGAGGGAGAGTGACCGCTTTGGAGCAACGCACGGGCTGGCAGATGGATACGCCGCGTTTGTCGAGTGATGGACGATGGTTGGTATATGCTGGGGGCCGGACGGGCGGCACATTCGACATCTATATCCGCGAATTTGCCAACCCGCTTCTCGATTGAATAACTGCTCACCTCGCTCGGCCTGAATCGCCAAATCCAGGCCAGCCGGACCAAACCAGCCGAGGTCAACTCGTTCGGCGCGGAAGGTAAAGTGCAAGGAAAAGAAGAATAAAGCGGTTCGCCTTTGGCGAACCGCTTTATTCTTGTGCAGGTCTGGTTAAGATGAATTGGATGCAGTGGCGACTTCGGCCCGCTACTGCAAGTGGAGCACCTCCGGCCCTATGCCGCCTTCCTCTTTCTCCTCCACCGACGCCAGATCGCCCAGAGGATGACGAAGGGGACGGCGATGACTACCAGGGTGGGCAGGACGTAGATGATCAACCAGAGAGCAGCATCTACGATGCGCTGGAGGGTTCTGACCAGGGCTCGCAAGGCATTGGCTGCGGTACCGGTTGGTTGCCAGCCGGCGACCACGATAGGCTTGGCCAACACGTCGGGGATCAATTCGACGTTGATGGTGGCCATAGCCGTCATCTTCTCCAGGTATTGCATCCGCCCTTTGACCTGCTCGATTTGCCCTCTGATGTTGGAGACCTCCCGATGCACAGCCAGAACGTCCTCGGCCTTGCTCGTCCGCTCGCGCACTTCGGTGAGGAGCTCCAATAGCTCCGTCTCGGTGGCCTCCAGGTTGCGCAGCCGGGCGTCGAGGTCGGTGTACTCCTCGGTCACGTCCTGGGTGGAGATGTTCCTGTTCTCGACCCTGATGGCCAACTCCTTGAGGCGCGCCATGGCCGCATCGAATTCCCCGGCCGGCACGCGGATGGTCAGGCGGGCGCGCAGTTGCTCATCCTGGTACCAGGAACTGGAGTTGACCACGTAGCCTCCCAGGTCTTTGGCGATGGCTTCGACCTCCTCCAAGCTCTCCTCCGCGTCCTTCACGATCAGGGAGACGTCTCCCGTCCAGATGATCATGCGCTCTTCGACGGTCTCCAGCCCCAAATCGGCTGCGGGCCTGGGAACGCCAGTAGCCGAATAGGGCATGACTGCCACTTCCTTCTCGACCATCACAGTCTCGACGACTCTCCTCTCGACCACCACCTCTTTCTCCACCACCTCAGGGCGCGGCGCAGCGCAGCCCACGACGGCAGCCAGCACAGTTGCGACGGCGATCAAACAGAATACCTTTTTCATTTTGCTTTCCTCCTTTTTGTGGTAGAGTTAACGAGTAATGAGGTAACGAGTGAATTGACCTAAAACTCGTTAACTCGTTGACTCATTCCCTCTCACTGGTGAGACGCTATAAAGGGTCGAAAGGTTCCCCGCACTTTACCAACCATATCCCAAACGGATTATGAGGCGCACTGGCAGACCCTTCTCCATCATTCTCGCCTGAGTGTCTTCGATGGGGTACGAGATGCGCCGATATTCCAGGGTGAGTTCATCGGGATCGAGGACGGCGTAGCTGGCACGAGGGTCTCCGTCGCGAGGCTGCCCTACGCTGCCAGGGTTGATGATCAGGCGCTCTTCGCCCAGGACCAGGGGATCATTGAGGGAGGGTGTCAGCGTGTCGCAAGCCTGGTTGGGATTATGGCCGAAAACATGGCTACGATAGATGACTGGGACATGTGTGTGCCCAACTAAACAAAACCTGGTATCAAAATGTTCGAAGTTGGCCTGGGCAATAGAGGAATTCAGAATATACTCCCAGATGGGCTGGCGTGGGCTTCCGTGGGCCAGGGTGAAGCCCTCCTCGACCAAACTCCTGGGGAGCGTCTCTAAATATTCAAGGTTTGAAGGTGACAACTGCTCCCTGGTCCAAAGGCAGGCTCTTTTAGCGTAGGGATTGAAATCCTCAGTGTCCATATTGCCCAGCACCGCCCAATCGTGATTGCCGACCACGCAGACGTGAGGCAAATCTCGCAACTGCTCGACGCACTCGTTGGGATCGGGGCCGTAGCCTACCACATCGCCCAGACACCAGACCTTGTCGAAAGAGCCCGCGTCGGCCAGGACGGCTTCGAAAGCTGCCAGGTTGGAATGAACGTCGGAGATGATGAGATAACGCATTGTCAAACTTCCAACTTCAAACCTTAAACTTCAAACCTCTGAACGATGCCAGCGATTTTCTGCCCCAGGTGTACGCTGTAGTTCATGCCCCGGTCCTCAGGGTAGATCTGAGAGGTGTTGGCCAGGTACAATCCCTGGATAGGCGTCTGATGGTCGGGCACTTGTTGGGAGTAGTGGCAGGTGATGATGGGCTGACCCGCGTCGTCGCGGAAAAGCCAGCTCTCCTCCACCCAATCCAGGTCGAATTCGGGGTTGATGCGCTGCACGTGAGGCAGGTACTTTTGCAGGAGCTCGCCTTTGGAAAGGGAGAAAAGCGGGCTGTCCAAAGGCAAGTAGTTGGAGAGGTATAAAACGTGCTTGCCGCCGTAAACCTCGGGCGGCATGTAGTTGGTGTGCTCAATGGCAGCGACGAAGGGGATGCTGGGATCGCTGATGTTCATCCAATAGATGTAGCTGAGCGGCCGCTTCATCTTCAGCACCAGGCAGAGCGCGCTCTGGTACTTAGCGTGTCTCAGTTTCCCGACGTAGTCAGAGGGTAGCTCCGGCACCATCTCGGTGAAGGCGAAGGAGGGCACGGTGGCTATTATGAGATCGAAGTTTCGGGGTTCGAGTTTCGGGTTTCGAGTCGTGAAACCCTTCGGCAAGCTCAGGGCGGCGCGTGAAACGTGAAACGTGAGTCCGCTTGCTTTCCCCGTTTCCACGGCGACTCGCTCAACAGGCGTGTTGGTGTAGACCTCGCCTCCCAACTCCTTGATCCGCTTCTCTAACTCGACGATCAGGAGCTGGAAGCTGCCCTCCATGTAGCCCAACTGCTCCTTCTGCATCCCTTTGGGGCGGGAGCCAAAACGGAGGCGCATCTTCCCCCAGAACCAGGTCATGGATACCTCATCGTAGCTATCGCCGAACTTGCTTCGCAACAGCGGCTCCCAGATGGCATTGTAGACGCTTTCCCCCGCGTATTTTCCGAGCCACTCCTTGGCGGTGATGCCTTCGTACTTCTGCCAATCGGTCTGGCGCTGGAGGTAGACGGAGACGAGACCGGCCCACAGGCGGTTGGGCAAGCTCAACGGGGTAAAACGCAGCAGGTCCAGCGGGGTGACGAAATCGTAGACTTTGCCGCCGTGAAAGAGGCCCACCTGGGAGTCAATCCAGCGCATCCTGGACGAAAGGCCCAGCTCGTTAATAAGCTGGATGATGTGGCGGTCGCTGGTGAAGAGATGGTGATAGAACCTCTCCAGGCGAGTCCCCTCGATGGGGAAAGTGCTGGCTTGGCCGCCCAGTTCCGCTTCTTTCTCGAAGACAGCTACCTCATGACCCTGCTTGGCCAACTCATAAGCCGCCGTCAGCCCGGCGATTCCCCCGCCGATAATGCCGATTTTCATTTATCCTCCTGCTTTCACCTCCGCTGCCACCCCAAACTCCGCCCACGAGACGCTCTCCCGCCACATGTAGTATGCCCCCAGCACGGTGATGGGAAGCCACAGCGCGGCGTGAAGGATCAGGGTGTAGGCCGTGGATACCTCGTAATTTACGCCGTAGGTGGCCAGGACCGCGATGCCAGTAGCATCGAAAGTGCCCACGTAGCCTGGGCTGGAGGGAATGGTGGTGGCCAGATTCACCACGCCGTTCATCAGCATCAACACGTAGAAAGACACGCTGAAATCGAAGCCCTGCATCACGAACCAGTACGTGACCGTCTCTGCCAGCCAGATCACCAATGAGGTGATGAAGATCATCAACACGTCCTTGCCGCTGCGCAGGCACTGCAGGCCCTCCATGAAGTGGTCCAGCAGCCCACGGGCCTGCTCCCGGAAGCGCGCCGGCAACAGTCGCTCGATGAGCCAGTTGTAAACCACTTGCGAGCGCTGGGGCGAGATGGCGATGACGAAGAAAACGGCCAGCGCGCCAAAGAAAAGCAAGCTGGCGAAGAAGACTACCTGCCTGAGCCACTGCTGCATGGGGACGAGAGGCAAGGAGAAAAAGACGAACAGGAGCATGACCACGCCATCGAAAATGCGCTCCACCACGATGGTGGCCAGAGATGCGCTGATGCTCACTCCTTCCTTCTTCTTGAGAACATAGGCCCGGATGACCTCGCCAGCGCGAGCGGGATAGACGTTGTTGCCCATGTAGCCTATGCAGACCACGGGGAAGAGGCGAGTCAGGGGCACGGGCAGCATGGGGCGCAACAGGTAATGCCAGCGCCAGGTGCGGGCCCAGACGCCGAAGAAGTAAACGGCCACGCCGGGGATGAGCCACCAATACCTGGCCGTCTTCAGGGCCAGCCAGACCTGGTCTAATTCCATGCCCCTCAGGACTACGTAGAGGCAAACAGCACTGATAACCAGGCCGAGCCAGAGTTGCCATCTCTTGAGCATAATCTCTCCCTAAGAGGTTTCTGAGAATTCCCCAAATCCGTGTCATTGCGAGCCGAAGGCGAAGCAATCTCCCGCCCACGCAGGGGATTGCTTCGGGCGCTACGCGCCCTCGCAATGACAGTGCGAGGGGTGTCAATGATGTCGAGTCAATTTTCAGACACGCTGTAAGTCGTCCTCAATGCTGGCTAATTTTACCACACTCTGGAAAAAGAAACAAAAAGGGGTATCGGCTCGCCCGATACCCCACTGGTAGTGATGACTTCAGTCGTCTCAAGCGACTGAAGTCGCTACTACCTTCCGCATGATCAGCTTGGGGCCGTTTATGCCGCGGCCTCTTCCCCCGGCGCAAGCATCACCCCCAGGATCCTCTCCAGAGCCATGGTGTGGCTGCACACCCCCCGTTTAGCAAAGAAGTTGCAGCCGCAACTCCACTGCCCCTCGTCGTAGGTCACCTTATACGTATCGTGGTTTCCCTTAAAGGTGACCTGGAACTCGTTGAAAGCGATCCTCTCGAGCTCCTGGGCGTAGCGCTTGGCCTTCTGGATCTTGCCGATCATCCCTGAGTCCATTTTTGCCTCCTCTGATTAGGTAAGTAACGGACGGCTTCCCAAACAACAAAACACCAAGGCAGAACCAAGCCTTAGTGTTTTGGAGTGCAGTGTTTACTGATTTGTAAAGCGGACACAATCATAATCGCATCCCCCCAGTGATACATCATCAAACCTTGAGAATAGTATACCTCTTTTGCATCCTTTTGTCAAACAGAAGTCTACAGTTCAGCCAAGCGCTCTTTGAGGTAATCAATGACTTTTACTGGTGTAGGATCAATCTCGTAGAGCATGGCCAGGTAAAAACTGACGTAATCGCCGAAGTGGATGGCCGACAGCATCTGGGCCAGGGGACTCTCGCCGCGGGCTTCGATTATCTCGTAAGCAATCCCACGCTTGGCTAAGATCTCCTGAGTCACCCGGAACCGTGCTTTGTGGCGCGGGTGATTCAGAGAGGAAACAAGCATCACCACCAGGATCCGCTCGGCCAACTCTTCCGGAAACTGATAGCCGACCACGGCGTTGTGATTGAACTCCGGCAGTGGCTCGAAGAAGCTCCAGGCCTTGGCGTTCTCGTTGAGTTGGGTCTTCCAGCGGTGAGCTACTTCGGCCAGGTATCCCGCCCCATAAATCACGGGCAGGTGGCCATAAAGCCGCTTCGCCAGTTGCTTGGCGGGATTCTCGGTTACGGGGACGGTCTCCTTTATCTCCTCTTGCAGCGTCTCCAGCACGACGGCGGCCTCTTCGAGGTCGGCCTCTTTATCGCCGATGAAGCCCAGTTTTTGCATGACCCCGATCAAAGAAACGAGGGAGTATCCCAAAGCTGCGCGGGGCTGAGATTGGTAGCGGAAGGTCAACAGAGGCACTTCCAATTCTCGTGCCCGCTGGGCCAACTCGCCGTCGGTAGTGATGGCCAGGAGCTTCGCTCCCCGTTCGCGGGCCTGATCAAAGGCGGAGAGGGTCTCCTCGGTATTGCCAGAGTAGCTGGAGGCGATGACCAGGGTCTCAGCGTTGACGAAGGCCGGCACGGTGTAATCGCGGTTGGTCACGATGGGCACAGCACATTCTGGCTCGGCCAAAACACGCAGCAGATCCCCGCCGATGGCCGAGCCGCCCATGCCCAGGACTACGATTTTGTTGACCTGGCGATATTCGGCAGGCAGCTCCAGGCTCTGCACATTCGCCCAGGCGCGGCGGCATTGCTGGGGCAGCTCGGCGATGCGGCCCAGCATGTCATCGGGGTCTATTTCGTGGAAAAGCGCCCAGCTATCGAGGTTCATCACCTTCGCCCTCCTTCGTTGAGTGTTTTGCGAGAAACTCCGCTGGTGCGAGGCACTCGAAGGCATCTATGCAACCAATCTTCCGTTGTCTCGCGCTTGATCTCGTTAACCAGCCGATCAATCTTTTCGGAGGTGTCGTATCCCTTTTCACGCAACAGTTGGCCGAATCGGGCGAAAATGTCGAATGAGGGGTTCGCTGGTTTCATGCTGCACAAATTGTACCACATTCGGCACAAAAGCGAAAGTCAGAACTCCCTCAACGCCACCTTGTAAACCTCTCGCTTGGGCCAGCCCGCCAGATCAGACACTGCTTTGACTGCCTCTTTCCTCTCTACATCCTCTGCCATCAGCTCGGCCAACACTTCAACCACTTGTTCCTCATCCCACGTTACTCGTTCCTCCCTCGCCCCCCGGATGACCAGGGTGAACTCACCTCGGGGAGGGTTCTCCTCAAAATGGGCCAGGGCCTGGCTGATGCTCCCTCGCCAAACCTCTTCATGCACCTTGGTCAGTTCCCGAGCTACGGCAATGCGTCGGTCGCCCAGCACGTCTTTCAGGTCGGCCAGGCTAGCGCGCAGCCTGTGGGGCGCTTCGAAGGCCACCAGGGTGCGTCTCTCCCTGGCTACCGAGACCAGGAGCTGGCGACGCTGCTTCTGGCGACGGGGTAAGAAGCCGAGATAGAGAAAGCTGTCGGTGGGCAGCCCTGAGACCACCAAAGCGGTGATCAATGCCGAAGGGCCGGGCACCGGAACTACGGGGATGTCCCGCGCGATGGCCGCTTCGATGAGCTCATAGCCTGGATCGAAGAGGCCGGGCATACCCGCCTCGGAAACCAGGGCCACGTCCTTTTGCTGCAGAGTGCTGACAAGCTCGTCCAGCTTGGTCAGCTTGTTGTGCTCGTAGTAACTGGTGAGAGGCGTCTTGATCTCATAGCGGGTCAAGAGCTTCCGAGTTCGGCGGGTGTCCTCGGCGGCGATGAGGTCCACTTCACCCAGAATGCGCAGGGCCCGCAGAGATATGTCCTCCAGGTTGCCAATAGGCGTTCCAACTATGTACAGGGTACCCACTAGTCCTCCCCTCAAAACATTCATGTGGCTTGCCACCATTATACAGGATTAGGCGTTTTTAGTCCAGAGGCGATTTTGCTATTCGCAAGGGCTGGTGTTATAATGGTGTGCACTTCGAGAAAGGAAACTGAGGCAAATGGAAGAGAATATCCAACGGGAGAGCATCAGCCTTGTGCCCATTGGGCGAGTGGTCAACGACATCGAATACCCAAGCGACGTCAAGTGGGAAAGCATCGTCTCCGAGGTAGTCATCGCTCCCCAGTTGGTGGAGGCCCTGGATGGAATAGACGGCTTCTCCCACGTCCTGATCATCTTCTACTTGCACAAGGTGGGCGAAGACAGGCGCTCCCGGCTGAAAGTTCATCCTGAGAACAAGGAGGAGTTACCGTTAGTGGGGGTGTTCGCCACGCGGAGCCCTGTCCGTCCCAACCCCATCGGGGTCACGGTGGTGAAGCTGCTGGAGCGTCAAGAGAACGTCCTGAAAGTGCTGGGGCTGGACGCCTACGACGGCACCCCCGTGCTGGACGTCAAGCCCTACCTCAGACGGGGTGACTTGATCAAAGAAGCCACCATGCCAGACTGGTTGCTCCGCCTCTGGGAGCTTCAGGATAGTGGACGCTGAGGAAGCATGGGGCATCAACCACATTTTGCCAGAGCTACTGAAACCTGGTATAATTACTCGCACCAAAGAAGGGGAGGCGGTGAAATGCGAATCAGAGACTTTGTGCCCAGCGATGCTCACCAGTTGGTGGAGATTCTGAAAGCCAACCAGCAATATGGACATCCCGAAATTGACGGCCCTGAGGCCATGTCGAGGGTGCATCAGTGCCAGGCCGCCGAGTTCCTGGTGGCCGAGGAGGACTATAAGGTGGTGGGGCTCATCAGGGGGGTCTACGATGGCTCCAGGGCCATCATTCATATTGCCTCAGTGCACCCCAACTACCAGCGGCGCGGCATCGGCAAGGCCCTGGTGCAGGAGATAGCCAAGAGATTCAGCGAACGGGGGGCTTCGTCTTTGGCCGTGACCGTGCCCGGCGAGCTAGGCTTCTGGAAGAAGGTTGGCTTTCGGCAGACCACCCGCATCATGTTTGCCTACCCCATTGATGACATCCTCGGCTGATCTGACCGCTAGAGCGCGGACCTGGCAAGCCAAAGAAGAGCCTCCCCCTGGTTGTTGAGGGCGAGGCTCTTTGCAGCTATTGGCTTGTGGCTCTTTGACAGCCACTCCATTTTGCTGTATAATTGGAGTGACTGGAGGTGAATCATGGCAGTGAAAGCGAAACAACGAGACAAAGTTCGAGTGCAAGTAGACCTGACCACAGCCGAGGCCACCTTGCTGGAGCTTTTGC